>Ga0207913_1000445_pt1 | contig 11763 bp, 8 predicted proteins | sample DeeseametaMP2913_FD_184168 | JGI IMG/M metagenome (GOLD analysis project Ga0207913, IMG submission 184168) | Marine microbial communities from the Deep Atlantic Ocean - MP2913 (SPAdes) | ecosystem: Environmental > Aquatic > Marine > Oceanic | place: West of Santa Cruz de la Palma, Atlantic Ocean...
TGCGCAGGAATAAGTTCGGGCCACTCCATTCCAGAGGGTACAGGGATCTCAAGCTTACCTGGTGTAGCTGTGTGTGTGTGTGTAGCTGCACCGTCAGAAGATGACTTTAGCACGAAAAAAAGCCCTACAAACACGAGAATACATGCAGAGATAGCAATTATTAATGTGGTTTGATGGTAGGCCTGGTTTGTCTGTTGCGACACGTCAATCAATCCTGTCAAAAAAGAGGCATAAGGAACGCATCAGATAACGCGTGAGCGCGACCTGAGCACGTCAGCATGAATGGTGAGAAGAATACTTGCTTTAAGATGAATGCACAATGATGTTTGATTTTTGAGTTCATGGTGTCGAAAGCATTCATGTGCAGTATAGTGGACGCGTTAGCGCATACTCTCTTTTTATGTTGGCTTGGTGCCTGTATCATACAGGCATACAACCTTGAACTTTTTGGTGCTGAGAACGTGATGGACACCATGGAATACCGCATCAAGCGGTCACTTCGAAAATTTATCAATCACCCAATTACAGAGATCTGCATCATGCTCATGATCGTGGCCTCTGTCATGCTGGTGCTGTATGAGTTCTCACTTGGGGAGAGCCACCCAAATTATTATATCGTTGAGCAAGTGAACGATATATTCACCTATTTCTTTATCATCGAACTCACTGTCAGGTTCTATGTAGAGCAACGGAAGAGCAGGTTTTTAAGAAAATACTGGCTTGATGTGATTGCTGTATTACCTTTCTTTCGTTCGTTTCGCGTCCTCAGAGTCGTTCGACTTCTGAGATTGTTCAGGTTTGGTATCATCCTCAGTCGTAAGATTGCGCGTTGGTCAGGGCCTGTACGTATTATCAAGGCCGAGTACGTTATTGTTGCGGTCGCTATTATTGTGGTTGTCCTCATGGGCGGCTTCTCCATGCGTGTGGTAGAAGGGCGCTTTAATGGCGATTTTAGCACCATTCAGAAGTCATTGTGGTTTGCTACAATGACACTGGTCGGTGGTGAACCTATTGGTGGTTCTCCCAAAACGGCGCTAGGTCAATTTATCACAGTCACGTTGATGGTTTCTGGACTGACTGTCTTTGCTATCTTTACTGCTACTGTGTCTGCAGTCATGGTGAACTCATTGAAAAACCTACAATTCCACGCCATAGAAATTGATGACCTCGAGAACCATGTTGTCCTGTGCGGATGGAACCGTGCAGGGCGCTTGATCATTGAAGAACTTCTGCTTGATGAGCGCTTCCCTCACATTGTCCTCATATCCGAGGACACAACGCTCTCCGATGATCCCTTCTTCAAGAGCGTGATTGACCAGGTCTTCTTGATCCAGGGTGATTACACACGTGTGGACGTGCTCAAAGAAGCAGGCATCGAGCGTGCATCCTATTCAATGCTCCTTGCCGACTCCACTGGCGAGAGGACTTCTCAGGATCGAGACGCGAGGACGGTGCTCGCCGCGATGCTCATTGAAAAACTCAACAAGAGTATCTACACCGTGGTCCAGCTTTTGAACCGAGACAACGAAACAAGTTTGCGCCAGGTTGGCGTGGAAGAAATTATTGTCTCTGATGAGTATGTTGGAAACATCATGGCTACAGTGGCCAAAAACCGAGGTATTGTGAGCATGCTCGACGAGCTCTTGACCTCAAAATATGGGCACCAGTTCTTCAAGTCATCTGTTCCTCAGGAGCTCGTGGGTATGAGCGTCGGTGATGCCATCGGTCCGTTGAAGCAAAAGTACGAAGCCACTCTGATTGGCGTCGATCTTGGTGAAGGTCGATCCTTCGACGAGATTATGCGGGTGAACCCTCCCAGTACACTGGTGCTCACAGCTCAACACAAACTTATTGTCGCTGCGTCAAAACCATTACATTAAAAGTGAAACTAAAAAGTTTCCGCTGCATCTATTGATTTAACGTTTGTTAAAACGTATGTATAGTCTGTGGGTAGAGGGCAGGGCACATATTTGCATTATGCGTGCCCTCATTTCCAATATACTGAGAGAGTGAAAAACTTATGCTTACTGAGCTGCTGCTTCGTTATACGCTAAATTTGGGTGCGGAATGGATCTTGTGGATTCTTGTGTTATTGGGGCTTGTAAATGGCTTGATCATGTTGGAGAGGGCGATCTTCTTCTTCAAACGAAGGGTTGATGTTCATACACTGCGCCATGCCATGGAGCAAAAACTCAAACAACGCGACTTTGATGGAGCTGCGACCTTGCTTCGTGGTCTCGAAAGTATGGAAGCCCGTGTTGTGTTGTTTGGTCTTCGTGAGTGGCAGCGTGGAGAATCAGCAGTTCAAGAGCTGATGACTGGCGCACTTGCGACAGAAAAGACACGTTATGATCGTGGACTCGGATTCCTCGGTACTATTGGAAACAACGCTCCATTTATTGGTCTTTTTGGAACTGTGTTGGGGATTATTGGTGCTTTTGCAAACCTTGGTAGCAGCGGCGGACAGGCATCTGATGCTGTGATGCATGCGATTTCTGAAGCTCTTATTGCGACAGGTGTTGGTTTGCTTGTCGCCATTCCTGCTGTGATTGGTTTCAATATTTTCAAATCCACAATGAAAAAATCGGTCGCTCAAACAGAGCTGCTTGGCGGTACATTGCTGGCTTATATTCATGAAGAACCTGGCAATGCATCCTCCAGTGAGGATGGCAGTAAGGATGCATAAACACATTAAAGTAATCTATCTTTAGTGGCGTAAAACCTTTATTTATTAATGCTTTATATCTGGTGACTACCAATGGCTGGTTCAAGTTCTGGCGGCGATGAAGATCTAATTGCGGGGATTAACGTTACACCACTTGTGGACATCGTTCTTGTGTTGTTGATTATCTTCATGGTGACAGCAACGGATATGGTGAAAGCTCAAATTGGTGTGGATTTACCGAAAGCTGCAAGTGGCGCGGCTGAAATTAAAACGACATTGACATTCAAGGTCACCAAAGATGGTGATTTCTTTATCGATGGTGAGCAGGCATCGTTGGATGAGATTGCTACGAAGATCAAGCAAATCAAGGTGACTGATCCTGAAGTTCGTGCAGTTATTGCTGCAGATAAAGACGTGGAATATGGCCGTGTGATTGAACTGATTGATACTGTTAAACTCAATGGAATTGAGAAGTTTGCATTAAATATTCAACGCACATCAAAGCCCTCCAAGTAGTAAAGAAGCCTCATGTCAGATTATCAACCCTCAACACATACTGTGAATTGGAAGCAGGAAGATCCCCTGGTTTCAAAGAAGAAGAGTCCAGCGCTCTTGATTGCAGCTCTTTTGGGTGGCGTCGCAGTAACAGTTGCATTTTATACGGTGCTTGGATTTTTTTTGATTCAATTTGCACCTCTATTAAATGTCGAGGTTGAACCTCCTGAGGAGGAGGTTCTTCTTGATGTCGCGATGTTTGAGGAGCCCAAGGTTGAGGAGCCCGAACCCGAACCTATTCCAGAGCCAGAGCCAGAGCCCGAACCTGAGATCGAGGAACCTGAGCCTGAACCTGAGCCTGAGGTGAAAGAACCCGAACCCGAACCAGAGCCAAAACCTGAAATCAAGGAACCCGAACCTGAGCCCGAACCTGAACCTACTCCTGAGGTGAAAGAGCCAGAGCCCGAGCCCAACCCAGATCCACCATCATCGATGAAAGCTGTTGAACTGGAAGGGTTGACCATGGAATCCACCGTGAGCAACAGTGATTTTGCCATCAAGCAGGGTAAAGGTATCGACTCGGGCAAAATTACCAACAAGTATGTAGATCCCAAACGTTTCGATAAAATTAAGGTGGGTAACGGAAATGGTGATGGCTCTGGAACGGCAAGTGGCTCAGGGACCTCCCAGGGAAAGAAAATCACATCGGCTCCCAAAAAAGTATGTAAAGCAGTCAAAGCAAAACCTATCAAACAGGTTAAAGTTCCCAAGTCCAAATATCCAGCTGAAGCAAAACGTCGCGGTGTGGAAGGGGAGTTAACCGCGATTCTGACCGTTGACAAGTCTGGTAATGTGACAGCAGTAAAAGTGATCAAATCCGCAGGTTATGGTTTTGATGAGTTGGCGATCGACGCATTCAAAAAGTGGAAGTTTAAACCCGCCGAAAAGAACTGTGCTCCTGTAGGGGTAAAGATTCGATACAACTATCGATTCACGTTGGACAGTTATTAATATTCAAGATTGGTTCAAAAGTTTGCAAAGAAGAGGTGATGCTTACAAGTGTCACCTTTTTTTATGAACGATGATACGCTTGGAGTTTCATAGATGAGCTGAAAGCCTTGGAAAATTATCGAAGAGTTCAATGGTGCACAACAAGGATGCGAACCATGGATTTACCACATTATTAATGTCTGATAAGTAAAATTATGTTAACTAACAGCTTCAATACGGAAAATAGGGTGCAGGAATAGGGTCTATTTTTGATTTCGTGGGGTTTGTCCATGCCAGTATATGGGTTTTGAATTTGTTGCTCTCTGAGGTCATTCTGGTGCGTTTTAAAGAGGGTGGCGATTGTTATGCGTAAAATAGGCCCTCTATATAAGCTGAAATAGCAAAACGTATCGAAGTTTTGTCTGTGATTGCCGCATCTGCGGAATTATGAATTCGAACTTGCGCAAGTTGGCTTGAGCTAACACCAATAACATCAGACAGACTTTCAAGCTGTATAAAATGTGTAAAAAACTGATGTGTGTAGCACAGTAATGTCCTTTAAAATACGTTTAATATCAGTAATTTACGACAGATTCTACATCTGAATGTATCATGCAAACAACTCACAACGAATCCAGTGATTTATCGTAATTCCTCAGTACGAGTTAGCGTAAGCACCACGTACTGGAGAGTTTGTGTTTTGAACTTGGTTCAATCAATGACATGACAACCAAGACACGAATTACCGATACACCAAATAAAGTACGGCCAGGCTTTTCATTGTTGTGTCGTTGTTTGGTGACATAGCTAGTTCTCTAACCTGGTTATCTAATGCTTGAGTATACGAGGCCACAAACAGTCCGCTGTTTTGAAACTTGCCACTTCAACTCATACTCATCACAACTCAGATAAAACAGTCGACAACCATTTTTATGGAATCGTTTGCCTCAGTCCGAAAAACCGTGAATCGAACCAGTAGGTACTATGCGAGTAATTACTTAAAGCGTTATGTTATGCAAACGTATGAACAGGGCAGAATAAAAAGGCTTTGTCGGAGCCAGATACAAAGACTGAGATTTCTTAGTTTACATAATAAACATTATAGGACGTTAAAAATATAACGTGTTTTGTAGCATGTCGCCACTTTGAAACCTCTCTACCCTGACTAAACCTCCTCATAAATAATGCTTGTCGACAAGAAACAAAAAGAGCACCTGGTAAGTACCAGGTGCTCTTTTTGTTTCTTGTCTCAAATCATGAGATTAGTAACCGTTATACATCTCCAGACGATCACCAACCAACAGTTCTCTTGATGAATCAATGATAATTCCTGTCGAGTAATTCTCTTTGACATCGATCAAGAGAACCTGGCCAATGCGCTCCCATGGAATTTTACTGTCTGTATTTTTGCCCAACTTTTGCAGCCCTTCCTGTCGTTGGAATACATAAAATCTGTTTCCAACACGCACATCATCTTCAGCACCTTTATCAACCATGACATAGTGATATTCACCAAGTGCTGTGCGAGGTTCGACAGTGTCTACGATATGTGCGACAAGATCTTGTTCGGATTGAATAATCTGAACTTGCTTGAGTTGTTGCTCGTAAGGAATGAGAAGATCCCCACGCTCAATTTCATACCAGGATTGTGTAATTACGGCTGTATCAAGGAACTTGTCACTGATTTCTTGTACCTTGAGCGTACCAAGCACCATGTACTTGTGCCCAAGAACTTCATCTTCATCAAATTCAGAGGTCACCGTTCCAGCAGGTCGCACAATTGCGAATGTGTCTCCGACCTTCACTTCGGAGTCAGATTCCTTGACCGCAACGCGGTCATCTTCTTTGATGTTTTCTTTTTCTTCATCGGTGTACGCCTCATCACCAAAACCAACCCACACAGTATCGTGTTCGCTGAGGAGGTTGGCTTGTTTTGGTGATGCTGCAATGCGACCGACATACTTGATGTCATCCTTGGCAATGAAACCACCAACGGCGACATGTAAATCAGATGATTGTGTGGAGCTCGCAGCAAGTGGCACGTCCCCTTCTCCATCCTGTTTGTAAGGAGGCTTCAGGTACACAATATCACCAGGGTAAATCCAGTGCGGGTTTGTGATTTGAGGGTTATAACTCCAGATTTGAGGCCAGTTGTACACATCTCCAGTGTAACGACCTGAAAGGTCATAGAGTGTGTCGCCATCCTCTACCTTGTGAAAATCTTTCTTGCCCCTTTGCACGTAGTTCACGCCCTGGGCATACACAGTGCTGCTGCCAAGAAGTGTGCAAAGAGAAAGTCCAGCCATCAAGAAAAGACGCTTGGAGTTAAGTGCTGGGAGCCTCATATTTTTACCTCTTTCTGAGATGTTTGAATTCTGTTTTACTTGAAATCTAAAACTCAAAGTTCAACACAAATAATACGATCTTACTGCTGTAGACGTTTGCGTCCAAGCCCTGCTGCGTGCGTTTGTGGATACTCTCCAATAAGTTGCCTGAGCACTTCTTTGGAGCGTTCTTGTTCTCCGCTCTTTTCAAGAGCAAGGCTCATTTTCAACATCGCATCAGGAACCTTGTTTCCATCAGGTTGCTCACTCAACACCTTCTGAAAATGAGTAATCGCCTGAGAGTATTCACCCAGACCATAGTAGCACTCGCCAATCCAGTAGAGCGCATTATCAATGTAGTCTTGTTTGGGGCGAGATTTGAGGAACGCCTGAAAACCAACCAGAGCATGGTTGTAATTTCCAGATCTGTATTGAGCAAGAGATTCTTTATAGAGCTGGAGCCCCGAACTTTTTGGTGCAGTTACAGGAGCTTCAGACTTGGATGTTGTCGGAGCGCTCGCAGCGGGAGCTGGCGAGTTTTGTGTTGGCTTGCCCCCTAACCTTTCTGATGTCACAGGAGGTTGCGCGGCGCGTTTCCCACCAGTTGTGGTGCGTGATGTTGATGCAGATGCCGAATGAGATGGCGAGGGCTCGCCAAAGAACTTACGGTATTCATCCTCGGAAATGACTACATCTTCATAGTCGTCTTGAGCTGCCGCTGGTTCCTGTTCTTGTGCCGCGGTTGTTGCGCTTTGTGCACCAACCGCAGGACGCGTTGGTCTTGATACTTCAGGTTTTCCAAGTCGAATACGCTGCACTGGGCGTCGTGGCGAGGCCTTGTATACAGGCGCTGCTGACGATGAACCATCTCCATAATAATAAGACTCTGGCGCAGGCTGAGGTGCCTGTGGCGAATTTACAGCAACCTGTTGAGGTTGATATGTGCGCCTCTGGAGTGCAATACGGTGTGATTCAACTCTATCATTCAAAAGGAAAAGTTGGTCTTCAAGCTCCTCCATGCGTACGGTCAAACGGCCATTTGTACGTTCAACTTCTTCAAGTCGGTCGACAAGTGTTTTCATCTGCTTTGAAGACTGCTCTGCCTGAGCCTTGGACTGGCCTGTTGTGGCACATGCCGAGGAAAAGAAAGCTAAACCCAGACAACATACAAGTTGAACTGCGTGACGTGATGAAATTGTCCTGTGTTTTGAGGCTTGCTTTAGCACGAAACAACCTTTGATGAACAAAAAGCATGATTGGAATAACGAGACCTCAAAGAAATGAGGAGCCTGCGCATCATCATCGCTGTAGATCATGCATGGCGCAAGTTTTCTCTTATTTTTGAGCACGAATAACTTTCATAGAGCACTTCAACACATAAATAAACGGGAAGCAAGCGGCTATTTCACTTGCTTTTAACCAATCGCTTGACCATAAGTGGCTCCTTAGTATACTGCAAGAAGCTAGGCCTCCTTGCACATGACAAATCACATCACTTTCCAAGGGCTTGTTTTTTGTCAAAAAAGGTTGCTTTTGTATTACACAACACCGTGATTGCCGAGTCTTCATAAGGTAAACACGACAAAGGAATGGAGAAACCTCACCATGAATAATCTTGCCACGTTTAGGCGTATGGCTTTCCATACTGGCCTATTTACTGCGTTCACCCTGTTTGCTGGGTGTAGCAGTTGTACTGATGACCCATCAAATCCAAATAATGCGCCAGAGGACACAGAAAACAACCGTATGCAGATGGAAGCTGGTCAACCTCCTGCAAACGGTAAGTTGGTCCACGTGGAATCAAGCTGTACAACAGTACAGACCTGTAACGATGACGTGACCTTTAACAGTGGCCGTAAGGTTCAGGCACAGCTTCTTGATGGTGAGGGCAACCCAGTATCCAATGTCAACGTGACATTTGATATTGAAGGCATGGCTCTGAACGGTTCTGCTCCATCTGCACGTCAGGCAAGAACGAATGAGCAAGGTATTGCAGAAATTCAGTTCAACGCAGGCATGACAAGTGGCGTCGTCAAACTTAAAATCGCCACGGAAGACCCCAACATTAATGTGTTGTACTTCCTGATCACCGTGAACCCCAAGGATGCATCAAGCTTCAACGTGGACTTCACCAAGATTGGCGATACCGACGTGCGTCGTATCGAGGTCTTCCTGTTTGATGAGAATGAAACCTGCGACAGCTTCCTGAATGGAACACCTGGCGTTGCTGAGTGGACCGAAACAGGAGAAGCATCCTCAAACGGTGACCTTCCCACCATTCCATTTGCTGGAATTCCTAACAACACCACATACACTGTGGGCGCACGTGCATACGACCGCACCAATGATAACGTTGAGATTGCTGCAGGTTGTATGCCTGGCAGCATGAACCCTCGCATCATGAATGGTATGCCTGTGACCGTGACAGTGCCACTGCTCAAGCACATTCCTTACATGGTCGGTGACTATGATGTGGTTCATGACTTCAGCCTTATTGATGCATTCCCACCCAACATCGCTCGTATTGTGAACCTCGTGGGTACACTCGTCAGTGACCAGGGTGCTTTCATCGTAGGTTGTGGTGAAGAGAACATGACCACAGGTGAGTTGGAGCCTACAGCAGACTGTCCTGTCCCCACCGAAGGTATCGCAGCCTTGCTTGTGGATGCACTTCCTGAAGATGGCGCGCTTGGTCAGCTCCGTGAAACCATTGAGAGCTTCCTTGATTCTGGCTTCGCTCGCGAAGTTGCTCGCCAGACCATCAACGACGCCGTCAATGATTTCATCGACACCAACTCAAACGTCCCAAGCTGGGTCAAAGATGGCTTGAACATCACAGAAGATGTGTACAGCAACCTCAAGAACTTCCGTGTTGAGGCTACCCTTCGTATCAACGAGCAGCCCACATACCTTATGGACGCAGAAGGCATCCCGATGGCAAACGCCAACGGCGAGCTTATCGCGACATGGGGCGACACAGCGGTAAACGAGCACATCTGGCAGGATATCATCCTCTTCTGGCGCTTTGGTTGTGACGACACCGATCCACCCGATTGTGGTCAGGAAGTTTACCTTGACCCCAACGATGTTTCGACAACCGACGCTGTCGAAGGTGTATGGAACGGTACTGTTGAAGGAAACACCATTTTCATCAACGAGCACGCCCTTTCCTTCAATTATGGTACATTCGTCCTTCAGCTTCTTGAGCGTCTTGTTCTTCCTGAGCTTTTCGGCGACCCCACCATCAACTCCGTGGAAGCAGGTCTTGACTCACTTATCATGTGTGAACCTCTTGCCAAGCAAGTTGCTGACGCGACAATCTCTGGTGTCGAAGGTATCTTCAACACACTGTGTGAACAGCTCAAAGATCAAGCAACAGATGCTCTTCGTAGCTACGTTGAAGACCTTGTCTTTGAAGGTAGCGACCGCTTCACAATCGGTTCTCCTGAAGGCAAGCCTTGCACATTCTACTTCCCTGAAGTTTACCAGGGTGAATGGCCTGGTACTCCCCTTCCCTACGTTGAAAAGTTTGGTGAGATCACACCAAACCGTAACAAACTTTGTGACTGGAACGTCAAGGTCAAGCTGAGCGAAGATAGCGAAGCTGTTGTTGTGGGCGGTTCCTGGACAGGTGAACGCAAGCAATAATGAACGCGCTCGTGTAAAGTAAAAAAGGCCCGTCATCGTACACGATGACGGGCCTTTTTTTGTAATTTTGTAATTTTGGCGAGGTCGCTCTCCCACCCTTGAATACTAAGTTGAGTTCTAAAAATGAAAATTTGTCATTAATTTATTATGTAAACTATAATTATTCAATTTATGTAGAACCGAACTGAATATAAAAAGCAGAGCGTCAATTCATCACGCTCTGCTTTCATGCTACGGGGACAACTTGATATGTATACACTCATGCAGTGGGTCTATTTTTAATTTCAATCCCCATTTGCTCGCATGTAAACAACAAGACCTCCAACTCGGTGTCGCTTATAAACTCCTTGTTAAAGGCATCGTCAAGTTGCTTCCAATCAAGGTAACCCTGCTCCACTCCTATTTTCAGGAGCTCTCTTCGGCGTCCGTGAAAATCAGTGATCGGTGTAGCTTCAAGTGCTTTTTCTTTCTTCTTATTGGTTGGCATATCTTTTCTCCAAACAGTACGTACTCACAATCATAGCACGCGGTAATCTACTCACCAAAACAACCCGAGCAAGCGTGATACAGGGTTCATTCTACTTGAAGAAGTGGGTCTGTCTGGGATGCGCTCTTCAATGCCTGGAAACATTCACCAAGAAGATAAATTGAGCCGAACACAATGCCTCGAACGGGCTCATCTGAACTTTTTAAACTTGATGGTGTGAACGACTCTCCAATAATGCCGAGCAGTGCTGATGTGGGCTGTGGAGCATGCGAGAGCGATACCCCTGCCCTGGCACACGCCTCTTTGAGAAGCTGCGAGGACGCTGCGCGTGGGGTATCAAGCTCGGCGACATAAAATGCAGGCTTATTGTCTTCATCGTAATCAGATAACCAATCAGAAAACACATGTAACATGTGCTCTACAGACTTATCTGCAAGCGAAGAAAACACAATAAATTCAGGTCGATAATCAGAATCACGTACAAACTCAAACAGAGATTGAACACCATCGGGATTGTGGGCAGCATCGCATAGTAACTCAACCTCACGTTGAGGCAAAAGCTCTGTAGTATGGATGATTTCCAGACGACCTGGCCAACGCATTCGAGGTATAATCTGAGGAAGATGACTTACGAGTGTATTGGCACATGCACTGTCCTGAAGAAGTTGTGTCAACGTATAGTGCGCAGCGGCGATGGCTGTGGTCAGGTGGCATCTTTGATACCAGGATTTAAAGCCACCCCACTCTTCAACCTCGACATTGTGGCGCTGATTACTGTGATACCACCATATCACGTCACGCTCCGAGTCATTATCTTCTTCAGGTTGAGATACCTGATATTCGGGTCGATACCACTCGGGATCAAAGTTTGATTGAATTCCAAGGTTACGACCAAAGATAAACAGGGGCACATGTCTTAACATGGATAGCAACGCATCTGCACCTTGATGATCTTGATGGCTCACAAACAGAGGCACATCAGGACGTGTAATGCCGAGTTTCTCATGTGCAATGTGTTCAATGGTGTCACCAAGGTAGGTCTGGTGATCAAAGCCAATGGACCCGAGTACACACAGATCTGGTTCGAGCGCATTGGTGGCATCAAGACGTCCACCCATTCCGACCTCATAAATGGCGACATCCACCTGATGGTG
>Ga0207913_1000446_pt1 | contig 11755 bp, 15 predicted proteins | sample DeeseametaMP2913_FD_184168 | JGI IMG/M metagenome (GOLD analysis project Ga0207913, IMG submission 184168) | Marine microbial communities from the Deep Atlantic Ocean - MP2913 (SPAdes) | ecosystem: Environmental > Aquatic > Marine > Oceanic | place: West of Santa Cruz de la Palma, Atlantic Ocean...
GTGAGCGCCTTTTTGGTGAGGCGCTTTAAGAAGCCAAACATCTTCGTTTCCTTTCCCCTGCGGGGGGCGAGTTGGGTTTGAGTTCACTTGCGCTTTGTGCAAGTGAGCCCGGTTGAACTCGCCCTCCGCAGGAGCCAGGATGAGGAGGGGTTAGCAGTGTGGCCCGACTTTGTTCGGGTATGGACTTTGCCGTTCGAAGTCGGCCTGAAGTCCCAATCTGACTGATTTTTGGGCGCACGAAAGCTAAGCCATCGTCATTCTGGCTTTTTTGATGAAGTTTTGTGGTGCCGTGATTTAGCCGGTTGGCTCCGCTCGACGGCAGCGGCTTTCTATGTAGGATTTGGTGGCCTGAGCGTTGAGGGTCGGCTCACGGTTTTCAGGTTCATGTTGTGATGACGATGAAGGGGTGTTGAGCTGTGGCTCAGACCATCCAAATCCGTTAGGGCGCTGCGCGGGACAAGTTGCTTTGCTCTGTGCAGCAGTATGAAATTTTTTGGTTGAGGCAATGGCTTGGGCCGGGGTCCCGAGTGAGATGTGGGTCGGGACTCAAACTGCGTTGACGACAACTTGCCGTGCGCAGCACTCACCAGCGGGCGCGGTAGCCTCGGATATCGACGTGGACAAAGCCCTGGTTGGGGTAGAATCCCACGCCGCCTCGGTCTCCGATAACATCGTCACAGATCTCCCAGAGGGCTTCGGTGGAGATGTGTTCGGAGTAAATATCGGCGGCGAGTCCGTCGATGTGGGTGGAGTTGGAGACTCCTCCCACTTTTCGGTTGTAAGCAATGGGGCGATACCCTGACGTGACGTGCAGAGTTTGGTCGCCTGCTCGCTTTCGAATCTCTTCTAAGATGTTGACCAGCATCGGCGCGATGCGGACAAGGTCGTAGCTGTGTTCTCCGGGCCGAAACTCGGAGAGTCGGAAATTCTTGGAGATTTGGGCGTCGGGGAAGCTTTTGACCAGGGGCGCTGCGGCCGACTTGTCGATGGCTTCGTATTCCGAGCCGGCAACGTCGTCTGGGACAACGTCTACCGACCACCCACTTGGAAACCTCAGGCTTCCAGCCGACCCATCTCCCTCCCCGGAGGGGGCTTCCGGCGGTTGGTTCACCTCCGTTGATTGGCCGTAAGCCGTCCCTAAGTAAATCTTTTTTCTTTTGTCGTCTCTAGTGAGAACGAGGTTGAGTCTCAGACTCAGGAGTTCAAGGAGCCGGAGCTCGGCCAGGTTGACCGGCAGGGGCTCCTCCCAGTTGTCGGGCGGGCAGATGAGGCGCCAGCCCAACTCTTCATAAGAACGGTAGTCTTCCTCAGGCTGGGGAGCCAGGAGGCCTGGGCGGACCGCCTGGGTGAGGAACTGCTCCTCGTTGGGCCAAACTTCGTCTACCGGATCGGTGAGGAGTTCGTCTTCGTTCATGTTGTTGTCCTCGGTTTTCATTTTTTGGCCCTCTACTTAACTTATAGTCATTTGGGTTCGGAAATTCGTCGCGACTTCTAAGAAAGTTTTGTTTTTTTGAACCTCTCACTTATATAAGATGGAAGGGCACGCGAAAATCTGACACCCTTTTCAAAAAAAAAGTGGTTTTTTTCTGAAAAGGGTCATTTTTGAGCGTTCACGGGCTGGTTTTCAAAAAAGATCAAAAGAATTTGTCAGGGGGTGTCAGATTTTCAGATCTCTTTCCATCTTATATAAGTGAGAGGATCTTTTAATGGACATTTTTGAAGAAGAAGAACTCGCCAAGTGGATAACGGTCCTAACAAAGGATTTTTGTAAAAGGAATCAGAGGAACGCCTGGCTTTTCTCCTGTCGGATGGAGTTCACTGATTTTATCAACTCTAGCGTGTGCGAAGGGATCGCTATCGCCTTCGCCAGGCTTGAGGAATACGAAGCTTGGTTTGAAAGATCCGGAGAATCCGAGAGGTCTTTTTACGAATTCGTTTGGTATAAATGCAATACCGTGATTCGAGACGGCTTGAGAGTGACTCGCCGTCAAAAGCAATCTTTCTCATCCCAGGTTTTGAATGAACTATGGCTTCTCAAGCCCACGAAAACGGAGCCGACAAGGGAACTGGAACTTCGAGAAGTGAGACGAGAGTGCAAAGAGCGGATGTCACTGGACCAGTACTATGTTCTCTTGCTAGTGGACTACGTAGGTGTCACGGCTAACTTTATTTGGCCGCCTCGCGTGAACATTGTGTGGCCGCGCTTCCAAGGGCAAGTAAAAAGCCGACGGTGAGGTCGGCCGGGTTAGCTGTCGCCGATTTTAGCCCTATATTAGAATGGCACGTCGTCGTCCTTTCCGCAGGAGAAGGCCACCAAACCGTTGCTCGATAGTTCAAACTGCTGCGGCGGTGGTCCATCGTAGAGGGGATCCGGAAATGGCTGGGGGTAGAGCTCGCTGTAGATCAGGGCGGCAATCTCTTCATGCCTTCACAAGTCCGAGTGAGAAGTGGCTCAAACTCAAGTAGGATTTCGCGGATTTCGCTCACCTCATCAAGAAGCGAACCGTTCTCGACTCGAGTCTTATTCAGGCGACGTCTTTTCTTTCTATACTCCATCGAACACCCTCACTGCCACGGAGATCATTTCCTCGTCTATGGTTGCGACCTTTTGGCGCGCGCTGAGCTTCACCGCTTGGAGTCCCAGCCGATTGATGCGCCGAGGTATGCCTTGAGAGTGCTCAAAAACGGCGACCTTGGCTTCCGACGTGAACAACTCGCCGTTTCCTCCGGCTGCTTCGAGATGCCGGTCGATATACTCGTGGGTTTCTTCCAAAGTCAGTCCCTCCAGTCGATAAAGCACTCGAAGCCGGTCCCACAAGGCCAGGTGAACAGGCTTTCTCAGTCGGTCCTGGAGACTAGGGTGGCCAATGAAAAGAAGAGCCAGCGGTTCCGAAGAGTCCAGCTCGAAGTTCGTCATGAGTCGGAGGTCTTCCAACAAGTTTTCCTCCAGGGTTTGGGCATCATCGAGAATGATAAAGGTCTTCTTTCGCTGTTCCGTCCAAAGTCTGGAGATCGCCTCGGACAGTTGGCGCAAGCAGGCAGCCCGGAGGTGAGCCGGCTGATACCCCATCTGGGTCACCATCTCCTGAAGCACAGCCGTGGAATGCTTGTATCCTCCTTGATAACAGACCTTGCACGCGCGCTCCTCAAGGCCATCCAGAAAGCCACGCAGAGCTGTGGTCTTGCCTATCCCTACCTCGCCGATAAGTAGACCGATGCCACCATCCTCGACCAGAGTCGAGAACTCTCCAGCCAACTCCTGAGCCTGAGCATAATCGAGCAGATACTTGGTGGGAATGCTCCGACCGAAGACCGTTCTTTTGAGCTTATGAAAATCGCGATAACCGGGACGTCCCATTATCGGCCTCCTCTCTGAGAAGCGATGGCCTCTTTCATTTTCCGGAGATAAGACCGCAGATGAAGACGGTTGCCCTTCTCGGAGACAATAGTCATCAGAGCCCTTTCAGCTACCGCTTTCGATATTGGGGCGTATCTCTGAAAGAATTCAAAAGCAAGATTCTTTTCGGGAACTCGTAGTTCTTGGCGGGATAGACTCGACTTGAGAAGTTTGTAAAGACCCTGCTCGGAAAGAAAACCCTGTAGGGACGACTCATCCGGGAGTCCGGCCAGAGTCTGCTTAAGCTGCTTCTGGTAATCCCCTGAGACTTGCTTTCGGAAGGCCGTGGAACTTTCCAAGGGGGCCTTCTTGTCGTGGCGGCGAGGTATAGCCTTGCTGTAGGTTCGGCTCTCAAGCTTCTCCGGCGAGACCACTTCCACGAAGACTCCGCTGTGGTAGACGCGTACCTTCTCTAGATCAAAGGGATCGAAGCGAATCTGGACTTTCTCTCGAACGAGATGCTCAGGAACCGGGTATCTGTTGCCATCAAGCTGAAAAGTTCCAGACTTGTCGACTTTCCGCTCTTCTTCCCACAGAAAGACGTCCACCAGCTTTTCTGGCTCAATAACCCGTGCCCGACCAGCTTCGGCCAACCATAGCTCTCGGGGACTTCTCCCCGTGCTGGAGTGCTTGCGAGAATGATAAACACCATCGAGCCAGCCCCAAAGAAAAGTGTTCAGTTCGGCCAGGTTCTGAGCTCCGGAATGCTGAGCTTCTTCGAAGAATTCGCCCTGCACCGTCTGAATCCAGCGCTCGATTTTCCCCTTGCCTTCGGGACAAAACGCGGTGGCGAAAACAAGGTTCGTCTCAAGCCTCGCTGCCATCAGCTTGAACTGCCGAGCTTGATACGATGCACCATTGTCGACGTACGTCATATCGGGCACCCCGCCTTTCAGGACGGCCTTTCGTAGGCAGTCCCCCAGACACGGCAGATTTTGACGAAAGTAGAACTCGGCGTGAGGGATATAGCGGGTTCTGTCGTCGATGAAGCCGTGCAAGAAGCATTGGCGCTGCTTCCCCGGCTTCGTGGGGTGCGGAAGCCAGATCCCGTGACACCAGTCGGCTTGCCAACAAGAATTGCGATGGGGATGCTCGTAGCGCCGAAAAACTCGGCTTTTGGAACGGAGCCTTCGGCGCGTGCAACCTCTGGCTCGCAGGTGGTAGTTGAGGGTGGATTCAGAAACGACCGGTGGAGCTTCGTTGTTCCGCTTGGCTTCGCTCACAATCAGATCGATCAGGCGAGAAGTCTTTCGAGTAGGTGCCTCCTCTCTCAATTCTATGGCTCGTTCGATGATAGCAGGGTCGAGATTTCTGGTCTGGCCCAGATCGCTTCTAGCTTGCGGAAAGAGCGCCTCGAAACCCGGCTTGTTCTCGGGCGGCCGTCCGTTGCGGAAGTAGTGGCACCAACGCCGGATGCTTCTCCTCGAGACTCTTCTCATTCCGTCGGGGAAACGGTGAAGCCCCGAAGCGAGGCGGTTTATCTCCGCCGAGTACTCCTCGGGAGTCCACTCCCGACATAGTAACGAGGAAACAATGGCATAGCGAGACCACGCTACGTCTTCAGCCAGTACCCTTCGTTGTTGATTGTTTTTGTTCATGATCATCTCCTGATACGTAACCTCGCGGTTAACAGATGATGACATCGTAGGGATAACCCCCTCCGGCCGCCCGGCGCGTCTTGTGTGACCGGGCTTTGGCCAAAAAGCGGACGAACTGACGGAACGCTTCTTGAGTGTCGACTTCAGGCTTCGAAGACCGTGCTCGCCATAGAGCTTCCCAATGCAGCCAGGCCAATTGTAAACTCTTGGCGCGTTCGGGGCCCCGCCAGCCTTCGGCCAGTCCCCTCGGGCATCCAGCGGTGAACGCCTCTACCAATTCGGGCAGCAGAACCTTCGCTCTGAAGCAGAAGAGAACGCTCCAATAGCGGAGCAGCTGGTATCCAGGTCGAGTCCTCTGACCCGGATAATCCAAGCTATCAGACCAGGACATCTTTGGGTCCTTGTCCGGCAACCGGACGCTATGAGCTTTGAGAAAGGCACGGTCACGAACGGCCGTCCCGTTCTTGAGAAACGTCCAGAGCCAGGCGGCCACAAAGGCCAGGCTGTAGGATTGGCGATTCAGAAGGAACTCAGGATGAAGCGAAAAGGATGTCCGGCACTTGGGGCAGAGCTTGCGAAAGACACGAAGTCGAAGCGTCTCTCCCGGCGCGCCGCAGGGGAAGTGCTTATAGTAACTGCCGTTGTTCCATAGCTCTACCTGCTCAGATCCGCCCGTACAGAGCGGGCAAGAACAGACCTGTTCTCTGAGACACGAAGATTTCTGGCGATAGACGTTGAGATCCACGCCGGAGACGGATAGAATCGAGGTCGAGATCTCCTGGCTTTCTTTTGTCGCAAATCGAAATTACCAGAGGTCTCTTTTTCTTTCCTATTTTTAAAAAGGCACGGCCAGATAAACTTCACGCAGATCGGGTTGGGGTGGACAGAGAATCTAGGCCCCTACACGTAGGGTGCTCGGCCAAGGATGCGTCCTGGCTAATGGGCCGGAGTCTCCCAGCTATCTACACATTGCTGAAGAGGGCAAGACGACGATTCTCTGAGCTTCATCGCGAAGTGTCAAAGCAGTCGGTTGTCGCTTCGGAGCCCAAGTCGCCTAAGAAGGCAAGTCGAAAACCCCGGGACGATCTACCGGACTCAGAGCTTAATGAACAACCTGGAAATGCAAAAGTGAGTCAAAGGAGACGATCATGACTGAAGAAGACCTGGAGCCGTGGAAGGATATGGACCGAATCCTTTTCGGAACCGATGATCCAGATGCGGTTCGGAAAGGGATTAAGAGACTAGGTCAAGAGGTGGCCTGGCAGAATAGTTCCCTAGGCCGCTATTTGCGCTCCATCCGAAGATTTTACAAGCATAGTTTCGCTCAAATGGCGCACGAGGCCGGCGTGGCGACTCAAGTCTGGAAAGCTTGGGAGTACGACTTTGAGACTCCTACTAAGAAAGAGCTTACGGATGTGGCTAGGCGACTGAAGTGGTCGAGCGTTCGTTTGGAGCGAGTCTGGAGTCTTTGGGAGAGTGCTTCGCGTTTTCGTTTGAAGCGGCTGACAACCATGAGACCTCAGTATCTGGCTGCAAAAGGTCTCGCTTCGGAATCGAATATTGCCTGGAACTCGATCTCGAAAATTACTCAGGCTAAAGTCGCTTCCTGGGGTCGTCAGAATGGGTACAACTTCCCCGATGACCTCCTGGACTTCTTTTCGAGTTTCGAAAGCGATGAGGAGCGCGATGCCTGGGTCGAAGAAGTTTTGGGGGAAAGCTAAACTTGGATTTATGGGAACAGAATTCAGACTGGACTCGTAGGAGTCTGCTGGAGCATTGCGCTCGAGACCGAGACTCTGTGACTTTGGGTTTTTTTCGAGAACGTCCAGGATTTCTACGCAAAAATCCGGCGATCTGGCTGGAAAATTTTTTGGACTTTTGTAAAGTCCAGGTCTTCGACTGTCCGCTTGAACCTGGTCAACTTGGACTTTGCGACCTCGAAAAAGGCTGGATTTTTCTTAACTCGGAAATGCAGTGGTCAAACAAGAAGGCTAAAGATCTCGCGGCTCTTCGTGTTTCGACCTTAGCTCACGAGTTGGGGCACCTTCGCCTGCATCGAGGCGAGGATCAGGAGAACACTTTCGTGAGTTTTCTAGGTGAGAAGAGATTTCTGCACTCTCGCTCTTTTCAGCGAGAGATGGAAGCAGATCTTTATGCTGGGGTTTTTCTCTTGCCGCTGCTTTTTCTGAACGAGGACAGATCTGTGCGAACTGTTCAGAGGTGTAGGCGAAGTAGGAGGCCTCTCCGGAGCGCAACGCTGTGGCGTCATGTCTATAACACGGCCGCTACATTCGGCGTGACACCGACGCTGATGAAGAAACGATGGGTAGACCTTGGTTGGGTCGTGGAAGAGCCTTCCGGTAAAGCCGGTGCAGCTTCCCATCTATCATTAAATTTTGAAGGAGATGGCGCGCCATGAGCGCTGAAAAGAATTTTACAACATTGGAAGAGGCGGAATTTTTGGTCCGTCGGGCTCAGGCCCGGGCAGAGTTCGAAGCCTTGAATGAAGAGGAGAAGGCTGAGCGGTTTGCTGAGAATCTCCCGGATCTTTGGGTCGTGAGAGAATTGGTTTCGGAAGAGTGGACGAGAGAGGATTTACACCCTCTCTTTTTACTTGCTAGTGAAGAATATCGTCACAAGCGTGGAAATGTGGGAGGTTACCTGTTTATTCTACGCAGGCGCTATGACTGGACGCTCACCGAAGCTGCTGAGAGGGCCGGAGTAACTGAGCTTGCTTGGGTGCTCTGGGAGACGGAAATGAAGCCCCTGTCGGAAGAAAGCTTGTTGAAAATACTGCCGAGATTGGGACTTAAAGAGGTCGAAGAGAAAGCTTTACGGGCCTTGCAAAGACAGCATCACCCTACTCGCGTGCCTCCCGAAGAACCCGGGCTTCAAGACCTCTTAGAGAATCGCGATTTTAGTTTGCGGTATGCTCTTCATCGGTTGAGGAAGTTCTTCGGATGGTCTTTTGAGTCAGCTGATCTAGAGGCCTATTTGACGCCGGGAACCTGGGAAAAATGGGAGAGTGGTTGGGTTGTCCCTGAGACTGAGGAGCTCTGGCAGGCACTCAACCATCTTTACTGGGTCGGCGACTGGAAGATCGAGAAGCGCCACTACGACTTTGAAGAAACAGATGACTTTGATCTCTGGTATGTCGTTTTCGTTGAGAAGTTGAGACGAGGGGACCGGTTCGAGATGCGATTTCCTCCTGGACCGACCGGGCTCGAAAAAGCTCGAGCTGGTGAGCTTGAGGTCTATAAGCCAGAGAATTTCCAAAGTAGAGCTTATGAAACAAGGCTCTTAAGCTTTGCCCATTTCTTACGATACGAGCGTGAATCTCGCGGAATGAGTGTGGAGACAGTTTGTGATTGGGCGGAGGTCGACGTTAAAAGATGGTTGGCCTGGGAAACGGAAAGAGCGCTGCCGGACCAGTTAGAAGTGGAGTGTCTGGCCTTCAGGCTATTTTGCTCCCAGGTGAAGCAGAAAGAGATGATCTCAGCCTGGAAATCAGGCGTGATGGGTCAGGCTGCCTGACCTGGGCTGGTTGCTAAGTGCTGTTTGAGCTTGAGATGAGAGTTCTTTAAGGATAAAGTCAACAAACCGCTGACTGATCTTGTCCACGCTGTGGGGCTTTGGAAGTTGTGAAGCTTGGGTTTTGCGGAGTTGCTGTAGAGGTGGGCTCCGGTGGAAGACCAATTTTGCGTTATGACAGAAATTTCGATCGACATCTCGGACTCCGCTCTTAGGAAGCCTGAGAAACTCTCTAAATCCATTCTTATGTCGGCAGCTGTTGCTCTCTACAAGAAAGAGAAGTTGACGGCCGAGGAGGCGGCAAAAATTCCTAACGTTTCTAAAAAGCGCTTTCTGGAGACGGCGAAGGCGAGGGGAGTGGGCGGACCGGATCCGTTTGAGAAGAAGAGAGAGGTGTCGCGTCCGCTGAAGCCCTTTGACTCGTTGGAGGACAGCCGGTATTTGGCGAGAGTCTTGTGGGCTCTGAATGAAGCGGAGAGGTTCTCTCTGCCTCCTATGACGGCGTCTGATATCGCGAAATTTGTGACGGCAAATTCCGGCTTTGAGATCAAGCAGACGAATACGGCTCGATTTTTACGGGAGTGCCGGCAGAGTGGGAGATTTGAAGACTGTTGGGTTGTTTCTCAGGATGGGCCGAGGCGGACTTATGCGATTTCTGAGGTGGGGCGGGAGTTGGTTTTGGGGATTAATGAGTGAAGTCGCCCCAGCTTTGGAAACTTGTCTACGGTCTGGCCTGGGACTTTGAGGTGACCCCGCGTTTAAGGCGACGAGGTTGGATGGATAGCCTGTGACCCTATGCCTAACGGGGGCTATCGATTGAGAATTCGATATCCAGAGCCTGACTTTGACGGAGAATGGTAATCTTTTTCTACTATTTTTCTGAGAGTGCGACGAATCTGACACACTAAATGACTATTATATAAGTAGAGGCACTTTTTGGCAGTCTTTGAGAGAAGACGGGCTGGACGGTCCTCGGTGTCTTGAGTTTGTGGTGGCGCTGACTAACCACGAAAGGAAGTGGGTCAAAATGCCCGCAAAACCACCGATGCGCTCCGGCAGCATCGGGAGAGTGCGGGATTCTTTGGTGGCTCGATTTGAGATGCTCGTTCGTCAACGAGCAACTGATGCTGGATTGCCACCGTCGGAATTCCGCGACTGGGTTATGGGAATTGTCGGAGAGGGGGTTGCTTTGGCGCTTCGCGACATCGATAGATGGGACGAACATAGAGCAAGCTTTCTCACCTGGTCGTTCTTAAAGACGAGGAGCCTTGTGAACAAGGAGCTTCGACAACTGAGAAACCAGGTGAGGACAGGATACTTGGAAATGGACCCCCCCGACAACCGACGTTATCACGACCTTCACCAACGAGAAGAAAAAAGAGAACAACTACGCCTCCTTTTCGACCAACTCACTCCAATCCAACGAGATACCCTCATTTTGAAGCATCTCCTCGGCTACTCCGTAACAGAGATAAGAGAGCTCACGGGAAGAACAGAGATCAGTATCTACTCTCTTCTGCAAAGAGCCCATAAAAGAGTAAAAGCCGTGACGACTGACTGGCAAGAGCTGCCTCGACCAAAAAAGCTCGGCTGAGATCGTGCTATAGCTCACTTGCTTCCAGCTAGGTATTCGAGGGTGATGGAAGTTTTTTTTGTCCGTTAGACGGTCGTTTAGCGTTACACCGGGTCTTCGAAAATTTGGCACCGAAGAATAGGCTTTGGGGTGTCTCATATAGCCGGTACGCTTTTTGTCTCAGTAGCGGGACCCCTCATGTTACACGTCGCATGTCTGAAAGATGAAGATAGGATACGCTCGGTGTTCCACCGACAAGCAAGATCTCACAGCTCAGACCGAATCGCTTCTCCAGCTTGGAGTTGATGCCGATAGAATTTACACGGATCACGGGTTCACCGGCCGAAATAGGGCCCGGCCTGGTCTCGACCAGGCTCTTGCGGCTGTTCGTGCCGGCGATACGCTCGTTGTCTCGAAGTTGGATCGGCTGGCCAGGTCCGTTCCTGACGCTCGGTACATTGGGGATAGTCTCGCCGAGCGTGGGGTTAAGCTTCAACTGGGGTCTACTGTTCACGACCCCACGGATCCGATGGGGAGGCTCTTCTTCAACATCTTGGCGACGTTCGCTGAGTTCGAATCCGATCTCATTCGGCATCGCACTCGTGAGGGGATGGCTGTGGCTCGGGCTAAGGGGAAGCTGCGGGGGAAGCAGCCTAAGCTTTCGGAGCGGCAGCAGACAGAGCTTGTGCGGATGCGTAACAGCGGTGAATACTCGATTAGCGATCTGGCGGAACTTTTCTCCGTTTCACGGCCAACCGTTTATCGAGCAATCGCTAGGCAGGAGGGGGAAGCCGCTGTTCAAGATGCCAAGGTTTCAGCTCCATATCCTCGTAAGGTCTCCCAATGAAGGTCTACCTGGACACCTCCGTTCCTAGCACTTACTTTGACTCTCGGACACCAGAAAGACAAAGGGCCACGATCGACTTCTGGAGCAGGTCTCTCGAAAACGATATGGAGCTTTGTATTTCGAGCATCGTGCTCACAGAAATTCAGAGAACACCCAGCCTTGAGAAGCGGAATAAAATGCTTGGCTTGGTAGAGCCTTTGACCAACCTTCCGATCGGTCCGGAGGTCTCCGAAATCGCGAGCCGGATCATAAAAGCCAATCTTGTTCCAGAGAACAAGATTGAGGATGCAGAACACCTTGCTTTAGCAGCCCTCCACTTTGTCGACGTCGTTGTGAGCTGGAACTTCCGTCACATGGTAAACTTAAAAATAAAGCAGAAGCTCCCGCTCATTTTAGCGGAGAATGGGTGCTTCAAAAAGTTCGAGATCATATCGCCTTTCGAGTACCTAGGAGAGTAAAGTGGAAAACATTGAGTGGAAAGAAGACCCTGTCATCGAAGAGATTCGCGCGATTCGCCAATCGATCCATGAAGATACCGAAGGAATGACTAACGAAGAGCGAGTCGCCTGGTACAACGAGCAGGCCAAAAAAGCAATGGAAGAGTTCGCTAAACAAAAGAGGACTCCATAGGCTTCGTCTTCTCCTTAGGCTGATTTTGCAATACGTTTTTGCAAGCAGCGAGACTTCCGTTGCGCCATCAAAGATAGAGTTGCACAAACGCTCGTTTGTGCAACAGCCTGGACTCAGGGAATTTTATACCTAATAGAGGGTAAAATTATTTTATACCTAATAAGGTATTAATGAGATCA
>Ga0207913_1000447_pt1 | contig 11738 bp, 10 predicted proteins | sample DeeseametaMP2913_FD_184168 | JGI IMG/M metagenome (GOLD analysis project Ga0207913, IMG submission 184168) | Marine microbial communities from the Deep Atlantic Ocean - MP2913 (SPAdes) | ecosystem: Environmental > Aquatic > Marine > Oceanic | place: West of Santa Cruz de la Palma, Atlantic Ocean...
GACAAAAATGGTAAAGATCAGTAGCCGCTTCGGTGTTAATAACGAAGGGTTATCGCTAGCTTGGCACTATGTTCACTGAAAGATTCACTGTACTGGGCTTCAACGCGGTTTGCCTGCTGACCCTTATTCAGTTGCCATTCCGCTGACAGGGTTAACAACTCGGAAAGGGGGCGGGAGTAATTTAACGTCATGGCTTGGCCGATGCTTCGGTTGGGATCCCGCCATGTAGAGTCATCATCAATCACATGATACCAGTCTAAGCGAGTAGACAGCACCGCGTTGTCAAGTTGATAGCTAGCAGCAAGATACACACTATAGAAGTGGTTTCTGACAATATCTTCCCCCATTAATGTGCTTCCCGCTAGCGCTTGGCTGAATAAAGTTAGCTTAGAGGATAGGCGGTGTCGAACAGACAAAGAGTGAAATTTAGTTCGCCATGCATAAAGCCTATCTGGGTCTACTTTTATCGGATTTGCTCTATTGTCGTAGTAATAATAACGTAGCTCCGATTGCCGCTGGTAAGCGAGGTGACCGCCTAAGTAAAACCCTATTCGGTTATCTATTTCTCTAAAGGGCTCTGTCCAAGCAGGGGCATTTAACTCATCATCATTCACTATCCAAGGCAGGGGGTAGAAATTAACCCTATCGTCAAACAATGATTGGCGATCGTGTAACGCGAAGCCACGCCAAGATAATAAGGTGCCTGTGGTGTCATTGCCTTTAAACAGGCCAGCTAAGGCTTTCCACGACCATGAACGTCTTACTTGACGGCCGTTTTGCCGTAAACTGGCTTCTACCCCTCCAATGCGAAGCTCCTCGCCAATCCAACTATTAATGGCTGAGTTCGAGAGAAAGTGAGGAGATAGCCAAGCCATATCCGTATTTTCGACAGAAAGCGCGGGGTAAAAAGCACCGACTTTGACTTCGGGTTTAATGGTGTGGCGTACCAACGGACGATACTGGGCGAATAACTGCGAGACCCCCACTGTTTTCTCGCCATCACTGTAAGCGTTGAAGACACCATGAAGTTTCCAATCACTGTTTAGCTGTAAGCGGGTACTTAAAATGGCTTGCGACAGCTGTAATTCATTATCGTCGAAGCGTTGATGACTAATGCCTTGCTGTTGAAAACTGGTGTCTGCATCTTGGCTAACCAATTCACCACGCAATAGTAAGGTGGTGTCTGCATAAAGTTGACCACTGACTAAAAGCGTCAGTAGGAAAACAGCTGCGCTAGTTAAAGGCGTACGGCTAGTATTCGCCAAACCCATCATCAAACCCCAGGTCGTTTTCAATCACTGTATCGAGTTGCAAAGACAGCGTCTTTGAGGTGTCAAATACCATGGTGTTCTGGCTAAATGGTGTCGCATCCTTAGCGCGGGGGTGCCAGAATGATAACGCGTACTCACCCGCTGGTAGGTCAATCTGTGCTTTGCCATGAGTGTCTGTCTTAATAAAATAGGGCGACTCTGTAACCACAATATAGCCTAACATCCAATCGTGAATGTTACAGCCTATGTCCACTATTCCCGGCTCGTCGAAGCGCAAAGGTTCAGCAGTAAATTCCTTATACAGCTTTAATTCAAATTGCTTTGCGGGCGAGAAAGAATAGACGTGATGAAAGAGGTTGTCGGCATTTGGAAAGGCAATAAACCTGCCGGCTTGAACCACTAAAACATGAGGTGCAAATTGTTTATCAATTTGATTCATGATTGCCGGTGTTTGGTTCTGCTCTGAGACTGCGGGGGCAGAAAAGGTTGGCGTAAAAATAATAACGGCATTTTCCACGGCATGGCTTTCGGCATCATTTAGGTTAACCTGCACCGATACCGATTCTTGCGCATTAACAAATAAACAAGAGAAGGTGAAAAGTAGCAAATAAATGAACTGGACAGGTGTTGTTCTCATGCAGGTTTCTCAAATGGTGAGTGATATATAGCCTATACCCGATATAGAGACCCGACAAGTCAGGTTTTACTTTCATTGCCAGTTGGTAGGTTTTTACAATTGGGTAAATTTGCGAATCAGATTGTGATAAACATGATGCAATTGGTCAAGTTCTTCTCGCGTGGCCGACTCATTAGCAATAAGTGACTGAATGCTTTGATCCAATTGATAAAGCGTCTCGCGAATGTGCTGATCACTGACCATGCTTTGCATCCACGTGATGGCCGCCATTCGTTCACCTTTGGTAACGGGGGTCACTTTATGTAAACTTGAAGATGGGTATAAAATAGCACTGCCAGCGGCACACTTGATACTCTGCTCGCCAAAGCCTGTTTGAATAACGAGTTCTCCTCCTTCATAGCTATCAGGGTCAGATAAGAACACCGTCATCGACATATCACTTCTTAATACGTCCGCCGTATTGGGGATGCGCATAATGGCCGCATCAACATGATAACCATAGGTTTGTGATTCGCTGTAGCGATTAAAGCAAGGCGGGAAGATACGTTGAGGAAGCGCAGCAGAAACCACCTTAGGGTGGCTTCCCAATGTCGATAGCAAATGATTAGCCAGTTGCTGAACTTGCTTATTTTGTGCGTCTGCCTGACCGTTATTTTTAACCCCAGCGGCCATGCCCATGGCGGTTTCTTTACCATCATTAAAGGGCACAAGCGCCAGTGCTTCAACAAATTGTTCAACTTCGTTAGCACTTAGCAGGTTATCAATAACGATCATGGTTCAACGTATCTCTTTGTCGTGGCTAATTAGAACTCGTAGTTCACGGTGCCGGTAATATTACGGCCATCACCTATGTACATGAAGGCGCCAGAACGGTATGCCGCTGTCCAGTACTCTTCATCAAGGGCATTGCCGATATTAACACGGAATGTCAATGATTCTGAGTGATAGTAGTTAGCAAAGAGGTTGATAACTTGATAGTCAGGTACGCGAATACTGTATTCACCCGCATCAGCATCGTAACCCGCCGCCGTATCGGGTTGGCCACCATACATTTCAGATTGATAGCTGTAATCACCACCGAACGCGAACTTCTCGTTGGGTTGATAACGCATTTGTAGGTAGAAGCTCTTATCAGCAAAGTTACTCAGTGCAAGGCCAATGTTATCGTCAGAATAAGAGTCTAGTACTTCAGAGTCCATAACGGCCGCAGACGCTTGAATGCTAAACTTCTCAGTCACGTCACCACTCACACCAAATTCTACACCTTCAACGCGGTTCTCACCGGTGTTTAGTGTGCCTAGCGTAGAATATGCATCGCCTACGCTTTCGTGTACATCGCTTTTGGTGATGCGGAAAATAGCGGCATTAGCGCTGAGTTTCTCATCAAACAATAGCCATTTAGTACCAAGTTCAATATTTTCTACTTGTTCAGGATCGGCTTGCGCCGCTTGCTCAGGTGTACCGCAAAGGCCGCCATAGCCACAGTTAGCACCTAGGTCAGACTCGCCGCCATTAATGTTAGTGGCTGTACTGTAAGAGGCATAAATATTACCGTGCTCTGATACTTCATAAACAAGGCCGGCGTGGCCGTTATAAAGTTCATCAGAGAATTCATAGAGTTCAGAAGATGTTTGGTTGCTATAGTCGTAGCTATCTATACGTAAGCCGAAAAATACATCAAGGGCTTCAGTTAGCTCGAAGGTATCCATTGCGTACAATGAGTAGGTTTCAATATCGTAAAGCGCGTCAGCATCACCACGGGTGATTTGTTTACCCATTAGGCTGTTGATGTTGTCTACCATGTTGCCATCACCATCGAGCAGGCAGTAGCTTTCAGATACACCACGACGACCACCGGTTAAGCAGTTTGACTCATTTCCGTATTCTACACTGAATACACCGTTGTCCACTGACTCGTCGGTGTACTCAAAACCGAACACAAATTTATGCTCGAATCCGGCAAATTGCGTGTCCCAGAATAGGTTAAACTGAGTAGTGACATAGTCAACATCTTGCCAGCCTTGGTGATTGCTTAGCGAGAGCGTGTAGGCACCAGGGGCATCAGGGTCGGTTGCGTCTCGGTTTGTTCCTCGCATACCGGTAGTGACATATTCATTTTCTGTTTTGCCGACGCGGGTCGCGTTATAAAAACGCACGTTGTCACTAATTTCATACTCGGTACGCAGTGTAAAGGTCGTCACTTCTGAGTTCATGAAGTCTTCATCTTGTGCGTATACTGGAATATCTTCAAGAGGATAGCCGGCATCGCGGTCGAAGTAGCTGCCAAGGTCAGGCTTATCTTCCGCATCAAGATAGTAAATATCACCAGTAAACGACAAGCGATCGGTAGGTTGGTTTACATAAGAAAGCTGAAGGCCATTACGATCCCGTTCAATACCTTCGCGACCTGGCTTGTCTTCTGACGACGTCAGGGCGTTTAAACGAACGGCGCTGTTTTCGGTAAGTGTCTTATTTAAATAGAGAGTAAAACGAGTATGTTCATCGGTACCGATGGCTGCATCTACGCGGCCAAAGTTGTAGCTGGTTGACGCCTTTTTAGTAATAGAGTTAACCGCACCGCCTGATGAACCACGACCGGCAAATGTAGAGCTTGGGCCTTTCGTAATTTCAACACGTTCGGTAGCAAAGCTTTCACGCGTGGTCATGCCTGGGTCACGCAGTCCATCAACAAAAACATCGCTGCGGGCTTCGTGGCCTCGAATAATATAGCGATCACCAAAAGCATTACCATTCTCACCAGTACCCAGCGTTACACCGGCCTGCGCTGAAAGAATATCTTTAAGGTCGGTTTTTCCGCTCTCTTGAATTTGGTCTTGAGTAAGAACGCTAATGGTTTGTGGTGTATCAACTAAATCCGCAACACGGCGAGGATCGCCAGACTTGCTATAACGGTATATCGACTGCTGAACGCCATGAATTCGAATGAGCTCAATGGCCTCGTCGCTTTGTTTGGCGCACTCTGCAGCCGTTAAGTCTTTACAATCAACATCGGTATCTTGCGCAAATGCGGCACTGTGTCCAAATGCTAAGGCCGCAGCAATGGTAGATGCACCCATCGATAAGCTTTTATTTTTCATTGTGTTTCCTAGTGTCTTCTTTGAAGTATCTGTATGTGTGTGATCAGAAGTGTAAAGAAAGTCAAAATATTTGTAAATACAAATGATAATAATTATCATATTGATGTTATTTTAAAAAAGTTTTAAGTGTTACTTTAAGGTGGGGAAGGTAAAAATCACTTCTACGCCACTAAAATCAGGGGCGTTGCTAATATTAAGGGTGCCGCGGTGAAAGTTAGCAATAAGGTCGGCAATAAACAAACCTAGGCCTAAGTGGGGGGTATCACTCTTTTCATGGCGTGTGGCATCGGCACGCACGGAGACCATAGAATTGACGAGTTGCGACTTCATACCATCGGGCAGTAATGGACCAGGGTTGTAGATAATAAGCTGAATTTGTTTATCTTTTTGCGAAATGGAGAGGCTTATTTCATCATTGTTTTGGCTGAAGTCAACGGCATTTGCTACCACTTTATCCAACATTTGTGCGATTAAGTCTGGTGAGCCATGCAATTTACTGTTGTCGGTATGACAAGCAAAGCTGAATTTACGTTGCGTGTAGGCATGCACGTACCCGCCAACACATCCTTCAACTACGTTAGCGAGTTGAAAGGTTACGCGTTCTTCATCCACAAGGGCTTGCTCTAATCTTGTGGCTTCGCTCATGCTATTTAAAATGGTACTGAGTCGATGAATTCCACTTTGCGCTCGCTGTATAAAAATATCTTTTTGAGACTCATCATCGATTTGCGAAAAGGTGTCTAGCGAAGATTTAACGATGGCAATGGGCGTTCGCAGCTCATGAGACAATCGCGCCGCCATATTTTCCAGGTACGAGTTATATTGCTGCAAACGTTGAAGCACATCTGAAAACGCACGAGATAAATCACCAATTTCATCTTGATTTTTACTCACAGGTAAGGTGCCCACAATTTTTCCGTTGTTGTCGATGATACGCTCGGTGCTGTCCCGTAAATGGCGAATGCGGCCAGAGATGCGGTTTGCAAATAATAGTAAACCTACTGTACCAAGTAGCATGACTGCCAGTATTACGTGGAAAAGTTGCTCTAAGGCGCGGTTACGCAAAGAACGAATACCATTTGTGGTTTGCTCTACCACTACCGCGCCCATCACGTTACCTTCAATAAAAATAGGGTAAGAGGCGGATAAAATCACCGCTTTATTGTCTGGACTAAGACGCCATAAAGAATCGGGTTGACCAGCAAGGGCCTTGCCGAGATCTTGACCGGCAAGGGCATAGGCGTCTTCTAGTTCGTCTACGAAATCTGCCGGTGGTTTTGTGAGAATATGGTAATAAAGGGGCAGTAGCCAACGGGATTCTATCCATCCCCACACACCTTGCGATTCGCGCCTGGCATCTTTTATTGCAATACCTGGGGCGGTTTGAATATCGCCGGCCCGAGCAAGCACACGTTTGTGTTTATCTATCACCCAAACCCGTGAGTCTGCGTATTTCAATCCCGCCAAAATTCGTTCAATTTCCGGTGACGGCGTAACTACAGTGCCTAGCTCCTCAATATGATTGGGGTTAGCAGTGCCAATGGCGTGTCGTTTCTCTCTAGTCCTATCATCATCAACATCTACAATGGCGAAGCCCAAAGCATCTGTTGTCATCGATAAAGGAAAACGAAGCTCTATATTGTAGCCGGTGGCGGTTTGCTGCCAGCGTCCTTGTATCTGTAGGGCATTCTTAACCGCACGATAGGTGTTGGGGTTATCTGACAACTTATACGCGTTTACCCATCCGCTCTCAAAAGGGGCGATAACATAACGTGCGAGGTCGCCTTGTGGCGTTTTTAACCCAATCAGTAAATGGTCTGCTCTTTCTACACTTAAACTATTGGGTTGACGCCAAAGCAATACATCATCAGTGACTTCAAACATAGCATACAAAAACTGGCCGTAACGTCCCACCATGTGTTTGAAGCGTAAAGTGGGGTTGGGGTTAGCCAGTGTCTTTGTGTAGGTTTCGACGACTTCATCGCTGCCATAACTTGCCACCAAGTGATCAATTCGCTGCCAATCATTAAGTTCGCCATCAAGCTGAATAGGGTATTGTATAGGCGGTGCGTAAAGATCTGTGCCTGGGCGTACATTCTTGAGATACGCAGATTGACTGTCAAACAGCGCAGGGCGTTCGTGTAGGGCAGTGGCCACGGCTCTTGCCGTACCAATCATGGTTTGTTCTTGGCCAATGCGCAAATACTGTTCTAATTCCCATACGTATTTGTATCCTAAATACGGAATAGCAAATAAAAACAGTGACAGCACCAGAAGCTGTAGACGTATGGAAAAACGAAACCGCATTAGGTGAATGCCCTATAGCTGCCAGCGATAACCCATACCGTATACGGTATCGATATGATCAAATTGAGCATCAAGCTGAATAAACTTTTTACGCATCCGCTTTATGTGTGAGGTAATGGTGGTATCGTCAACCACCATACGAGACTCATCCATTAATTGCTGGCGACTTTTAACGTGTCCGGGATGTTTAATTAAAGCATGTAGCATCCAAAATTCGGTCACAGTTAGCGCCACGGGTTCATTCTTCCAGCTCACTGTCATTCTCGATGCATCAACACGTAATTCTCCAATCACAGTTTCATCATTTTGTGCCTTTGGCGCTCGCATCAAGTCTATACGGCGAAACAAAGCCGCAATCCTGGCCAACAAATGCGCCATACTAATGTCTTTGGTGAGGTAGTCGTCTGCGCCCATTCTAAGCCCGCTGATAGTATCCACATCGTTGTCACGGGCAGTGAAAAAGATTATCGGTAAGGTTGGCGACAAGTTGCGTAGTTGCTGGCACAGTAAAAAACCGCCTTCCATCTCTTCTTTTAAGCCGATATCAATGATGGCAAGGTCAGGTAGGTTTGCATTAAATGCGCGTGACGCGCTGGGTCTATCTTCATAGGCATCTACGTGGTAACCCTGAGCGCGTAAAACCGCCAAATAGTTTTCTCTAATCGCGGCATCATCTTCAACCAAAGCAATGGTTTTAGGCATAAAAATCACTCTTCATTTACAGAGGAACATGGATATTGTGTGTACTATACCGTGCAAGTTTCACAATTGCCTGAGTTCGGCAAAAAAAGCATAACTTGGCCACAATGCTGACATAATTGCCCGTAATCGTCGGAACTTTTCCCCTTTCGTTCCCCAACAATGCCTCATCGTGATGTTTTACTTATCAGGTGCTTGAAATCATGTATGCCTTCATGCACACCCCAACTTGGGTCACCTACCCTTTGCGCTGTGTTTTGTCCCCAACCGAAGCACAGCGCTTTTTTATTGCCGTTATCAGCTTTCTATTTTATGTCATTCATGTTGCCCAATCAGTGGCGCTTAGGGTTGAAAAATGGAATTTCACTATTATTAATCAACAACGGCACAAGGTAGGCGTTTGCCTTCTTATTCACATGTGTTGGGTCAAGGAATTGCTGAGTGAGATCAACTTAATCAATGGATTAGGGTACACTAGGGCGAGAAGCAATTTAATACCCTACATGTTTTTTTGGCAGGCACCTCTCACCAACGTGAATAAACAGTAGCATTCAACACACGGGCATTTCATGAAAGCGTTAGATATTCAAGGGTTAACAAAGACCTATAAAGGCGGCGTGCAAGCGTTAAAAGGCGTAGATCTCACGGTTGAGCAAGGCGATTTCTTCGCACTACTGGGGCCGAATGGGGCGGGAAAGTCCACCACCATTGGCATCATTAGCTCGTTGGTTAATCAAACCAATGGCAAGGTGTCTGTATTTGGTTTCGATTTGAATAGCCAAATGGAACAAGCAAAAGCCTGTATTGGCTTAGTGCCACAGGAATTCAACTTTAATCAGTTTGAAACTGTCATGCAGATTGTGCTGAATCAAGCCGGATACTATGGTGTGCCTCGTTCCGTGGCCAAAGAACGAGCACAAAAATACTTAGCCCAGCTGGATTTGTGGGAAAAGCGAGATGCCCGTGCCCGTGAGCTCTCTGGCGGTATGAAACGCAGATTAATGATAGCGCGTGCCCTGATGCATGAGCCAAAACTACTGATTCTTGACGAACCTACGGCGGGGGTTGATATTGAAATTCGCCGCTCTATGTGGGGCTTTTTAGAAGAGATTAACCGCCAAGGCATCACTATTATTTTAACCACTCACTACCTTGAAGAGGCTGAAATGTTGTGCCGCAATATCGCCATTATTAACAAGGGGATTATTGTAGAAAATACCAGTATGAAATCATTACTCTCCAAACTGAGTATTGAAACTTTTGTGTTGGATATTAAAACCACGGCGCAAGCGCCCAGCTTAACAGGGTTTGAGTACCGCTTAATCGATGATCACACGTTAGAAGTTGATGTTGAGAAAACCGAGGGATTAAACCCCGTGTTTACCCAGTTAAGTGAACAGGGTGTGCAAGTGATGAGTATGCGTAATAAATCAAACAGGCTAGAAGAGCTGTTTGTTCGCCTAGTGGAAACTGCGAAGCAGGCAGGGTAAAAGAATGAAGCAAGAAAGTAGCTTAATGAATCAAGACAAAAAAGTAAGTTGGTTTAAACAAAACTACGTGGCACTGACCACTATTTGGATAAAAGAGTGCACACGTTTTTTACGAATTTGGGTACAAACCCTCGTACCACCTGCCATTACCATGAGCCTATATTTCGTCATATTTGGCAACTTAATTGGTAACCGCATTGGTGAAATGGGTGGCTTTACTTACATGGAGTTTATTGTTCCAGGCCTCATTATGATGTCGGTAATAACCAACTCCTATGCGAACGTATCTTCCTCTTTCTTTAGCGCGAAATTTCAGCGCAACATTGAAGAGTTACTGGTTTCCCCCGTGCCCACCTCGGTGATTATTTTAGGGTATGTAGGCGGCGGTGTGGCCCGGGCCATTTTGATTGGTATTATTGTTACTTTGGTGTCGTTATTTTTTGTTGATGTGCAAATTCATCACTTGGGCATCATCGCCCTTACCCTAGTATTAACGGCAACGCTTTTTGCCACCGCAGGGTTAATCAATGCGGTGTTTGCGAAAACCTTCGATGACATCAGCGTGGTACCAACGTTTGTATTAACCCCATTAACGTACTTAGGGGGCGTCTTTTACTCGCTAACCTTATTGCCTGAATTTTGGCAATGGGTGAGTAAAGCCAACCCTGTTGTTTATATGGTAAACGGCTTTAGATATGGCTTTTTGGGTGTTTCTGATGTTCCAGTCACCTTTTCCCTGAGTTTATTAGTGATATTTAATGTCGTGCTTTTTGGCATTGCCTATTATTTACTTAAAACAGGAAAAGGGATCCGTAGTTAATGACCACTGGCAACTCCCGTGCTATCTCCACTAATCAACAAGGCGTGCATGAGAAGCTTGATGATGTGGTGAAAAAGTACAAAACGTCAGAAAATTTGCGCCCTATCGGGGAGCATACACAAGCGGCTTTTAACCACGTGTGTGAATGGCTAAATGGAGACTTTTCCAACATCATTTTAGATTCGTGTTGTGGGGTCGGAGAAAGTACTGCGAATATCGCGAACGCGTACCCGACACATAGGGTCATAGGCCTAGATAAATCCGCACAGCGTGTGGATAAGCACGGGCACTATGCAGCTGGGCAAGATAACTATCGCGTTATACGTGCGGATGTTAACGATTTTTGGCGTTTAGTGCGCCGCCATCAGTGGCAGGTCCATAAGCACTTTTTGCTATACCCGAACCCCTATCCTAAAAAAACACAAGTGCAAAAACGCTGGCATGCAAGTGCTGCGATGGTGGACTTGATGGCCATTACCCCGCATATTGAGGTTCGCAGTAATTGGTTAGTGTATTTGCTGGAATTTGCGCAAGCGGCGCAGCAATATGGTATTCAGTCAGATATTATTGAAATTACTGGAGATAAGAGCATGACGCCGTTTGAACGCAAATATCGCGCTAGCGGCCAAGTATGCTGGCAGCTTCTTTGTGGGCAGGAAGAGTCACGATAGCACCCTTGTCAGCTATCGTGTAGGGCAAACAAATGCCTTATGTTACCTCTTGGCGAGTTCGTCAATCTAGGGTAAAGTTCGTCACCCTGAAAGTGTTGTGATAAGTTTTCATAGGGAATAACCAATCAGTCCAAGGTGATGAGCATTGACCAACAAGTATTGTCGATGTACATAAGTTTTATCGTTTAGCGAGGTGTGTTTAGTGGGTGAAGCTCAAGTTAGTCTGGAGCACTTGTTTAGGGTCTTTACCAAGCCTGAACACAAAGACTCAAAGCTGGCGCAAATAGAACAGCATTTGTCCGACAATATTTTAGATTTTTTGTCGCAGCACGTGGTCACTAAAAAAACCTCCCTTGAAGAGGTTGAAAAAGACTTTGCCAACGCGAAAGTGCCTGAATCGCCAGAGTTTGTCTCTACCCATGCGGAAACCTTGTTAGATAAACTGGTAGCGCACTCGGTGAACACATACTCGCCTACCTTTATTGGGCATATGACCTCTGCGTTACCCTATTTTCATTTACCCCTCTCAAAGCTCATGGTTGGCTTAAACCAAAACCTGGTGAAAATAGAAACCTCGAAAGCTTTTACGCCGCTAGAGCGTCAAGTCTTGGGGATGTTGCACAATCTAGTATACGACCGTTCAGAGGCCTTCTACGAGCAACACTTACACAGCGCGCAACATGCACTTGGCGCATTCTGTTCAGGCGGTACTATTGCAAATATCACTGCCCTTTGGGTAGCGCGA
>Ga0207913_1000451_pt1 | contig 11678 bp, 9 predicted proteins | sample DeeseametaMP2913_FD_184168 | JGI IMG/M metagenome (GOLD analysis project Ga0207913, IMG submission 184168) | Marine microbial communities from the Deep Atlantic Ocean - MP2913 (SPAdes) | ecosystem: Environmental > Aquatic > Marine > Oceanic | place: West of Santa Cruz de la Palma, Atlantic Ocean...
CCTTGATCCAGGTTGCGCCCGAGGGGATGACCTCGGCCTGAGGACGTGCGGAGAATTCACGGTCAAAGACGCCTCCGCCGACGAGGGTCCAGATGGGTTGGTAGTAATGCGTATCGCTGGGATCGATGATGGCGATATCGAGCGATGAATCTTTGAGGAGAAGTTGAGCGGCGACAGTAATTCCAGCAGTACCTGCGCCGACGATAAGAATGTCATGATGTGTAGCCATGGAGGACTCCTTTTAACCTTTTTATGTGTGATAATCTTGGTGCGTGATGGTCAGATTTACTTGCCTGTCAGTGCTCGCGCTGGAGCGACAAGGAGTCCTCCAAAACGTTTGGCAAAGCGAAGGCCAAAATCAAGCGTGCGTCGTACCGAGGGGTCCTTTGCCTGGCGCAATGCGCCAAACAATCCAACCTCGCCAGGCTCCTCATCATGAGTGTGTCGCAACGCATGAGCCATTTTAGCAATGATTTCAACTGTTTCAGGCGAAAACACACTGGATTCCATCAATGCTCGGAACTGATCGCTTTGCATGAATTCCACAAGGATCTTGGTGGATTGCATGGTTTGTTTGAGGATCTGTTCCACATCAATATCTTTGCGTTGTAGGTGTGCGATGAGGTCATCGACGATATTGACGGCCATGGCAAATGTGCCAGGGACTTGTTCCAGAGCGCCAAGGATTTGAGAGAGCTGTTCGGGGTGAGCAAGGAAGTGGTCGAGACTGCTGAGGGTTTTGGGGTCGGTGAGGTGTTCAATGAGCTTGAGAAGATGTCGAGCGCGCTCATCCACATCAATCTGCTTCTCGGCAAGTTTGCTGACGACCTCATCGGCGATGTTGGTCACGGTGGCGGCCAGGTGTGGCGCGTCCTGAAGCATTTGATGAGGGCCAGAGAGCATGGCCTCGATACGATCCAGCTTGGCTTCTAGCCGCTGGAAGTCTTGCACGGAGAGCGTTTGTAAAGAGCTCTGCGTGGGTGGGGTGGGTGTGTCCATAAGGACCTCCTGAGTAAATGACGACGACGTGGAGAAGGGCCAGAAGTTTGTCTAGCCCTGCGAAATTTTGCGATCCATGAGATACACCACGGTCTTTGCCAGAACCAAAATCAGGCCCGCCGAGTGCATGAATAGATCAAAGATATCAATGGGTCTGTGCAAGGTGCCCTGAGCTAACATTCCCAGCTTTTCCATCAGGTGGGAGTGTGGATAAAAAGGGGCCATTGCAAGCATGATTGCCATGGGGACAAGGAGCTTGAATTCCATGCTCCTCAGATACGTTGCGAACTTCTTCCACATGACATTCCTCGTGCAAATGATCCTTTCCAAAAGGGCGAAATCCCCTGTCTTGACAACACCCTGTAGTGTCAGGCGATTGTCCAGGAAGACACATCACTGCATTCGCTTTGCACAGAGCACACCAAGTGGTGCAAAGTTTGCGCATGAAAATGAGCAAATATGTAGAGATAGGCGTGTAATATACTGAAAAGAAATGAAATTTGTAAGGTGTATTCAGAGGTTAGTTGCATAAAATAATCTCTGGAACATACATGTGATGAATGTATGTTTATAATTGTCAATTTATGTTGGGATATTTTTGAACCATAATGTGACACCTGTGTGACAGGTGTTCATGTGTTGGTGCATGAGATCACAAAAAATCTGTGTTCCCATGCAGTTGTGTGCAGTTCACTTTCATTGTGGTTGCATGGTATATGAATTGCTCTCTACACGTACCGCCTCACATGCCTTGACTCCTTTATCTTGAATGGAGACTTGTTTGTTGCATGTGTCTTGTTGACGATTTACCCGAGTCTGGCTGATGAAATCTGTTCATGTATTGATAGTGTTGTTGTCGTCCATGTGGTTCCTTGCAGGATGTGAAAAGAAAGCATCTGTGGAGAAGGAGAGTCCTTCAATGCAAACTGAGCAGACGCGCGCGACTGAGACAGTGGATAAACCAGTGATTGACGTGGATGATCCTGAGGCATGCAAGGCATGTCATGCAGGCGTGTATGAGGAGTGGACAGAGTCGATGCACAGCCGTGCGCACCATGACAATGATCCTATCTATGGGAATATGCGTGCGTTGCGCATGAAGAAACAAGGTGAGCAGGTGGCCAACCAGTGCGTGAAGTGTCACAACCCGAGGTCACCTTCTGCGCCCGATGAACCTGCGGGTAAGGTGGGTATTTCGTGCGCGGCCTGTCATCAGGTCAAGGCAGTTCATCTTGAGCAAGGCAAGGTCGGTGTGGAGACGCTTGTGTATGATACAGATGGTGTGATGCATTCAGGTAGAGAGCTTCCTCGTGATGCCTCACCTGTGCACGCGTTAGGTGCACCGCTGGCGGCGATGCAAGATGGACAAACACTGTGTTTATCCTGTCATAACGCCACCAAAACGCCGACAGGTGCGCCAGCCTGCACCACAGGACCAGAGTTCAAGAGTTCGGCGCTCTCCAAAGGTGATGAGGGTCAGACCTGTGTGAGCTGTCACATGCCAGAGGTTGAGGGGGCAGCAGGCGCTGTGGGCCGTCAGGAGAAGCATCGTAGCCACAAGTTTCTTGGTCCCCACAGAGCATGGTATCAGGATGATAAGAGCATCCTCACACAGGCCGTGGATATGGACGCCGAGATCAAGGACAATACATTGCATGTATCCTTGAAGAACAAGAGTGTGCATGCGTTCCCAAGCGGGTTTCCTGGGCGAATGGTCGTGGTCAAGGTCGTGGGCCTTGATGAGCACAACAACGTGGCGTGGGAGAACTTTACGGAGAATGCCATGAAGGAGTCTCCCGAGAGCGTGTTGAACAAGGTGTATCACGACAAGGAAGGGAAACCTGTTGCAGCACCTTTTGCCGAGAAGATGGTGCGCGATAATCGACTCAAGGCAGATGAATCAAGGTCACTCGAGTATGTTGTGCCCGACAATGTAAAAGCATTTAAAATCAATATGTTGTACTTCCTGTTACCACCACCTCTATCCAACACGCTTGGCATTGAGGCGTTACCAGAGGCAAAACCAGTGGTGTTTATGAGCAAGGATGTGATGCGATAGGAATCGGAGCCAGCGATGAAAAAAGGCGGTGCATATATGCGTCGCCTTTTTTCATCTATTACGATCATTTTCAGGATTGTTCAGACCTTCACGAAGATTATACTTGCGAACCAGGAGGATCAGTCGAGGGCCTCATCACAAGGGTAGTATGTGATGTGTGTTTTCAGGTCAGAATACGAGGTTTTTCATGATGGATCAGAGCTTTGGTGAGCTTCGGAGTCAACTTCATGGCTCACTGGAGACGAGGAAAAAGCGTGAGGCGTTGTTGGTGCTTCTGTTGGAGCACTACGAGCAAGCGCCAGACATGTTTATGTCACGCTGGCATCCTTATATCTCTGGTCTTCGCATTGAGTGGCCCGAGCCGTTTGCCACAGTCACATCACTGGAGCAGGTTGAACATGCCGGAATGTTGATTCCTGGCGCACGATTCAGGCTAAGCCTTGGACATTTGAATGAAGCAGACTTTAAGCCCGAGACACTGTCACGTGATGAGCGTTTGCGTCATGTGTGTGGGTTGGTATTTGATGGGTTAATGCTGACTCCTCTGGGGTTGAGTACAATCCTTAAAAGTCACCACCTTGGTCCACTCATTGAGCTTGATCTTGGCCACACACGCATTGGTACGTTACGGCCTGTTCTGGACTCACCAAAGACACATGCGCTCAAGGTTCTGGATCTTCAGGGCAACGCAGGAGGAGATCTGCTGCTCTCTGAATTTCCAACACATTTCCCCGCACTTGAGGTGCTTGATTTGGGAAGCTGTTATATAGAAAAAGAGTATGCAAAACAGCAACTTGATGGCCTCAAGAACTTGAAACACTTGTATATGGATTGAAGAACTATGTTACATGAAGACATCACCTACGGCGCAATTTTTTATGGGATCACCATTGGTATTGACGACCTCGGCGAAGAACTTGAGACGCTGAACACTCAGGTTGGACAAAGCAAGGGACTGAGCCTCTGGGTTCCTGGTGACACGGTGTATGGTGACCCTTATGGTGATGCCATCATTGGTGTGATGGTACGACTGGTGGATAGCGCAGATGGCCCAACATCGTTTACGTTGGCTGATATTGAGCGCGCCCAAAAGAGCTTTGAAAACGCACGCCCAGCGCTTGAGAAGCTGGCCAAAGAGAACGACCATGTTGCAGCCGTGATGGACAACACACCACAAACCTACCTGACATGCTGCGGCCCACTCTCCTATGCAAGCCTTGCGTATGGTGAACTCTGGGACAGTGCGCGCAAAGATGAGGTGGAGTATACATTCCACTCATGCCAGGACATGGATCAGGAGTGGCATCCTCAGGGCGTGGATGGCGTGACGCTTGGTGCTGTGGAGTATGATGATCTCCATAGTGTTGATCTTGATGAGGCTCGTCTGGAGCGACTGGGAGATAAGGTCGCCAAGAAACAAAACCCTCAGCTCTGGATCTGTGTGCGTTATGATTGAGGGTAAAGCATAGCTTGTTGAAAAAGAGAGGGAGGTGATGGGGGCAAAAAATCGAAGATTTTTTGCCCCCATCACCTCCCTCTCTTTTTTCTCCTGAAAATCAGGCGGTAGCGCTGATAAGAGGAATAATGCTTGGGAGCAAACCTCCAAGAATGAGGATGATGACCGTGCCAAAGAAGGCGACACGTTCTCGAGTCATCAGCTCCATACCATGAGCTGCTTTTACGGGGGTTCCATAGAAAATCGTGAAGAACAGCCTCATCACGCTCAATCCCTGTACGCAGAGCACGGTCACAATCAAGATCAAGGGGAAGATGCCATGTGAGACGGAGCCATTAAGGATTAACTCAGCGCCCACAAAACCTGTGGTGCCAGGGATGCCAGTCATGGCTGCGCCAAGAATGAGGAAGAAGAGTGCAAGCGCAGGTGTATGTGCAGCAAGTCCTCCAAAAGCACTGAACTTACAATCGTTTACGCGTGCCATGCTCACGACAACTGTGAGGCCAAATCCTGTCGCACCCAGAAGAGTAGAGGCCCACAAGATCTCGGAACCAGTGACGCCCATCGGGCTGCTATCAAGTGCGCCAGCAAGGATCAATGCCTCAACAGAGGAGAGCAAAAATGCAAATGAACGAGAGAGGTTGTTCTGTACGAGTCCGAGCGCGGCGCTGGTCACAGCAGCGCCAAGTAACACGGGGACTAGCGTGTGTAGCATGTGTGGATTGAGCGCTTCCAACATCGGTTCAACAAGGTAAATAGCAGGAGCCACACCAGCCATGGGGACCATCGCGAGCAGTGTTTGTGCGCCTCGTGAGTGTTCAAATGTGCCTGCCATCCAGATGGACCAGGGGAAGACGCCAAGTCTGTTCATCACGGCAAGTCCAAGCAAGCCTGTGACAATATACATCTCCTGTGCCAGTGTGTACTCGATCTGTGAGAAGGGCTGGACCAGAATATTCATGTGTCCAAGCACCACAATCGATGCCAGATAAGCTACAATAGAGATGCCCATGAACAGCCTCAACGCGCGGCCCTGATAGCCTTCTCGAATAAGGCTTGCTGCCCATAATGCGCTGATGATTTCGGCGGTGATCAGTGTCACGGGGTTGTCTGCAAGAATGGCAAACAGCCCTGCAGAGAGTAGCCCCATGGCGTGGTTGACCATGTGTGTGGTGAGCTGCTTCTGAGGCGTGGCCAGCATGATTACGGCGATGGCAAGCGTCATCGGCAAGCTCAGTGAAGCGGCAACCGCGTCAAAATGAAAGACAAACGGTCCAAGTGTTGAGATCGATTCGCCATGGCCTTGCAGCAAGACTGTGACGAGCGCCAGACCAAAGGAGAGCGCTGCACCAAGGACGCCTGCGGCGCGAAGATAGCGTGAGGAGATTTTGGAGACGATTACAATAAAAACCAGCGGCACAAGAGCAGCCAGTATAGCGGGTACGAGAACGTTCATGACGTAAATCCTTGAATGAAAAACTGGCTAGGCTTTTGAGGTTGATTTTTTGGCCTGGATCTCGACAGAAGACTCTTCTTCTGTTGAGGTTGCAGGTTTATCGCTTCCTGTAAGTGCTTGAAAAAGCTGTGTATCGGCGCTATTGATCCAGAGCACCCCTTTCTTGAGGGTGTGTACGACGACAAGGAGAAAGTCATCTGTGAACCAGCGTTGAAGCGCGATATGGTACAGAAAACGTTCGAGTTTTGCAGGCATGAAGCGTTCAACATGGCGGTCATGATTGACGCGAGCACCTTGCATACGTTCAAGGATTCTGCGCTCCTGAATGAACGAGGGTGCACGTAAGATTTGCCATGAACGGGCGATGGCGTGTCCAACCATGTGTATGATGGTCAGCTCATACCAGCCAAGCGCAACCCAGACCCACATGATGCCAATCTGCGCAGCCGAGGCATATGCCATGGTGCTCTTGGCGTCGGTTTGCACTCGCCCAACCATCGAGGCGTGAAGCAAGGTCAGCACACCGAGCGCGGCGATGGCAATTTGCAGCTCCTTGTGTGCTTCAATCAGAGGTGAGAGCCTGAGCAACAAAAACGGAGACATGTGCACAGAGAGGGCACCATAAAAGATGGCGCTTGAGGATGTGGGGCCTTCCATTGCGCGAGGCAACCAGCCTGTAAATGGAAAGAGCCCGCCCTTGCCCATGGCGCCAAAGATAAACAGTGCTCCAACAACAAGTGAGGATGATCCAAGCAGCCCGAGATTACTCATCAGGACATCATCAGTGGCGTGGTGCAGCGCGATGATGGCGCTCAGCAGACCGATGTCGGTCAATCTGTAGATGCCATAGGTCCAGAAGGCGTTCTGAGTGGGTGCCTGTCGACGATAGAAGAATGCGACAAGCAGTGCGGAGCTGATACCAAGCAGCTCCCAGCCAATGAACATCACATCAAAGCCTGCTGCGATCACAGCAAGTTCAACGCCTGTGGCGAGGAAGAGCATCATCATGAAGAATCGATAATAACCCTCATCTCTGTGAAGGTATTTGGATGAGAAGTAGCCCACCACACCGCACAGGATGAAGTTGAGCGTGAGCATAATGATGGACAGGGGATCAACCAGCAGCACCAGCTCAAGATGATAACTTCCAAGCTGGATAAGAGGTCCAAGGTCAATGAGTCGACTTGATTCGCCAGACATGAACAGGCCAAAGCCTGCGCCAAGGACGAGGATCAGCGAGCCAAGAAAGGTGCTCGAGAGGAGGACATGCACAAGCTTCTCGGAGCGATAACGCGTCAGAAGCATGGTGGCGCCAAGCGTGAGGAGGGCGAGCGGTGTGAGCAGGCTCGCGATGATAATGAGGTTGTCAACGAGTTCAAGCCACATGGTGAGCACCTCCTTTTTGGTGTGTGTGTTTCAATGAGGACAGCGTGGCAGGTTGAATCAGGTCGCGTCGTCCTGTGTAGATGTCTGCGGATTTTGTGAAGACGCGATGGTGTGTGGTCTGCTCATCGACGATGTGTTCTTCAAAGCCATGAGGTTCAAGGAACCAGGCGCGGTTTTCTTTGGGGTCGTAGACCGCAGCAAGAATCCAGCGGTTGTAGACCAGCGTGCTTAATCCAGGGTGAGAGTCCACAATGCGTGTGACTTGCTCGGGTGTGCCCTCAATGAGAACGATCAGTCGAATGGGTTCGTGAAGTTCGACCATCTGGAACGGGAGACCTGTGCGAAGGTCGCTGCGATGGCCATTCATGACGCCAACCATACCCGAGACGTTGTGTGGCAGTTTGGAGCCCGAGCCATAGCGTGTGTTATCGACCAGTGAGAAGTAGTACTCAAGGTTGATGCCAGCGCCGACAGGTCCCATGCTTCCGAGCAATCGCTTGAGGATAGAGCCCTGTGCATCATCAACGTCTGGGCTGTAGGAGACCAGGAAGGCGCGTCGGTCAAGGAAGAGTCCGCGTGACCATTCGCGTTCACCGACGACACAGAGTGCGTTGGCGGTGTGACCGTATTCTGGACGAGGTTGAGCGAGGTCTTCGGAACGTTCTTCCACATGATTCAGGGCCTCTTCAGGGGTGATATCAAGTGGTGCGGAGTTAAAGCGTCGGCAGCGTTCATGAGCGTCGAGTTGACGTGCTTTGAGCAGAACCTCGTTCAGGTGTGCGAAGCGCTCGTGTTGAGATTCTGGCAGCTCGTCGAGATCATAGAACGAGACATCGTTGTTGGTAGTGTTATGGTAACCGCCCACAAAATAAGTGGTTTCAGGAATCGTTATCCCCTTTTCTTTCAAGAGTTTGCGGACTTCTTTCTGGTTTGCCATCCATGCGAATGCGCGACCATTGGGGCCACCATGTCCGCCACCACAGGCACCACAGCCGTAACCTGCGCCGTGTGGGTTGTTGACCGAGGTTGAACCGTGTCCAACCATGGCGACAAGGGGAGCAAAGTTTGAAACAAGGCCCATATCTTCCAGAAGGAGTCGGATAACCTCGCTCATTTCCTCGTAGGTATATCCCTGATGCCATCCCTCCGGGGTGAGTTCATCGGTTTCACGAAGGATGACGAGCTTGGTTTTGGTGTGAGAGAAGACCTCCTTGTCGGGTGTGGCGAACATTTTGGCGTGAGTTCTGGGCGCGAGGATTCTGGTCATCATGGGGAGGATCTTGTGTACACCCATGATGGAGGTCAGCACGCCCGAGGAGAAGGTTGTACCCTGGCGAGTGTGAACCTGACCGTAGAGATTGCTCAGCGCGGTGGGTTCGGCCTCGGATACGCCGTGGAGTTTCTCGTAGATGTAATGTTTGGGCGATACGGAAGGAGGGCACAGCGGAGCAGTGTGAGGGCTGTGCAGGGCGCGGAAGTTCATGGCGACACCAAAGAAACCGCCTGCGCCAAGTGTTTCGTAGCGAGGTTCAATTTCTTCGATATGACGACGAATGGACTCTTCGCGATCATCAATGCACATGACGATCTGGACCTCGGCACTTTTGGGGGAGCGATGAGATGTCTTGTGTTTTTGGTGGAGCAAGAGTCCATCAAGGAGTTTGACACGGTAGTTACGCTCGTAGGCAAGCTGCCACAGCTCACGTCGTTTGATCTCGTGGTATGTGGCGAGCATGTCAAAGAACGCGGTGCGCTGCGAGGTTGTGAAGTGGTCGAACAACTCGGAGTCAATGCCATTGTAAAGAAGCGCGTGGAATAAGATCCATTGTGTGATGGATACTTGCTGTTCGACACGTTCTTTTTTGGACTCTTCAAATGTCCTGATTTCACGCGTCTTTTTAAACCCTTCAGAATTTTTAAAGTTATCAAAATTATTAAAATTATTAAAAATGTGAGAGAAGGTCTGGGTGTGTTTGAGGTCCAGATCGAGGGTGGATGTGAGCACGGCGTGTTCCATGGCCAGTCGAATGGCAAGGAAGTCAATGAGGCGTGCGTTTGGAGGTGATGGCATCGGGGCTGTGTCAGGACGGCGTTCGATCATGGAGAACATGCCAGCCCATCCGCGTAAAGCGAGGAGTGTTTGAAGGATAAAATCTTCGCGAGATGCTTCAAGACCGAGAGCATCGATGCAGCGTTCGATGACATCTTCAGCGGAGAGGTTTTCGTTCTTGTAGGAGCGCAAAAGTTTTCTCAAAGTGCGACGCCAGTGGATGGGTTCGATCACGGTTTGAGAGTAATGTTTGAGCATGTAATCAAAGAAGCCGACCTCACGATCAGGCGCAGACCAGTGTGAGATGCCCTGATCGAGGTAGGATGCGCAGGCGCTTATAAGCTCGGGGTGAATGGTATCATCGAGGTCCACACCTGTGTGTTCACGCAGCACGAGGTGAATACGAGGCGAGGTCTTTTTCTCCTGAAAGATGTGCGCGAGGGTTTCTGTGTGTTGTCCAGCTGCTCGCCAGAGCGTGGGGAGCACGCGTGTGGATGGACCAGCTTCAAGCAGGCGTTCTGCGGCGTGGCGGTCAAGATCCTGGGGGTAATCGCAGAGGAGTTTACGCTCGTGGATGAGCCAGTCCAGGCCTGTGGAGAGGTCTGTTTCTGGGAGATGGAGCATCCAGTTAAGGAGGATGTCCTGCGAGGAGACCACAGGTGTGACATCGGGAAGCTCAAGACGCTTGATGATATCCATCAGGTCATCTCTGGTGATGCGGCCTTCACGGTAGGCTTTACGGTAGAACGGCTCGTCCATGTAGGGCTGTGCATCGTACAAATCTTTTGCAGCGAGGACAGCCTCATCAAAGGGGAGGGACTCGAATGAGTGGAGGGTGTTGTGGTGGACGAAACGCTCAATGGGCATCTGAGCAGGGAGAAGATGAGAGGCGTGTTCAAGGATCTCATCAAGGGATGTATGTGGTTGTTTTTTCATGGTCACGCAGGTGGTATGAGGCAATTTTTAAAGCGTTAGACACAGTATATAAGATGTTGAAAAGAGGAGAGAACTGGGCGAATTTTGCGCAGCAAAATTCGCCCAGTTCTCTCCTCTTTTTAATGCGCCTTCCTCATGAAGCTATATTCATGAGAGGTGACATGTTGGAGGTGTTCAGCGTTGTGTACGATGAGCGTGGCGTTCTTCCACTCATTGGACAGTCCATAGAGTTTTTCCTGAGTTGTGGCATCCATGAGGGTGACATCTTTGAGGTCAATTTCAACGCGTTGGATGTCATCGGTGACAGCTTGTTTGAGCTGGCTGAACCAGGAGAAGAAGTTGGTGAAGGTGACAGGTCCATCGAGGCTGACGATGATGGCATCATCCTGTCGAGTCATTTCAGCTTTGCCCTTGATAAGGTGTGCGATGCCAGCGCCACGGCTCACATGGAGGATGAGCTTGAGGACAAGTCCTGCGGCGACGCCAAGCAGGAGGTCTGTGGCGAGCGTCACGATGAAGGTGGTAAAGAAGATGGCAAACTGGTCCTTGCCCATGTGAAGTGCATGCTTGAACTCGGAGGGAGACGCGAGGCGAAGTCCTGTGAGCACGAGCATGGCAGCAAGCACAGAGAGAGGAATCATCTGAAGCAGGCCAGGAATCAGCGCCACGAAGAGCAGCAGGTAGAGGCCATGAGAGAAGTTTGACCAGGAGCTTTTTGCACCAGCGTCGATGTTGGCCTTGCTCCTGACGATTTCGGAGATCATGGGAAGTCCGCCAATCATGGCACAGATGAGGTTGCCAATGCCTGTGGCAAGCAAGTCCTTGTTGAGGTCAGAGGAATGGTGCTCGGGGTCCATGGCGTCAACAGCGAGGACGGAGAGCAATGATTCAATGGAGCCAACGATGGCAAACATAATGATGTATTTGATGGATGCGCCCGTGGCCACGACGGAAAAGTCGGGGAATGTGATGGCGTCAAACAGGTTGCCAGGGAGTTGCACGAGGAATTCGGGACCCACATGGTAGGAGGCGTTCATGAAGGTGTAATCATGTTGAGCGCTGAGGTGGAAGAGCACACCAAGTGGGATGGTCAGCAGCAGCGCGATGAGTGAAGCGGGGATCTTGCGAAGCTTCACAGAGGGGAGCTTGGGGACACCAATCAGGATGACCATGGCGATGATGCCCAGCAGGAAGATCTCGGGGTTGATATGTGACACGTAGTCAGTGATATGCAGGAAACCTTCAAGAGGTTTCCCAATTGCCTTGGTGCCGAGCATGACGGGGAATTGTTTGGTGACAATGATCACGCCGATGGCAGCGAGCATGCCGTGGACCA
>Ga0207913_1000458_pt1 | contig 11568 bp, 9 predicted proteins | sample DeeseametaMP2913_FD_184168 | JGI IMG/M metagenome (GOLD analysis project Ga0207913, IMG submission 184168) | Marine microbial communities from the Deep Atlantic Ocean - MP2913 (SPAdes) | ecosystem: Environmental > Aquatic > Marine > Oceanic | place: West of Santa Cruz de la Palma, Atlantic Ocean...
CACCATACAGGTGTCCCACTGGAAGATTTCCACACGACCCAGACGCCTGATGGCAACAAGGGTCGCGAGCTTGCCAATCGTACAGAAGAGCTGAACTACAAATCGATCGCCACGATCCTCTCTCGACGCACATATTTTTGCGACCAGAGCATGACCGTCGCGGTCTGGCACACCTCGGACAACCCTACGTTTACGTTGGCAACCATCGCCAGCGCGCTCAATGCACCAAAGTGGACGCTGAGCCTTGGGCGCAAAAGTTGCCCATTGCTCACACCACCAGACGCGCGCTGTATTGAGGCTCAAGATCTAAAGCAAGCCATTGAAAAAAATGACTTTACAATGCCGTTGGCATTCCCATCCAAGGAGCCTCGTCTCTACTGGGACACCACAGCACCCAGGTCACACATTGGACTTGATGCAGAGTTCCACGCCACCCGCCGAGATGACGTATTGAGCCGTAAACACTGGACATTTCAGGATAGACATGAGTCCAGCGCACGATGGACCTCACAAGGAGGAGAAAAATCATGACCTATCTGAGCAAAATCCAACTCAACAAACAGAAGGTTCCACTGGAAGAGCTCGCTCGCCTCTTCAAGCATGGCCATCCAGGCCACATCCTCGCCTGGCAAGCCTTTGGAGGAGACGCCAACAAAACACGAAACTTCATCTTTCGTGAAGAACACACACGTGATGACATGGTGTTATGGACGCTTTCATCCGAAAAACCCTCTGACTGGGGCGGTTACCTCAAAGTAGCCAGCAAACCCTACGCACCTGCATTGCAATCAGGCACCACACTTGCGTTTAAATTACGCGCAAATGCCACCATTGCCGTGACGGCAAGCAAGGGGAAACGAGGCAAGAGACATGATGTTGTCATGCACCAGAAACACATGCTCAAGGAGGAGTCAAAACCGATTCCACCACAATCGGTTCTGGTCCAGCAGGCTGGTATAAACTGGTTGAAAAATCAGGGTATTAGAAATGGGTTCACTGTCCACGAACAGCAAACCATTGCCGATGGATACCAGGGACACCGTTTCAGAAAACACCTCAACTCAAAACAGGAAGTTAACTTCCACACCATTGATTTTGATGGCGTTCTCACCGTCACCGATCCTGAGAAGTTTTTAACCTCACTCCAACATGGACTTGGCAGAACCAAAGCCTACGGCAATGGCCTCATGCTCATCCGAAAAATGTCTTGACACCCCACAACATTCAAGACTTCAAATCAAAAGAGCCTCAACATACTCGTATGTTGAGGCTCTTCTACTACTTTCCATCCCCACATTTACCAAGATCACCATAATACTAACGACACCTCATCCCCGCACATGCGGGGAACACTCCTCCCCAACAACATGAACATGGACTCGGTCCGGTTCATCCCCGCGCATGCGGGGAACACCATGTCCCCAAATTTGTTCCAGATTGCCAACGCGGTTCATCCCCGCGCATGCGGGGAACACTGCCTTCGGGTCCGCTGTGCGTGCCTTTGCAACGGTTCATCCCCGCGCATGCGGGGAACACAGAGACTCAAAATCCTCGGCGAGATCGTCCTGCGGTTCATCCCCGCTCATGCGGGGAACACGTGTTCCACGGTCCCCAAATCCTGTGCCCACGCGGTTCATCCCCGCTCATGCGGGGAACACCAGTTCAGCACACAACATGATGCGCTTATATACGGTTCATCCCCGCACATGCGGGGAACACTCTGACCGAACAAACTGGCGATCAAATCGAAGCGGTTCATCCCCGCGCATGCGGGGAACACGACACCGAGACTTACTCTTTTGTGTTTCCTATCGGTTCATCCCCGCGCATGCGGGGAACAGTTGTCGATTTGATTTTAGGCCGATAACGCCCCCGGTTCATCCCCGCGCATGCGGGGAACACTGCCTCCACGACCTCAGTGCTCAGGCCGAGCGCGGTTCATCCCCGCGCATGCAGGGAACACGTTCCCTTCCTTCCCTTCGACGTCCAGCTAGACGGTTCATCCCCGCGCATGCGGGGAACACGACGACGCATACGACGGTGAATAACGATGGCCCGGTTCATCCCCGCGCATGCGGGGAACACGTGAGCGCTTATCTTCGTCGCCTTGCTGTGAGCGGTTCATCCCCGCGCATGCGGGGAACACTGCACGCTATCGTCCTGCACATAGCCTGATGCCGGTTCATCCCCGCGCATGCGGGGAACACTCAAACGCCTCAGCAGTGCCCTTAATATCCGCCGGTTCATCCCCACGCATGCGGGGAACACCTGGTTGAACTCCAGTCCTAATCGAACCTGGCCGGTTCATCCCCGCGCATGCGGGGAACACTGACGAGCATTGAAACCATTGCTCAAATAGAACGGTTCATCCCCGCGCATGCGGGGAACACATAGCTGCCACAGGGCCAATGTATTCAAATGACGGTTCATCCCCGCGCATGCGGGGAACACTGGTCCCCATTAAAGCTGATTGTGAACTCGAGCGGTTCATCCCCGCGCATGCGGGGAACACGCAGTAACTTCTACTCCACAAGACCCGCTGGACGGTTCATCCCCGCGCATGCGGGGAACACCAAGCGTGGGTGGTGAGCGCGGCCTACAACAGCGGTTCATCCCCGCGCATGCGGGGAACACGGTATACACAATCAGGTTTTGTTTTAAAGCGTCGGTTCATCCCCGCGCATGCGGGGAACACTACCCCTGGAAGCTGTCTGGAAAGAAGAAGAGCGGTTCATCCCCGCGCATGCGGGGAACACACGGCCGTAACGAACAAGGCCAACAGAATAAACGGTTCATCCCCGCGCATGCGGGGAACACCGCCGATGCGCTGGTAGGATACAGGCAATTCGCGGTTCATCCCCGCGCATGCGGGGAACACCAGGGATGAAGGGCCAGTAAAGTTAAGATGGGCGGTTCATCCCCGCGCATGCGGGGAACACACGCGGAAGGATCAGAGCGGCAAGACGTATGACGGTTCATCCCCGCGCATGCGGGGAACACCACACGATACTTTTCGCACCACGGGGCCAACACGGTTCATCCCCGCGCATGCGGGGAACACGCCCCCGAAACCGGAAAAACGATGGCAGAAAGTGGTTCATCCCCGCGCATGCGGGGAACACTGTTAATTGTACGCACACGTCCGCATTGGTCCCTGGTTCATCCCCGCGCATGCGGGGAACACAATTGAGCAAGGGGCGCCTACAACCATGGAGAAGGTTCATCCCCGCGCATGCGGGGAACACGATCGATTGGGGTGGATGACCTCAAGGAACAGCGGTTCATCCCCGCGCATGCGGGGAACACACCACAGGGTGATTAAGCAGGCGCAAGAGCCCCGGTTCATCCCCGCGCATGCGGGGAACACGTAGTTGTTGTAAGTTAAACAACAACTACCCCCGGTTCATCCCCGCGCATGCGGGGAACACTCAACAGTCACTTCGTTCTGAATGATTTTTGCCGGTTCATCCCCGCGCATGCGGGGAACACCATTTATTATTTTGGCGTTGTTTGGCCTGCCGCGGTTCATCCCCGCGCATGCGGGGAACACGTCAAGCGCCCTGTGTCGATACACATGCGATGCGGTTCATCCCCGCGCATGCGGGGAACACTCCCTGACTGTTTTAGTGTCGTCACTCACTGGCGGTTCATCCCCGCGCATGCGGGGAACACTACGCTCACGCAGGATTTTACAGAGCCATGAACGGTTCATCCCCGCGCATGCGGGGAACACTTGATGCATACAAATGGAAGTTGATCGAGTTGCGGTTCATCCCCGCGCATGCGGGGAACACGTTGTTTAAACTGCCTGGCGGCATCGGCGGCGCGGTTCATCCCCGCGCATGCGGGGAACACATGGAGACATCACGATCGCGCTCGTGTTGGCTCGGTTCATCCCCGCGCATGCGGGGAACACTCATAAGGCGGCGCCAAGCGATTGGCTGCGCGAGGTTCATCCCCGCGCATGCGGGGAACACCCAGCCAGGAGGTTGAGAGCCACGAGCAGCGCCGGTTCATCCCCGCGCATGCGGGGAACACGCTCCAGGAGCATCCGCATTTTGGTCCCGAAGCGGTTCATCCCCGCGCATGCGGGGAACACGGGACTACTTGTGGCGCTCGGGTTAGCGGCCGCGGTTCATCCCCGCGCATGCGGGGAACACCACAGGATGACACGCTATCGCACGAGGAAACACGGTTCATCCCCGCGCATGCGGGGAACACTACTTTTTGTTCGATCTCGGGCTCAGCTCCACCGGTTCATCCCCGCGCATGCGGGGAACACCCTGGAAGAGCATTGTCCAGCCTGGATTGATGCGGTTCATCCCCGCGCATGCGGGGAACACGTAGTGCGTTTCTGGTGCAACCGTACCACCCGCGGTTCATCCCCGCGCATGCGGGGAACACAGTTGTTCCTTTTCAGTAAAACCAAATGACAACGGTTCATCCCCGCGCATGCGGGGAACACACGCTCCCATGCAAGTGAGTTGCGGCGCAGGTCGGTTCATCCCCGCGCATGCGGGGAACACTAAACCGTGCTCAGGTCGCAGATGACGTGATGCGGTTCATCCCCGCGCATGCGGGGAACACCTCGACGCGGGCCGCGGACAAGTAACCGAAGACGGTTCATCCCCGCGCATGCGGGGAACACTTGCCGAGCACACCTGTGAGTTTCTGAGGCTGCGGTTCATCCCCGCGCATGCGGGGAACACATGGTCTGACGCACATCGAGATTCACGATGCCGGGTTCATCCCCGCGCATGCGGGGAACACGTTGTTCAGGGACGTTGGATAACCAGTTCATCTGGTTCATCCCCGCGCATGCGGGGAACACTATTTGAAGACCAAGAGGAACAGACCTCGAAGCGGTTCATCCCCGCGCATGCGGGGAACACTTGTAATCCACAGGTGAATAAATGCCCGCAAGCGGTTCATCCCCGCGCATGCGGGGAACACTTCAGTACACTGTTTAAGAGGTTGGATTGTCTCGGTTCATCCCCGCGCATGCGGGGAACACGCGCTTTTCTGGTCTTGCCATCAAATGACACAAGGTTCATCCCCGCGCATGCGGGGAACACTTGAGGAGTCTCATGATGATGATCTCGTAACGCGGTTCATCCCCGCGCATGCGGGGAACACCTCTTATCACTCCGTGGTTTCAACAAGCCATGCGGTTCATCCCCGCGCATGCGGGGAACACTTCAATAAGATCATCCTCACGCAGATCGTTTTCGGTTCATCCCCGCGCATGCGGGGAACACTCATATGGCTTCAACTAAGTGCCATGGGATACCGGTTCATCCCCGCGCATGCGGGGAACACGTTATTAGTTAAACAACCAACTCCCCTTGGACCGGTTCATCCCCGCGCATGCGGGGAACACTGTGTATTTCTTAGTAAGGTAGACTGTACAAGAGGTTCATCCCCGCGCATGCGGGGAACACCGCCACCGAGACAGTCAGCGGCAGCGCCACCCTGGTTCATCCCCGCGCATGCGGGGAACACTCACGTAGACTTTTTGGGAGGCTACCCATAGCCGGTTCATCCCCGCGCATGCGGGGAACACGTAATTTTGTGAGCAAGCAATTATTCAAAGCGCGGTTCATCCCCGCGCATGCGGGGAACACTCCCATTGTGCTTTAATCGTCATCGTAGTCCGCGGTTCATCCCCGCGCATGCGGGGAACACCTCACCGTTGCAGTGTTGTCAAGGTGTTTTTTCGGTTCATCCCCGCGCATGCGGGGAACACCAAATACTTCTGAGATAGTGAGGGTGAAATTGCGGTTCATCCCCGCGCATGCGGGGAACACATCCTTCATCCAGTCAAAAGCAGGACCAGCCGCGGTTCATCCCCGCGCATGCGGGGAACACGTGGATGTGCCAGAGAATCTTGACCTCACAAGCGGTTCATCCCCGCGCATGCGGGGAACACTTGTCATACAGCTTCAAAAATGGATACAGGAGCGGTTCATCCCCGCGCATGCGGGGAACACTCGGTAAAAAGAATCAGGTGCAGCGCGCTTTGCGATTCATCCCCGCGCATGCGGGGAACACAACGCTTTTACCGTCGCAACCGTCGAAAACTTCGGTTCATCCCCGCGCATGCGGGGAACACAAGTGGGATTAAAGCAGTGAAAGAAATGATCTCGGTTCATCCCCGCGCATGCGGGGAACACCATGTCCATTTGTCAATCGCTATTTTGTAAAACGGTTCATCCCCGCGCATGCGGGGAACACCGCGTGGATGGATTTAACGGTGACTGGGTCAACGGTTCATCCCCGCGCATGCGGGGAACACGAGACGCTCTAGCCCCCCGCCCCCACGGGGGCCGGTTCATCCCCGCGCATGCGGGGAACACCTTAACCAAGATCATTTTCATCCCTGTTTTTGCGGTTCATCCCCGCGCATGCGGGGAACACCCTGTCCAAGCGCTTGGAGTAGAGGAAGGAAGCGGTTCATCCCCGCGCATGCGGGGAACACCTGACGAAAGCCAGATCGCAGACTGGATAGCTCGGTTCATCCCCGCGCATGCGGGGAACACGAGCGCAACGAGTGGGAGGAGGTGAGGTATGCCGGTTCATCCCCGCGCATGCGGGGAACACCGAGACAAAGAACAAGTTTACCGTCGACCAAGCGGTTCATCCCCGCGCATGCGGGGAACACCAACTGGTGCGCAAGCTCAAATAGCACCGCCTCGGTTCATCCCCGCGCATGCGGGGAACACTCAGTAGCACTACAAGGAAACCTACAGCCGAACGGTTCATCCCCGCGCATGCGGGGAACACTCTCTATCTGGAGTCACCGACCTCACCAACCCCGGTTCATCCCCGCGCATGCGGGGAACACTCAAAAGAGAAGAGAAGTTTCATTCCAATTAACGGTTCATCCCCGCGCATGCGGGGAACACATTATGAACCCTTTTTATAAGCGTCCAAACGACGGTTCATCCCCGCGCATGCGGGGAACACAGTGATAAGAAGAGGAAAATCCACACAACACTCGGTTCATCCCCGCGCATGCGGGGAACACTGCGAGAAGGGGTCTAGCAGGCTTTCTAAGCGCGGTTCATCCCCGCGCATGCGGGGAACACACCAATCATCACACCTTCACTGATGACTAGCGCGGTTCATCCCCGCGCATGCGGGGAACACTGTAGTAGAGACTGTCAAGAATACTTTTAGCGCGGTTCATCCCCGCGCATGCGGGGAACACTACTGTTGCGGGTGTTGTAACTAGAGCCATAACGGTTCATCCCCGCGCATGCGGGGAACACACTATCAATCAGATATAGCTCTAACTCATAGACGGTTCATCCCCGCGCATGCGGGGAACACACAAAACAAAAGGAAATAGTATGTTGACTGTTCGGTTCATCCCCGCGCATGCGGGGAACACTCGAGGATCTGCTGCTCCTGTGCGAGGGCATCCGGTTCATCCCCGCGCATGCGGGGAACACCTACCTGCTGGACTTGGCGTACTGTGCGGGCACGGTTCATCCCCGCGCATGCGGGGAACACCTCATTTGCCGACAACGGTGACTTGCATTCAACGGTTCATCCCCGCGCATGCGGGGAACACGGTTGAAAATGAGGAGGTTACATGTTTGATGACGGTTCATCCCCGCGCATGCGGGGAACACCAGGTCCCTCTTGAGTTGACCCGACTGATCCTCGGTTCATCCCCGCGCATGCGGGGAACACATTATTGTCACCCGCTCTAACGGGTCAAGGAACGGTTCATCCCCGCGCATGCGGGGAACACGGCGGGGCGTGTTCGCCCGTGGCCTGTCTGGGCGGTTCATCCCCGCGCATGCGGGGAACACCGTTAGTCTCGGAAGAGACTAACGCAGAATATCGGTTCATCCCCGCGCATGCGGGGAACACTTTGTTTTGAAGGGGCTGAATGGTAGGCATTACGGTTCATCCCCGCGCATGCGGGGAACACGATCAAAGCGCTGATTCGATGCCGACGCAGTGCGGTTCATCCCCGCGCATGCGGGGAACACAAAATTCCAGGGGGAGGTCTTTGGCTGCCTGTCGGTTCATCCCCGCGCATGCGGGGAACACGCCATATTACACCCCGCCGCTGATTACATTGGAGGTTCATCCCCGCGCATGCGGGGAACACGCTCCTCCAACTCCTTCACCCTCACACCTTGCCGGTTCATCCCCGCGCATGCGGGGAACACGGCGTACAAGTAGGCATCGGACGCCGTTTCAACGGTTCATCCCCGCGCATGCGGGGAACACGAAAAGCACAGCGTTCACACCGTCGCGACCCTCGGTTCATCCCCGCGCATGCGGGGAACACTTAAGTTCTCATGTGAGAGATTGCATGAAGGACGGTTCATCCCCGCGCATGCGGGGAACACTGTAGTTGATAACTAGCCTGTTTTGCTGACTTTTTTCAAGCCGTTTTTTTCTACCAACACATCATACATCAAAACAACAATAACTAATAACAATTAAAATCATATGAAACCATAGATGTTTTACAACATTTAAAGATTGCAGTTACATGTGTCTTTTGTACAATCAACGTCCCGTACCGCACGTCAAAATCAACATCATATTTCCACAAGGTGAGAAAAATCATGAAAAAGCTCGCGCTTATCCTTGCAGCACTTACACTTACAGGCATCACTGGATGTGCACAGTTACAAAAAGCTCAGGCCGAGTTTGTTAATCCTGGTTCAACCAAACAAACAACCACCGACCCTGAAACAGGCGAGAGCGTCGCACGCACCATGACCCCCGCAAAAATGGATGACCCTGCTCTCGAGGAATCCATGGTCGCCGCGCTCGCCGATGCAGGCTGGAAAGAAGACGTCCGCGCCATCACCATCACCGCAGCAGATTGGGACATCAAATACCACCCCGTCAGCGGCGTCATCACACATCGTGTCATCCCCACCGATGTCGTCACTCACCTTGAAGGCAAATCCTACTGCCGCCTCTTCTCCCTGAGCTTCAAACAGGACCACAACGGCAACGACTTTGGTGTCACCAAACTCAATGGCACCGGAAACTCCTTCCAGGTCGACTGCGAAAAAGCAATCACCACAGATAACTAGAACGTGATGGAGAAGGAGCTGGTCGAAGAAAGCGTGTAGTCCAAGAAACGAAAAACAAGAATAGTAGCTCTTGTTACATTCTGTTTTTCGACACCAAACTACGCGCTTCATACAAGCATTTCCGACCAGTTCTTTATTACACTCCAGGTTCACTGAAAGATCGTCTCAAGCGAGTCCACCCCGGAGGTGGACTCGCTTGTTTTTTCTTGCCATACGTCAAACACCACCCCTCGTAACCACAACCAGATCATCAACACGCCCACACCACCCAACACCACAGCCAGGCCAAACACCCCCGCATAACCCACCTCGCTCGCAATAAAACCACTCACGCCCTGCCCTAACCCCACCGTCAAAACCACCACGCTGGCCATAATCGTGTAATCCGTGCCTGCCGTCCTCTCCTCACACATATCCATCATCATCGTGAACAAAATGGCCGTCGCCATCCCACCTGTAAAGTGCTCAACCAACACGGACATCAACACATAACCTGTAAAACCATCACTCATCGAAAGCGCAAAATAACAAGCATTACCAATCACTTGAAGCACACCAAAACCAATCAACGCGCGCCATCGCTCAAGATGCTTTGCACCAAGTCCTCCAGCCAACGCCCCCAACAAGCCCGCCGTAAACCCAGCGCCGCCTAACAACCAACCAATGTCATCCTTGCCCCACTCCAAATCCACCAGATACGGTCTCAACATCCCCCCAGCAAGCGACTCCCCAAACTTGTACAAAAACAACACCAACAACCACCACATCATCCGTGGACGCCTCAAAAAGCTGACGATCTGCCCCATACGCTGACCAAACGAAGCATGCTCATCCGACTCATCCACATCACGCCCACCAACCTCTTCTTCCACACGCGCGCACATCAACAACGGCACCATCGTCAACGCAATCATCAACGCCAACATGATAAAGGTCGCCATCCAACCCAGCGCATCAAACAACACCAGCAGCACGCCGCCGCCAAGAATCATCCCCACACGATATGCCCCAACCTGAATGCCATTACCAATGCCTCGCTGGTCAAAGCTCAGCAACTTCACAGCAAGACCATCCGTCGCAATGTCCTGTGTCGCCGCCAAAAAATTGGTCAACAACACCGCGCCAAGCAACCACCACATCATCGTGGAGGGGTCCAGCGCAGACACCGCCACCATCAACACCGCGCTACTTGCCTGAAGCCCAAGAATCACCCTCCTCCTTGCACCATCCCTGTCCGCCCACGGCGCCCACAAAAACTTCAACGCCCACGGCAACGCCAACAAACTCGTCAACCCAATGGCAGGCAAGGACAAACCCTGCTCCCTCAACAACACGGGCAACGCCTGCACAAAGAAACCAAACGGCAAACCCTGCGCCATATACAATGCCGTCAACAGACCAAACTTTTTGACCGCGCTTAACTCATCCTGTCCTGTCATACGCATAGTCACTCCTTTTGATTCCAGAGCGTGATGAAGAAGGAAGCATCAAAGAAAACACACAAGAACGCATGAAACCAAAGAAGCAAAAACAAAAACATTTAAACAACTTACAACCCACAAGAAAAACTCATACCCACAGGTATTAAACGCCCATGGCAAGAATCAACATGCCGCGAATCGAGGCACGCACCTGACGCAAGGCAAAGCCCTCACGCATCAACGCAGGAGAAGCCTGTGAGAGCAGAAACACACCCTGGATCTGCGCCAAAATCGCCGTGGCGATCTCCTGCGCAAGCGCAGGCTGGCAGCGATGCTCCTGCTCAAGCGCCTCACACAGCAACGCATGCTGCTGAAGCATGACACCATCAAAATGCACTTGAACTTCAGAGGAATGCACCGACTCCGCAGCGATCGTCACCCAACACGCAAGGGCATGCTGATCCTCGCCAAGTTCCCTGGACAACAACGCGCTGATAAATGCATCAATCCTGCTACTGGCCTGATTTGCTACGGTGGAGGTGTCATCTTGAGTTGGAAGCGAAGCTTCATAGCGAGCCAGCAGGCGAGCTGATAACTCCTCCAGCACAGCCACAAGGATCTCTTGCTTGTTCTTGAAGTGATAGTGAATCAGACCAGGAGTGATATCACACTGTGTGGCGATGCGCTGAATGGTCGCGCGCTCGTAACCATGGTCGGCGATCGCGCTGATCGCCCCTGAAATAATCTGTGCTCTGCGTGCAGCCCTCTTTTTACTCACAACAACCTCTCAATCAAAGCAACATCTTAAGCCATTAATTTGGTCATACAACCAAAAAAAAACCTGACGAACTTGATGATAGGTTCTGTTTTTGGTCAGTCAACCAAAAACAAGAAAAAAGAGAGAGGGGGCGGCCTATTGCGTCAGCAATAGGCCGCCCCCTCTCTCTTTTTTCTTCACCAACCACACATGTGTGGTCGACGTAATGTGCGTTACGTGGGGTTCAAACTCCCTGTGCGATACCCCACAAGATCCAGTGTCACATGATCAAAGCCAGCCCTCAAAACCCCCTTCGATA
>Ga0207913_1000459_pt1 | contig 11566 bp, 11 predicted proteins | sample DeeseametaMP2913_FD_184168 | JGI IMG/M metagenome (GOLD analysis project Ga0207913, IMG submission 184168) | Marine microbial communities from the Deep Atlantic Ocean - MP2913 (SPAdes) | ecosystem: Environmental > Aquatic > Marine > Oceanic | place: West of Santa Cruz de la Palma, Atlantic Ocean...
AGCTTTAGCGACGGAGAGGCCAAATTGCGTAGATGACAAATACTGAAGGTGACGACATGGGAAGTGCATGGAGTGTGTCACCAAGGAAAAACGGATGTGTCAGTATTGTAGCTAATGGATGCCTGTAGAAGATTCGTTAAATTGCTGGTCGATGATGAGGTTAGGTAAAAGACAACCTAATTAAACTCGCAGGATGCAAGGCACTTGTTTCATAAGGATTGCAAACAAGCTCTGAGTACCTACATCGCAAGCACCGACAGTGATGTCTCGTGCAGCAAGGGATTGTTGACCCAATTTGGATTCGTTGAATGTACGTGTGTGTTGCTTCAGCGAGACCATAGTGAGGACACTGGTAATGTCGTCGATGTTATTAGTGAGTTGTCATCCGACGACTACCCTCTCCCCTCAAAGGCCCATCCCGGCCTTTACATACCTCTGATTTTGGCCCGCCTTTGGCGGGCATTTTTTTATCTTCATTTGTGATAAAATTGCGTTGTTTCTTTATCGCCTACCAAAAGGGCTACCTGCGTGCTTTCGCCGTCTGCATCTACTATCGTTTTTAGAGTTCTTTTTTGTGCGTTGCTCGCTACGTCTGTTGGCCAAAGCGTAATGCTTACCACACTCCCTTCTATGGGGCGACAGGCGAACCTTTCTGAATTCCACATTGCCACTATTATGTCTAGCTCTGCACTTATTTTTGCGTTCGGTACGAATGTGTGGAGCAAGGTCGCTAAGCGTGCGGGCTTTAAACGTATTTTAATGGTTGGTCTGTCGGGTTATAGCTTGGGCACATTTGCCTTCGCTAGTGCATGGATGGCAGGATTTTCTGGCATTATAAGCGGCACCAATTTGTTTTTGGCATTGTTGATAAGCCGAAGTCTGCAATCAACCATTATGTCTGCAACTCCGCCTTCTGCGGTAGGTTACGCCGTCGCTATCAGTACGCCCCAAAGTAGAGTAAGTGCAATCAGCAAAGTCACCTCTGCAAGCAACGTAGGGCAAATTGTGGGGCCCGCCTACGCTGGGCTTTTAGTCGGTTTTGGCTTATTGGCACCGTTGTACAGCATCGTGTTGCTAACCTTACTGGCGCTTACATTGGTATATTTTAAGCTACCTGTTCTGCCGCCTTTGTCTCAGCAAAAAAACGCTCAGCAGACTAGCGACAATAACCAAGCGCCTAGCAAAGTACCTTATGTATTCGTCGCTGCATGTATTTGTGTATTTTGCGCAATGGCGATGATGCAGCAATCACTGGGTTTCTTTTTTATCGATTTTTACGACTATTCACCCGTAGACGCTGCTCGGCAAGTGGGTTTCGCGATGATGGTCAGTGCTGCCGCGTCTCTTACAGCCCAATTTGGGTGGGTACAAAAAGGCCGAATAAGCAAAGAAGCGATGATCACTATCGCGCTTCCGCTATTGGGCTTAGCCTACTTGCTGCTCTTTCTTCAACATTCGTTATTTATGCTTTATGCGGCCATGACATTAATGGGTTTAGGTATGGGAATGGCCTACCCATCTTTGGCAGCTGCAGCAACGACCTACTGCGCCCCCTCTCAACAAGCCACTATCACTGGGTTAATTACAGCGACTACTGCCATGGGCTACGTAATAGGTCCACCACTGGCAGCTTTCATTTACCAACTGGACATCGCGCTTCCGTTCGCAATAGCGTCAGCGCTAATCGCAGCAACCACGTGCGTCGTCTACATAACATTGCGAAGAATAAGACACGTTGGCTAGGGCCTGTTAACCGTTGCTATACATTTGGCCCAATTCGTCATCAAAGCTAAACAGGCCTTAGCGAATTAATGTCAGCCTGACAGGTGACAGGAATACGCCTATTTCAAAGGTATCTATTTTTTTACCTTTTATTTTTAAAAAAGCGGAACCTTTTTATAATTAGGCTATCTTAACTTATACATGAAGTCGTTGAGTGTGCGTCTTTGTGGTGTGTAAATGTGTTTTCCAAGTTATGTTGTGGTTTTTTAAGGGGCTTTTTAGCCCCTTTTCTTTTGCTCTAATCTTTCCTTTTCCAGAGCGTATTCCTCGCTTATTGTTATAGTGCTAATCCAACGTACACCTATCTATTTTATTTGTATTAGTTTCTCTCAAGACCGGTCAGTTAATCTAAAAAATAGAACTAAACAATCCTGATCATTTCACCTTTAGAAATGGAAATGAGAATTATTTCCAAATAGAATAGCTACTCAAGATCACAGGAGTAAGCTAATGTCTAAACCGCAACCTCGCAGAGCTATTGTCACCCAATCAGTCCGAATTACCCCAAATATGCAGCGTGTACACCTTAGTGGGGAAGACCTTCTTACCTTTCCCTCGGTCACTGCAGGTGCGTACATTAAACTTATGTTCGACCTAGAAGGAAACCCGCTGAAACGCCCCACAGACACAAGCCAAGTGGCAATGCGCACCTATACAGTTGCGCACTTTGACGCAGAGAAGCCTGAAATGGTTCTGGATATGGTTATCCATGCCGATGGTGGTAAAACTGGCCCTGCGTCGGCATGGGCAACAAGTACAAAGCCTGGCGACATCATCACGCTCGCAGGGCCCGGTTCTAGTAAGGGACTCAGCGAGCAATATGATTGGATACTGTTGGCTGGCGACATGACAGCGCTTCCTAGTATTAGAAATCACCTCGCCGAGCTTCCTGTGCAAACCAAAGGCTACGCCGTGATTAAAATTGAAGACGAAAAGGATGCGGTTACACTTAAGAAGCCCGAAGGAGTAACGGTGATATGGGAACATGAGCAATCTTTACCTTCCCGCCTTGACCAGTTAACTTGGCTCGACGGAAACCCCACAGTTTGGGTGGCGTGTGAATTTTCTGATATGCGGGCGATTCGGGCATGGCTCAAGGACGAAAAATTCGTGGCGCACGAGAATATTTACATTAGCAGCTACTGGAAGAAAGGCCGCAGCGAAGATCAACATAAAATAGAAAAAAGGCAGGACAGTGAAGCGTATGCTAAAACATTGGCCTAGTTGATGACTATGCTTCCTGTAGGCTTTGCAAGAACTTGTAAATTCTGCATAAAAAACAATTGTACGGCAGAATTTTCATAAAAAATAAATTCAATACTTTCATGCACCTACACAATGGAACAGCATTTGCTGCTAAGAAAATAACTGGCCAATTATTCCGCCAGTTTTTTCAACCAATTGTTTGGATAAGGAGAGCAAGTTATGAACAGTGATCGTATTGAAGGTAATTGGAAAGAAATGAAAGGTAAGGTGCAGCAAAAGTGGGGCAAACTTACCGATGACGACCTAGATGTAATTGACGGTCGACGTGAAGAACTAGTAGGTAAGATTCAACAAGCTTATGGCAAAAGCCGTGACGAAGCTGAAAAAGAGGTCGATGGTTATTTTAATTAATCGCCGTCTCCAATATATGAATTAAGACACTGGCAGTATAACAATCTGGTATCACTATGTTGTTAATCTTTACTGCTACTAAAAGGGCCGCTGCATAATGCAGCGGCCCTTTTTATTTGTGTCGTAGTCAAGGGAGGTTATGCCCTTTGATTTTTTATCACTCTTCCGTCTTAGGCTGTAAGTTATCGCGAACTTCCCTTGCGTCAAAGCTCGTTGCCGACGTTGGACGCGTACCTTTGCCTATCTCAATGCTCAAGATACTTTCGATCTCACTTTGCTGAGAGCCCCCTACAAATACACCCGTTTCGAATTGGGTAGTAGGGTGGTAGGACGTTCTGCAAGTGAGCACACCGCACTCGGTAACCCGTGCATATCGCTGGCTAAAGCCTGCGGTAGGTGTGGTTTGCACAGTCTCCTTATCTACTAAGGTCTCTCGGTCAGTCACTACAAACCAGTCGTAACCTTCTAATAACGTAAGCTCGGCAGCACGGAGCATGGCGTAATCCATCGCCTTGCCTTTATCAGACCCCTTCGCTTTGAAATGCACGCGGTATTGGGTATCACTCAACTTACTTTCCGTGTAGCCAAAGCCGCCTTTTTTGGCCTGTCTATAATCGGGTTGACTGGCGCAGCCCGCCATAATTAATACCGCAAGTACTAACATAATTTTAGTTTTCATCATTTACTCCTTCGGCCTTGTCAGCTAGCCAAGTTGCTTCAATTGCGTTTTTCTCTTGCTCTCGGTTTAATGGCGCAGACGCCATCATTTTGTCTAACTCTTCTTCCATTACTTTAGCGCTAGTGGCGGTTTGATATTGACCTGCATTCTCACCTAGCTCGTCCAATTTGCTAGCGGCAAGCTGCCACGCACCTTGCTTATCTTTACAAGCAATCATTACATTTAGTTCATCTTTCGATGCGACTTCAGCCTGTCTACAGTAGTTAAACTCCGTATTTACGAAAGACAACTGCGGCGTAACCGTCACGCCTGAATCAAAGGTTGTTGCTTCGCCAGTTAGGTTACTGTCGAGTACCGATGATACTCTCGCCCAATGAGAAGGCTGCGTTGTTTCAGCGCCCTGTTGATTAAAGAACACTAAGCCCGCTAATACCGCCACACTCGCAGCTATTGCAGAAGGCCCCTTCCACTTCGTTTGTTTATGTGGCGCACTATTAGTTGAATTCGCTTTCTTTGGAAACGGCTTAACGTTTTCCGCAGAGCTTTGATTTACGGAGCTTTGATTTGCAGCGCTTACGCTGGCTAAGCTTGCATCAGATGCCTGTACGCCGCTTGCCTGGCTTAACGGTTTTTCATCACTCAAAAGGGCCACGATTTCTTTGGGCAGCGCCACTGCTGTCGCTTTTTCAGCAGCCACCTTCACAACTCTATCCACTTCTGCAAGTGCGGCGAGTCGGTCAGAGACGGTAACATCGTGTGCTATCGCTTCACGAACCAGATCCATCTCAGCGGTATCTAACTCTCCATCTAAAAATGCTGAGAGTTTTTCGTCAGTTAAGATCACGATAGCACCTCGTTTTGACCATTTAGTAAGTTTGATATTTTTGCTCTCGCTCTGGCAAGACGGCTCATAATGGTGCCCGTCGGTACCTGCAACACTTCAGAAGCATCCGCGTAACTCATCCCTTGTACAGCAACCAAAGAAAGGGTTTCTCTTTGCTCACAGGGTAACTCATCCATAGCGCTTGAGACTTGTTTAAGCGTAATTGTCTGCGTTATAGCGTCATCTATGTCATTGCAGCTATTCGCCGATTGCGCTTCATAGGAAAGGGCATCAGTCGCATTGGTTCTAACTTTCTTCGCTCTGTATTCGTCTATCCAACAGTTGCGGCACACTCTAAATGCCCAAGCCATTAATGTAACTTGCTCAGGAAGCGGTTTACTCAATAGCCGTTCAAGCGTGTTCTGAAGTAAATCATCAGCATCATGCATGTTACCCGTCAACGAATATGCAAACTTTCGCAATGACGGGACGAGTTCAGTCAACTCATCTTTCATTTTCATGTACCTTTGTGAGGTTTCCCGTTATCTCTACCCTGTTAACGAGCCACTTTTGTTTTTATTCCACGTACTAAGACCTATTTTTTTACTGCACTGTATTGCAGCGGTCTGTGAGCCATCTAGAAAAGGCGAATGTTTAACAGTCTAAAGGGTCGCATTGGAATTTTTCTTCTGTCTAATCGTCACTACACTGTAAGGTAGTGGTAAATGCCTGTTCGCCTTGAGCGCACATTTAGAACAACGTTTGTGCACAATGGACCACAGGCTTCTAATAGAAGGCTATGGCACAATTTATGCCATTCCTTCTTTAGGCACCGATCTGCCCCAACGTTAACGTAAAGGTAGTAAAATGAAGTACACACTCATTGTGGCGATTTTGAGTTTGATTGCGGCACCAATATCACAAGCCCAACTAGCAGGAACATTGAATCAAGTGGTGTCTCCTGTGCGTCCGATAATTGATAGAACCTCCTCCGACCTAAACGCCATTCGCGAGGAAGCAAGACGAAAAGCGCAATCATCTATCGAAGGCGCCAGAGACTTATCAACAGTGGCGTCGGGCGTACTAGGCGACATTCCTGCCCCCCAATTTATCGCTCCTGCAGCAACCACTATTTTATCGACTTCAGGCCAGGTAGTTGTTAATGAAGTAACGGTTGAAAATGGCTTTCTGGCTGTCGAAAAGGAGTGGCTATTCCTAGGGGAAGAAGCCGACAAAGTACATTTTCAAGGTGCCAATATTGAAATACAAAAAGCTCAGTTTTTGCCCGCGCTCTCTCAGTGGCTTTTTAAAGTTAAAGTCACAGGAGATGAGGATGATGTGTCGTCTATTCGCAACAGTTTGCCCCATAATTTGCAGTCTCAAATTGGTCGAAATCATATTTATTTATCACAGACCAAGCCCACTTCGAACGGGTCTTTTCAAGAGATAAGCAGTGAAAAGCTGGAAACCTGTCCAACCCCACTGCGCATTGGAATGGTTGATACTCATGTAGCGTCCAATCACCCACTGCTCTCACACGTTAATCTAACGCAAGCGTCTTTTATTGTTGGTCATAATCAAGATCGAAATCAGGAGCAAGATGGCAATGCGGACAGCGAAACTGACGTTGCCTTTTCGTCAGACCACGGTACCGCAGTAGCCAGCCTATTGGCGGCGTCGTTGCCAAAGTCTAGCCAGGTGTTTAACGCCAGTGTGTTTTATTCGCGTAATAGTGTTAGCCAAGGCGCTACGCTGATGTCGTTAATTGAAGGTTTAAACTATCTTGCATCACAGCAGGTAGACGCCATAAACATGAGTCTTGCAGGTCCCGACAACCCTATTTTAGCGCGGGTTATAAATCAATTGGATAAGAGCGGTATTCAAATCATTGCTGCGGTGGGCAACGAGGGGCCAGCCTCTTTACCCTTGTACCCCGCGGCTTATACAGAAACATTGGGCATTACGGCCGTTGATAAATCTAATGTAATTTACCGGTGGGCAAACCAAGGGGATTACGTTGATTTTGCTGCGTTTGGCGTGTCGGTAGATGCCGCACATCCTAATGGAAAAACGATCAGGCAAACGGGAACCTCTATGGCTTCACCGCGCGCCACCGCTTTGTATGCATGCTTTTTGCGCGAAAAACAAGAAAGGAACGCTGCCTTGTTGAAACTTCAGCAGCTAGCTTTAGATGCAGGGGCTCCCGGACGAGACAGCGTATTCGGTTTTGGTGTGCTGCCTTAAATTAAGCGTGCTGTTCATTATAGAATTTTTATTAACGCCCACTAAAAATGAACGTTAATGCCTAACTCAGCAATGGTTTCTTGGTAGTTTGCGCCATCGACACTAGAAGCAAAGTCTCCATATTGCGTAGACAGTTTAATATCGACATTGTTGTGAATGGCGTAATCGGCACTCATCTCAACAACGTGTCTGTCGTCTTCCCTGCCTATACCTCCATCTTGTTCTGAGGCGTAATCTCTTACATCTAATTGATAGGCAACCGTAAGCTTCAAGGGTTTACTAAACACCGCTAGAGGATAGGTGTACGCTAGATCCATCCCAATACCGGTGTAATCGAACACATTATTTTGGGCATCTTCATTTTGATACTTAAGTGCGATTTGGAAGAAGTCTTCCCCTTCGAAGAAGTAAAATAGGTCACTGCGCACAGCAGCTGCTTCACTATCTCGAATTGGCGCACCTTCAGGCGTGTTCTCGAATTGTTTATCGATAAGGTCGCTACTAACACGCAAGTAAGTGCGCTGCCCCAACAATTTTCCGACAGATAATCCAGACTGTTGATAGGTGAGGAAGTCACGCCCGTCTAGCTCAGCGCTAGCGTGATAGTAGTGCGCTCCTAGTTTGGCGAAGTCAAACGCATAGCTGGTGCTAGCGGACAGTGTGGTAAGGCCAAGATCGAACTCGCTTAGCGTTTGATAGTTGGTATTCGCCTGACTTACCGACAGTACATTTTCCCATTTCGCTGTGGGCTTCACCAGCACCTTTAGCTGAGCTTCTGACTGTACCGCGTCGTCGGCCACATCTGAATTCGTATCGAGCTCGCTAACGCTCACATTGCTATCAGAGCGGTACCCTAAATAGCCAGACCCTGAGAATGAAATCGTTTGGTGTTTTGCGTTTGTATGATTCGCATCTTCATCATTGTGCGAGTGACTGTCAGAGCCCGCATAAGCAGCGCTACTACCGAGTAAAACAGCTGCCACGGACAGCGATAGGCATTTGCGGCCGCCACGAATAAGGTTGTTTGTTGTTGATGAGTGTTGAAGTATTTGCGTATTCATTGTTGTTACCTACCACAGAGAAAGTGAAACTTAGCGATTGCTGTTTTTAAGGAGAGACGTGAGATTTGACTTGAGGTGCTCGCTTTAAGGAATGCACGATAGCGAGGCAGTGTATTCGCACCTGCAGCCTAGACCTTAAATAGCGGCTTGCCTTTCTATTTAGACAAGCCGCACTCAGACTTTAAGGTGGCTATTTAACGTGCTAGCTCAAAGTTGCTCTACGCCCACCTAGTGGTTTTAGGCCTTTATATTAAAGGCCAAGCGCACCTGAAATACTTGAAGCTACGTTGTCGTTTACAGTGCTTGTTACGGCGCTTTCAACCGAACTCGCCACGGTATTATTTACCGTGCTTGCTACGGTGCTATCCACCGTGCTTTCTACCGTATTTCCTACAGTGTCAGTAATCGTTCCTTCGACAGCGGTGCCAACCATTCCGGTTACAGAACTGGTCACTGAGCTTGCTACGGTGCTGGCTGCTGTATTGGCTACGCCGCCGTTTACCGCACTTTCGATGGTGCCTGCAGCCGTGTTCGATAAGGTACTGCCTGCTGCTGTTTCTGCAGTATTGTTTAGTGCACCACTTACACTGCCAGTTAGCGAACCTCCTGCGGTATTTTCCGCGTCATTGTTTGCTAGTGAACCGATTTGGTTCAATGCCAAGCTTGGCGCTGTCTGCGCTGTACTTTCTGCTTCACTTTCTGCTCCATCGACTTGTTCTGCATTTCCAGACGCTGATGACAGTACAGATAATGACCCAGATACACTACTTGTCAGTGCGCCTGCCACTGGCGAAGTTATCGAGTTCGCCATATCTGATGTTGCAGAAACTTGACTCACTCCCTGATCGGCAGATAGATCGTTGCTTGTTTGGTTTGCGGATAATTGTAAACCGGTATCGGCTGAGCTCTCGGTGGACATTTGGCTCTGCGTAGATGCTTCGCCTTCGGCAGAAGTCTGCGTATTAACCTGATTTGCAGACTGTGTAGTTGCACCGCTTGTTAGTGAAAGTGATGTAGAAGTCGACGCATTAGCTGATGTGTTAGCAGAGAACGTGGTTTCTTGAGCCAACACAGACGTTGACGCGATACCTAAAGCCAGTGCAATTGCAGTATTTAACTTTTTCATCCGTTTATCTCCGTTTTTCATAAAGGACACTGAGATAACGATTGAAGAAAAGTTTTTATTCCGCACTGAGTTTGATTTTTTTAAAAGAATTAAAAAAGCCCTGTAAAAACAGGGCTTTTCGAACTATTTTTCTGAAGCAGTCATGCTCTTTTCCCACCAGGGAAGTGAAAAATCTATATTATCTGGGTCGTAAGTTTTGGCATATTTCATTTTAACTGAACTCCAAAACGCAGCTTTGAAAGCAGGGTCGTAAATAACAAACTCACCCTTTTCGCGATACTGTTCAAACAGTTTTTGATAAGCTCCTACTGGTGTTAACGGGTTATCCTGTTGAAAAACCACATCTCCGCCGTACGCTTCGTAAAGGGCTTTCGATACTTTCCAGCTTTTTGCCATGCCTTCCGCCATTGCCAAACGATAACGCTCTAGCTCTTCATCTTGATAGGCGCCATCGCTGTCCAAATCAACGGTCCATAATTTTATTACAGAATACGCAGATTGAATTTCGCTTTCATTTGGCTCTATCGCATTTTTATCGGCAAAATCTGAAAGAACAGACTCGGTAATTTTATTACCAAGTGCACGCTGAGCTAAAATAGCTCGTACTTCTTTCTCAGACTTGTCAGTTAAAATAGACTGAAAACGGTCAACATCAGCCTGTGAAGGCTGTAGTTCAGTATTAGAAATAGATTTGTTGAACAAACGAGCAATAATCTCGTTTGCGGCTTGCGGTGTATTAATCCCAAGCGAAACCACTATGGCTGCAAATAACACCATAGGAATAACGTTCGAACGCGTCACTTTGTATGCTTCCCTAAGTTCCAATAATTAGCATAAGCACAAGACACATTCATTTATTATTGTAAGAATTTTCCGTTGTCTTGCGAAATGACATCTATAAGGCTTTATACTTTAGATTAGTTTTGTTTAAAATTCCACTTTCTTACGCATAGATTTTTTAGCACCTTGTTGTTTTTTTACATCTACACGACGTGCTTTTGCCGCACGGCTCACCTTTGTTTTTATGCGCGGTTTTTGTTCAATTGTCGCAGCCTTTATCCACGCAACAAGTCGCGCTAGCGCATCTTCTCTGTTTTGTTCTTGCGTTCGATAATTTTGCGCTTTAAGCACAAAAACACCGTCGTTGGTTACGCGACTATCTTTAAGCTGAAGTAGCTTTTCTTTCAGCTTTTCAGGCAGCGATGATCCATTTATGTCGAAGCGTAAATGTATGGCGCTACTTACTTTGTTCACATTCTGCCCACCGCTACCTTGTGCTCGAATAGCTTGCAATTCAGCTTCGCTTTCATCTATCGCGATAGAAGGGGTTATTATTAATTCCATCTCAAATCCTAATACGTCATGGCGTAACCACGTTAACGTTGCAGCACTAGCGGCTCTACATCTATAGGTCACTATCACTACTGCTTACTTGACCATTTTTGCGTTAACCGATAGGTTGTTTTTTATCCTTATTTTGGACATAAAACATGATCATCGCATTGCTCATCATTATTTGTATCGTTGTAGCGCTTATTTGGTTTACCGCCAAAATGGACAGCAATATCGAAGCTTCATTCACACCATCAGGAAAACTTACGCCTGTTGATGGTGGAATTATTCACTGGCAAAAGCAAGGAAACGGTCCGGCGCTTGTGCTGATTCATGGTTTACTTGGCAATAGTAACAATTTTAGCGAATTAGCAAAAACCCTCGCTTCCCGCTACACGGTCTATACCATTGATCGTCCAGGCAGCGGATTTTCGAGCCGCTATAAAAGCACATCCGCCAGCTTCGAACAGCAAAGTAAAATGATACTCGAGTGGATGCAAAAAGAGGGAATAGGTAGTGCGAGCATCGCTGGGCATTCAATGGGAGGAGGAATTGCACTGAGGATGGCAATCGATGCACCTGACAAAATAAAATCGGTTTCGCTTCTATGCCCGTTAACTACACCACTAAAAGGTGGTGCCGGGCCTCTTTCGGTGCTTTACATACCCAATGAATGGGTACGCAGCAGTGTTGCAAAAACCATTGCCAGTCCACTGCGTGCAAAGTTAGGTAGAAAACAAGTCGCACAAATTTTTCACCCCGAACCTGTCCCCCCGTCCTTTTCAACTGAAGGCGGTGGTTTGTTAGCGCTTCACTCTCGAAGCTTTTATGAAGGTAGCAGAGATACAGTATCTGCGCAGGGCAGTCTGCACCGTCAGCAAACTCGTTATGAAGAGATTCAA
>Ga0207913_1000462_pt1 | contig 11524 bp, 8 predicted proteins | sample DeeseametaMP2913_FD_184168 | JGI IMG/M metagenome (GOLD analysis project Ga0207913, IMG submission 184168) | Marine microbial communities from the Deep Atlantic Ocean - MP2913 (SPAdes) | ecosystem: Environmental > Aquatic > Marine > Oceanic | place: West of Santa Cruz de la Palma, Atlantic Ocean...
TTTTCAACAAAGCATTGTAAACATACCAAGGAGAACAATAATGGCACCAAATTCAGGACACCGCATGGGCGGCAGAAATGCCCGGAAAGCTAAAAGGGCGGCAGCTCTTCCGGATAATATGAAACCTGTTCATCCTGGACAGGAAGGGGGCAACTTTAAGCCATTGAAGGAAGAGGATTTGCCGAAGATTCACGAAGCAGTTTTGCAAGTCCTGGAAACAATTGGCATGGACAAAGCGATTCCTTCATGTATTGAAGCTTGCACTGCAATAGGCTGCACAGTTTCATCCGAAGGACGACTGTTATTTCCCCGTTCAGTTGTCAAAGATGGTTTAGCAAAAGCCGGACGTGACATCACGCTTTTTGGAGCGTCTCCGGAACACGATTTGCTTTTGAGCGGCAAAAAAGTTCATTTCGGAACAGCAGGAGCTGCGGTTCATATACTTGATCCAATCAGTCGTAAGTACCGTGAATCAACGTCTCATGATCTTTATGATATTGCGAGGGTCTGTGATACATTGGAGCATATTCATTTTTTTCAAAGATCGATCGTTTGTAGAGACCTGGAAGATGTGCGTGAAATGGATATCACTACCTGTTATGCCTCGGTAGCCGGAACGAAGAAACACGTTGGTACCAGTTTTTCATTTCCGGAAAATGTAGATGAGGCTTTGCAAATGCTCCATCTGATTGCTGGAAGTGAGAAAGCCTGGCGGGAGCGGCCTTTTGTTAGCATGTCCGTTTGTCATGTAATTCCGCCTTTAAAATTTGCTGAAGACGCCAGCGCCTGCCTGGAAGCAGGAGTAAAGGGTGGAATGCCTGTTTTATTGCTCTCTGCAGGGCAAGCTGGTGCAACATCACCAGCTACATTGGCTCGTTGTGTGGTACAGTCTGTGGCGGAAGTAATAGCTGGACTGGTGTATGTTAACGCAATCCAGGAAGGCGCTCCGGCAATTTTTGGTGCCTGGCCCTTTGTTTCAGATTTACGCACAGGTGCCATGAGCGGGGGTAGCGGAGAACAAGCCGTCTTGATGGCAGCCTGTGGACAAATGTCACAATTCTACAACCTGCCTTCCGGAATTGCCGCGGGAATGACTGATTCAAAAATTCCGGATGCGCAATCCGGATATGAAAAAGGATATACTGTCGCATTGGCTGGACATAGCGGTGCAAACCTTATTTATGAATCTGCAGGAATGCATGCTAGTTTGTTAGGTTGTTGCCTGGAAAGTTACGTTATTGATAACGATATGCTTGGCGCAATTAACCGCACAGTCAGAGGAATAGAGGTTAACGCAGAGACTCTGTCACTCGATCCAATCCGTGATGTTTGTCTGGATGGACCCGGGCATTATTTAGGCCATGAGCAAACATTGAACAGAATGCAATCCGATTATCTTTATCCTATCGTTGGTGATCGAGAAAACATCAATAACTGGATCGAACAGGGTTCGACTGATTCAATTCAGCGTGCTCATTTAAAACTTAAGGAAATCCTGAAAACACATTTTCCAAACAATTGGGACGAAGATACCGACAGTAAAATCAGGGAGCAATTTCCTATACGCTTACCCAGGAATAGAATGCAACCTCTGGATATTTCATGAAAACACACGCAAGAGTCGTCATCATCGGCGGCGGAGCAATGGGCGTGGGTCTGTTGTATCACTTGACAAAAGAGGGCTGGAACGATGTCGTTTTGGTGGAAAAAGGAGAATTGACTTCCGGCTCAACTTGGCATGCCGCAGGATTAATTCCGCATTTTATCGGCTCCTTGAGTATGGCAAAAATCCATTATTACGGCTCAGAACTATACAAAAAACTGGAAGCCGAAACCGGACAAGCCACGGGTTGGCACGGATGCGGTGCGGTGCGGTTGGCCATCAATCAAGACCAAGTCGATTGGTTTCATTATGTCAAAGGCATTCTCGATCAAATCGGCGTGGAATGTCATTTGCTGGGGCCGGATGAAATTAAGAAAGTGCATCCTCTGCTGAACACCGACGGCGTTTTGCTGGGGGCACACACCACCGGAGACGGACACACCGATCCCAGCGGTGTCACAAATGCTATGGCCATCGGCGCCAAAAATCGCGGGGCGGAAATTTACCGCAATAATCGTGTCACGGACATCAATGCTTTGCCTTCCGGAGAATGGGAAGTGGTTACGGAAAACGGAACAATCGTTTGTGAACATTTAGTCAATGCGGCAGGTTCGTTTTGTTCGCAAGTTGCGGAAATGGTGGGACTCAAATTGCCGATGGTCAACATGGTTCATCAATATTTAATGACCGAAAGTATTCCGGAAGTTGCCAAGCTTGCAACCGAACTTCCGGTGGTGCGCGACCCACGATCTTCGTGCTATTACCGGCAGGAGCAGAGCGGTTTGATTATCGGTCCGTATGAAATGCAAGCCGAAGCTTGGGGTTTGAACGGCATCGACTGGGGATTTGACAATGCGCTTTTGCCGCCGGATTTGGAACGCCTTGAACCGCATTTGGCTGAGGCCGCAAAGAGTCTTCCTGTTTTTGAAACTGCCGGAATCAAGAAAGTAGTCAGTGGTCCGATCACGCATACTCCGGACGGAAATTTCTTACTCGGCCCGGCTCCGGGATTACGAAATCATTGGATGTGTTGCGCCGCCAGCATCGGCATCACGCAAGGTCCGGGTTGCGGAAAATATCTGGCGCAATGGATGGTTCACGGACAAACCGAAATCAATGTGCGCGAAATGGATCCGCGCCGTTACGGAGATTGGGCTTGCGGAAAATACACCCTCGATAAATCCATTGACGAATACGAACACATGTATGCCACGCACTATCCCGGTGAATTTCGTTCTGCCGGTCGTCCGGTGCGCACCACTCCGATTTATGAAAAACTGAAATCAATAGGTGCTGTTTTTGCGGAAACTTTCGGTTGGGAACGGGCGAAATGGTTTGACCAAAAAGGCGAAGGTGAGCAATACAGTTTCCGGCGCAATAATTCATTTTCCGCCGTTGCCGAAGAATGTCGGGCAGTGCGGGAAAGAGTCGGTTTGATTGATATGACCAGTTTTGCCAAATATGAAATTTCCGGCAATGACGCAGAAAAATTTCTGAATCGTATTTGCGCCAATCGTATTCCGAAAATCGGCGGTGTGTCCTTAGTTCACATGCTCACAGAATTGGGCGGCATCGAAGGCGAAGCCACCATTACGCGTTTAGAAGATAATTTATTTTATGTCCTCTCCGCCGCTGTTGCCGAAATTCACGATTACGACTGGTTTTCGCAACACATATTGCCTGAAGAAAATGTAAACATCAGTAACATCACCGATGATTACGGTGTGTTGGTGCTTACAGGCCCGCGTTCACGAGATGTCCTTTCCAAACTGACGGATGCGGATTTGAGCAACAAAGAATTTCGCTGGATGCGTGGGAAGTCAATCGAAGTTTCGGGAATTCCACTGCACGCCCTGCGAGTTTCTTATGTGGGCGAACTTGGCTGGGAACTGCACCATCCTATGGACAAGATGGAAACGCTTTATGACGCTATCATGGAAGCCGGGGAGGAATTCGGCATCGCCAACTTCGGCACCTATACGATGAATTCGTTGCGCATGGAAAAAGCATACAAAGGTTGGGGCAGCGAATTGACCACCGAAATTACACCTATGGAAGCCGGATTGGAGCGTTTCGTCGATTTCAGCAAATGCTTCCTCGGACGCGAAGCCACGCTTTCCCGTAAATTGCTGGGTGTGAACACAAAACTGGTTTATGTTTCGGTGGAAACTACAGATTCCGATTGTCTCGGCAACGAAACGGTTTTGAATCCGGAAGCTCCTTCTGGCGAAAATATAATCGGCGTTACCACCAGCGGAGCCTACGGACACACCGTCAGTCAAAGTATGGCATTTGCCTATGTTCAACCTAAATTTGCCGAACCTGGAACTAAATTTGAAATCCGTGTTCTTGGCCATAACTGCTCCGCAACTGTTCTCAAAGAAGCAGCTTATGATCCGCAAAATTTACGCTTGCGTGACGTTTGATTTGAGGTCCTTTTTTGTAAACAATGGGATAATAACTTTACTTCTAAAGCTAATGGCTAAGTGATGGCTTTGGCGTCTCATGGCAACTCAATCTTCCTTAGCCAAATACGCCGTATAACAATTCAACACAGTTGACAGTTTTTCAGATGCAATTCAAAAACTACGGCCGATTGAAGACATTGGCCTGACAAAAATAAATATGAACATTAAGAACATGGAAGGCGACTGTCTCTGTGGTGCCGTAAGATACTGTGTTTCGGGCTCTCCCTTTGCGACGGAATATTGCCATTGCGGCATGTGTCAAAAAGCTTCATCGCCGCGGGTGGTTGGAGGTTGCGCGACGAGTATGGGGGCGGAGACGCATTCCAAGCGCTCGAATTCCGGCTAGGTGCGATTCCGGTCGGCGGAGGAGTGGTCCATTATGCTCCTGAGTTCGCGGTAGTTGAGTGCTACCACACGACCTAACAACGGCATGCAGCGGACGGCGCTCCATTGCCGCCGGTGAGTTTATTCGTTAGGGTTATCAAGTAGTACGACATGCTATTCAGTATCCTGAATAGCCCTAACAATCACATACACTCCGAGAGCAAAAAGCGCCGCTCATTCCTCACTCTGCTTTTTGCCGCCGGTGAGCCTGGTGTTAGCCTTGGACAAGTACCCCCAGATAAGTTTTACCCGAAGAAAGTTAAAAAATGAACAACTTAGAACACGATGATCCCCAAATTTCAGAATTAATTTTGCAAGAAGAAGAAAGAATAGAAAACACAATTGATCTTGTAGGATCTGAAACTCATATGCCCAAATCGATTCTTGAGGAAATGGGGTCAGTGCTAAATCATAAAACGATTGAAGGATATCCAGACAGGAGATATCACGCCGGTTGTGAATATGTTGATGTTATTGAAACGCTGGCCATTGACAGAATGAAAGAACTCTTTCATGCAAAACATGCGAATGTTCAGCCTCATACCGGTTCTGCCGCCAACTTTGCTGTGTATTTTTCTGTTCTCAATGTTGGCGATAAGATTTTGGCGATGAATCTTTCTCACGGAGGTCATTTGACACATGGCCACTTTGCCTCGGTAACCAGTAAGTGTTTTAATTTTCAGCACTACGATGTTGATTTAACTTCTGAATTAATCGATTATGATGCATTGGCAGAGCAGGCTAAAGAAGTCAGGCCAAAAATGATTGTTGCCGGCGCCAGTTCGTATCCAAGGCTTATTGATTATGAGAGTATGTCGCGAATCGCCAAGTCCGTAGGGGCGTACTTGTTTGTCGATATGGCACATATTGCGGGTTTGGTTGCCGCAAAACTGATCCCAAGCCCAATTATCTATGCCGATTTTGTTTCCTTTACAACATATAAAACCATGACAGGCGGCAGAGGGGGAGTTATTCTTTGCAAAAAAGAATATGCTGATGCAGTAGATAAGGCTGTGTTTCCAGGCACCCAGGGAACCACTGCTGTCAGTAATATTGCAGGAAAAGCAACTATTGCGAAACTTGCCAAAGAGGCTAATTTTATTAATGTGCAACGCAAAACCCTTGACAGCGCTAAATTACTTGCGGCAGAACTTGCGGAAAAAGGTTATCGTTTAGTCGGTGGTGGAACAGATACCCATCAAGTCTTAGTCGATGTCACCACCAAAGGGCTGAGTGGTTCTCAAGCTGAAAAAACACTTGAATCCATAGGTATTGTTACCAACAGGAATTATATCCCTAAAGATACTGGAAAAATAGCAAGTGGTTTGCGTCTGGGAACAGGCCCTATTTCTGTTAGAGGTATTGATAAGGATTATGTTATACAAATTGCAAATATCATCGATAATGCGCTAATGGCACGTGATAATCAGGAAGTGTTGAGTAAATTAAAAAGAAATGTTCTCGATATTTGCAAGCAATTTCCTGTTTACAGGTGATGGTACAGAAGATAATAACCCCCATTATTAAAACCACAAAGTGTTCAATTTGAAGGCGATGAATCTCAAGGCAGTATGATTCACTATGGTGATTGATCCAGCTAACATGTTGCTGCACCGGATTCCATCCCCACGCTTCTTTCAATTTTTTGTGATCGGATAAGGAAAATGCATTTTTTGTCAAAGCATAAGGGGCATAAGTACCGAAACGGCAATGAAGCTTTCCAGGGCTTTGGGGGGAGGTCCTCAATTTTGGTTAAACCTGCAAAATAATTGGAAGCTCAGTCAGTTAAATCAGACTGCTTTTGAGGATATAAGACCTGTTGCCGCGTAGATACAATATTACGTAAGTCAGAAAATCGGCAGTTGAATTCAGTTGACAGGATTACTCAGGATAAAGCGTATCGTATGAAAAATGATATAGGTTTTACACATATAGCACTATCTGCAAAAAACATTAATGCAAGCATTTATTTTTATGCCCGCTACTCAAAAATGGCCGTTGTTCATGACCGAATTGATGCTGCTACAGGTATACGTGTTGTATGGCTTTCAGATCAAACACGCCCTTTTGTGCTTGTTTTGATTCAATCTGAACAACCGGAGACAATCTTGAAACCATCAGCACATTTAGGTGTTGGTTGTGCCAACAAAGCAGAAATCGATCAATTGTGTGAGCAGGCGAGAGCAGAGGGTATATTGGCAAAAGAACCTGTGGACTCGGGTTATCCTGTAGGCTATTGGGCATTAATCAGCGACCCGGACGGCCACACGCTGGAATTGTCCTTTGGACAGGAGATAGGTTTAACAGTTGAAGAATCCAAAAATCCTGACATAGTGTAACAAAGGACTTGGTGGATAGAACCTTTTCATAAGTCCTTGCAAATTTTATCTGTATCTTTTTCTCAAAGTTCAGTTTTGGATCCCTGATTTAGAACCGTTCTCTGTTCCTCCAGAAAACCATCCAGACTCGCCGCTACCTGAGCACCTACCAGAATAACTACCCAGGAAATAAAGACCCAAACGAAAAGCAGTGGTATTATGGCCAGAGCACCGTAAATTTCCTTATAAACCGGGAAATGAGTGAAATAAAGGGCAAAGGCGGATTTGGAAAGCTCAAACAAAACTGAGGCGATCATTGCTCCACTTAGAGCACTCCAGAAATGAACGCGGGTGTGTGGTACCAGCAAATAAATCAGCAGGAATGACGAGAAGGATCCTAGATAAGGAAGAAACGCTATAAACAACTTACGGACGGCAAGCAGGGTGTTATCCTCAAAACCGGTTAAAGAGAACAGATAGGAGGTTGTCAGAAGACTGATACCTATCAGAACAGGACCAATAGTCAGTACCACCCAGTATATCGAAAAGGAGACTAGTTGGCGACGGTTTTTGCGAACTCGCCAAATGTGATTCAACGTGTGGTCTATCGAAGAAATCAGCAGCAAGGCCACCAGAAAGAGGGCCACAAGACCTAACGATGTCATATTGGTTGCATTTTCCACAAATCGAATGAGATAGCCCTGAATCGATTCTCCCAGAGTAGGCACAAAATTCTTGAAGACAAATGATTCCACTTCACCCCGCCAATCCTGAAAAACAGGAAAAAGAGAAAAGACAGAAAATATGACCGCAAGCAGCGGTACGATCGAAAGAAGGGTGACAAATGAAAGATATCCTGAATAGACTATGATCCTGTCTTCTTTAAAACGCTTGAAAAGATATCTGAGATATTTTTTGGTTATTTCAAATGTTGAAGACCAGTCTTTAATCATTTGCTAATCTGTTCTTGTATTATAAATTACATTTCCGGACTATTTAAAAGAAGCTATTCCAATGCTGTACGATAATACTCTACATATTCAGGCGGAAGCGGAGAATTCCCCAAAATCAAGTCTGCCGCTTTTTCTGCCAGCATCATCACCGGCGCATAGATGTTTCCGTTAGTTATGTAGGGCATCACGGAAGCGTCAACCACTAGCAGGCTTTCCACTCCGTGAACCTTCATACTTACCGGATCCACAACTGACATGTCATCTGTCCCCATTTTACAGGTGCAAGATGGATGCAGCGCGGTTTCTCCATCTTTGGCAACCCAATTCAATACTTCTTCGTCACTCTCAACTTGCGGCCCGGGTGACAACTCTCCGGCATTAAATTCACCAAAAGCCGGTTGATTCAAAATATTGCGTGCGCAACGCACCGCTTCACCCCACTCCCGACGGTCCTGCTCGGTGGACAAATAATTAAAGCGCAGTTTGGGATAGACTCTAGGGTCAGTGGACTGAATTTTAACCGAGCCTTGCGCATCGGAATACATTGGTCCAACATGGACCTGGTAACCATGTCCTGCTCCGGGAGATGATCCATCATAACGTATAGCAAGAGGTAAAAAGTGAAACATGATGTTTGGGTATTTTTCGTGTTCGTTACTGCGGATGAAACCTCCTGCCTCAAAATGATTGGTGGCGGCCGGACCTTTGCGGTGAAAAAGCCATTGATAACCGATCCAGGGTTTGTTCCACCATTTTAAAGCCGGAGCCATGGATACAGGTTTTTTACAGGCATATTGAATATAAACCTCTAAATGATCCCGCATATTTTCCCCCACTCCCGGTAAATCATGAACAACATCAATTCCAAGTTTTTTCAGTTCATCAGCATTTCCGATTCCGGAAAGCTGCAAAAGCTGCGGTGAGTTTATTGCCCCTCCACAACAAATGATCTCTCCAGCATATACTTTTTCTGAACGTCCCGGACTCCTGGAAAACTCTACTCCAACAGCACGTGATGAAGACTCGGGGTTTTTCCCTTCAAATAGAATTTTGGTAGTCAGTGTCCGGCACTGAACAGTGAGATTCGGACGCTTTTTAACCGGATGCAGATATGCCCGTGCCGCACTCATTCGCCGTCCGCGATGTATGTTCCGGTCAAAACGTGCAAAACCTTCCTGTTTGTAACCGTTAACATCGTCCGTTAATGGATAACCTGCTTCCTGTACGGCTTCAAAAAACGCACTGAACAAAGGATTTTCGCATGGCCCTCTTTCCATAATCAATGGTCCGTCAGCGCCCCGGAAATCATCACCGCCTGCCAAACAATTTTCCATACGTTTGAAATAGGGCAGACAGTGTGCGTAATCCCAGTTTTTCATGCCGGCGTCACCGGCCCAGCGCTGGTAGTCCATCGGATTTCCGCGCTGGAAAATCATACCGTTAATACTGCTTGAACCACCCAGAACTTTACCACGCCCATGGAAAATGCGCCTGTTGTTCATGAAAGGTTCCGGTTCTGATTCATAACACCAATCGTAGTATTTGTTGCCGATAGGAAATGTTAAGCCTGCAGGCATGTGGATAAAAATGTCCCAGATATAATCCGGCCGGCCTGCTTCCAGTACTAAGACTTTGTGTGAAGGATCCTCGCTCAAACGGTTAGCCAATGCACAACCGGCGGAACCACCGCCAATGATGACTGTATCGTAAATACTTTTTGGCATGCAGTAACTTTAATTTACCTTGGTTGATTATTCATCATGTTCATTTAACTGCACCTGGAAAAGACTGCCAAAGTTTTCCGGACAATCCTGAATACCAGCTAAACGGAGTAAATGCCAGGCCAGAGCGTGATTGCTTGAGGTGACAGGTTTACCCAGACGTGCTTCTGCCGTTTCGATAATTGATGCTACCCGCAAATTTGTGCAAGAAACAAATACACCATCACAATCATCGCGAGCACCAATCTTTTCAATTGCCTCAAGAATTGATTCTGGGTCAATACGCCCGACAACAAAATCGTCAGATTCAAAAAAAGATCCTGTTACTGGAATTTCAAAGCCGGAAACTAGAAGATTATCTCGCATTGTAGTAGTAATTCCTGGATCGTATGGAGTAAGAAAAGCAACGCGCTTGACTCCAAGTGCTTGTAAAGCAGCTTTACAGGCAGTCAAGGGATTTGAGGTAGGTACATCGGGATGTACAACTTGGATCGCCTTTTCAACATTTTTTTCACCAATAATAGTTGAACCAGAAGTACAGCCATAGCCGATTACATCAAAATTGAATAAGGCAGGAAGCAAAGCAGCAGCAACCGGTAATTCTTCTTCCATGTTAGCCAGGTTTTCCTTCGTTACTTCCATTTCGTTGGGAATACGCGAATGATAAAGCGCGACACCTGCCAAATTTAATAAATTAGCAAATTCATGTTCCAGAGTTTGATCTGTTCGAAGCACAATAATACCGATATTTGCCCGGTTTCCCAGGCCTGTATCAGTCTTAAACTCTAATTCTAAAATACTATTTTGACTCATCTTGGAAGATCCACTTAGGTGTAAACAAAAAAAACGTAGCCTTTTTAGAACAATTCAAAGACAAATATGAAATCTAAGAACTTAGGTGAGGATGTAACAGGGATACTAACAATCATTTTTCTCAAGCACAAGGCGGAACCAATCAAGTTAATAAACGAATACATATGACGGTCTCGCAATAAGTCTGAAATCAACACTGGAATTTCGATCATAGGGAGGAATCTTCATGATATTAGTTTAGTAGTTTGTTCAGGATTTCTCGCTTCGTTCTAAATGACACGGTTTTTGGTCTTTAGAGGACGGCCTCATATATTCACAGAAATAACGCAATAATCCGGGATCTTTTATTAAGAATGTCTGGTCATCAGTATTAAATCGGAACTATTGATTCTTATATTTTGCATTTAGGAACTCATAGTTCCGTTTTTGTAGATCAGCAAAGATGAAGATCTAGTTTAATCAATTAGTATTTATGTATATAATATTATTAGTTATATTAATACAAATTCTTGTATTTGCACGATAATACTTTTTAGATGCCTATTTTTAGACAATACTTCACTTAATTTAGCAGAACTGCAAGTTCCTGTTTTTTAATATAATATAATTTTATACTGTATTTTCAATGTTTTATAGTTTGGCATCGGGTATGCAGAATAAATCGGGTTGATTCAGAATACCAGATAAAGATTACTATAAAATAAACGAAACATTTCCTTCAATATTGAAATAGGCAATTTTGTTTACAACAACTTCTATTACACAGGGCCGATCATTTGTCATTATCGCAGGTGTGCTATGGAGTACCGGAGGCCCGCTGATACGATTGTTGGAGGGTGCTTCTGAGTGGCAATTTTTATTTTACCGCTCGATTGCATTAGCAACTGCTCTGTTTTTACTGATAAGAATTAAAAGTCCAAATACCATAACTCAGTTCAAAAAAGCCGGGATCGCGAGTGTAATTGGAGGACTGTTTCTCTCTTCAGCTTTTGTTACGTTTGTTTTTTCAGTCACTCATACAACGATTGCAAACACTCTTTTTATGTTGAGTTCCGCCCCTTTCATTGCCGGATTATTTGGGTGGATTTTATTAAGAGAGAGGATTGATAAAACTCAATGGACAGCCATGACAGCAGCCGCTATTGGCATCCTGCTCATGATTCAGGATGGATTGTCGGGAGATACTCTTTTTGGTAATTTAACTGCTTTTGCAGCTGCAGTAGGTTTTGCGGGTTTTACCGTTTCGCTGCGCTGGGGAAAAAAT
>Ga0207913_1000467_pt1 | contig 11480 bp, 10 predicted proteins | sample DeeseametaMP2913_FD_184168 | JGI IMG/M metagenome (GOLD analysis project Ga0207913, IMG submission 184168) | Marine microbial communities from the Deep Atlantic Ocean - MP2913 (SPAdes) | ecosystem: Environmental > Aquatic > Marine > Oceanic | place: West of Santa Cruz de la Palma, Atlantic Ocean...
CTTTGTTGTACATTTTTGCAGCGGTCTGTGTGCCATCTAGACAAGGCGAATGTTTGACGGTTTAGTGGTTCTAAATCGAGAACATTCAACGCAGTATAGATGGCACAAAGGCGCTGCCCGAAGGGGTCGTTATGGAAGCCTTTTACTCTTTGTCACAGTCCTTTAACTTAGCCCGCTAGGCTTGCAGGACTGTTTCGCGATTAAAAGGCTTCCATTTAGACCAAAATTCGTACACCAAAGGTCAACAGGCCCTAGGGCGATTGCTTTTTATCGGTTGTTTTTCAACGCGACTTAATAGTTCGGCGATGAGGAAGTGGACATTAGCTTTAAGGCGCTAAAAGTTGTTTTTGGTATTTCAGTGGTGTTGTTGAGTACCACTTTTTAAAGGCGTGGGTAAATGATGATTGTTCCTGAAACCCCAATAAATCTGCGGTATCAGCGATGGAGTGATGTTTCAGCAAATCATCTAAGCGGGCTTTGCGTTCGCTATTGAGAATTTGTTGAAAACTAGTGCCACTTTGCTTCAATTTTCGCTGTAAGGTGCGCGGACTGATAAAAAGTGCATTGGCTACGCGTTGCTGATCGCAGCCTTTTAAGGTTGGATTGGCTTTTAAAAGCGCAACGACTCTATGACTTATGTCTTCATGCTGATTGGCGTAGAACTGGCTATTGGCAAATTGAACACGGTCGCCGCCTTTGCTCGCCATTAGTTCTTCTTCGGATACTTTTACAAGCGCACTAAACATCGCTTTGTTCTCGCTGGTAAATGGAATATGTAAAAGGTGCTGAGGAAAAATAATGGCGTTGGTGTTGGCGTTATCAACCACTTCACAATTGAACCACATCGCTAGCATGGCTTTTTCCGAATCGCTCAAAGGAAACGTAAAGGTGACGGCATTCAGTTTACAGGCAGAACCTAATATCTTGTAGACGGTTGCTACCCAGGCTGTGGTGTTGCGCAATACCATCTGCTTGCAATCGGCGCTTTTGGGTACCCACTCAACGCGGGTATTGTCAGGTTCGAAAAACACGCTGGTGGTGCCGATGTCAGCAACTAAAGCGTCAAAGCGGGTAAGCGCATTTATGGCTTGAACCAAGTTTTCGCAGCTTTCAACAAGGTAACCCAGCACCCCGTAATCTTTCGCCTGAATATGTTTACCTAAATCAAAACCAAATAACGAATTGTTGGTTAATGCGACCCCTTGGTTTAACAGCTCAACGTATACATCCATATCAACACGTGAAGAGCCAGACAGTGAGTCATGCTTTTGGGTAGTTAACGAAACATTGTCGGCATTAACGCCTAAGCTAACTAAATAGCTCACCGTACTTTGGATATAGGCTGAGGAAACTGATGGCATATGCTTGTCGCAAAATAACAAAAACACTGTCGCATTAACGCAAGATAAAATAGAAATGTCAATTTATGCTAGGAGCCGTCAAAAAAGGAAATAACCTAGATGGTTAACGTTTACTACCAAAAAAATATTGCTGCAACGCCCAAAGAACTGCGCGATACGCTGCTTGATCACCAGAATTTAAGCGATTTTTTCAACGCGTCGTTTAAGGTATTGAAAGCAGAAAATGATAATGAGATTAGCGGCGGAAAGGGCTGCGTAAGAGAAGTCACTATTCTTAGTGTACGTTTTAAAGAAGAGATTATTCACGCAGATACCAACGGCATTGAATATAGAGTGGTTGATGACTTTCCAGTCAAAGCTCACAGGGGCGTTATTGCGTTCACGCAGCAGGAAAATTCAACAAACGTTTCTTATCGCATTACCTGTCGGGCGCCCTGGTATATACCAAACTGGTTACTGACGCGCCTGTTGCAAAACGATATTGAGCAATGTCTAGATAAGTTAGGAGCACGCTTTGATCCCCGTTGAACTTATTTTGCTAGGGTTAAGCCCCGTATTTCTACTGTGTGTTTTTGTTGAATTTAAGAAAGCGCGACAGTTTTACAATGTAAAAGACAGTGTGAACAATGCCTTACTTGCACTATTGCATCAGGGCTCTGATGCATTGGTCTTGCTTCTACTAATGCCTTTTTTTATTTGGTTACACCAGTTTTCACTATTTAAAATAGAGCTTAGTGCACTATCACTTTTTGCAGGTTTTATCCTTCAAGACTTTTTGTACTACTGGTTTCATCGTGCTTCACACAACATACACTGGTTTTGGCTAGCGCATGTGGTACATCACAGCTCGACAAAAATGAATTTCACAACGGCCTTCAGACAAAGCGTTTTGTACCCTTTTGTTGGCATGTGGCTGTTCTGGGTACCAATGATTCTTATTGGTTTTTCGCCAAGTCTGGTTTTTGCCATTGTCGCTATCAATCTGGCTTATCAGTTTTTTGTACACACTCAGACAATTGGAAACCTAGGCTGGGTAGAGCGTATCTTCAACACGCCTACGCATCACCGTATTCATCACGCAACGAATAAACCATACATCGATAAGAATTACGGTGGCGTACTTATTATATGGGATAAATTATTCGGCACTTTCGCTAAAGAAGATAAAACGATAACGATAAAGTACGGCATTGTAGGAAAAATGCCTAAGGACAATCCACTTAGCGCCAACTTCAGTCAAATAGGTGTGCTTCGTGAACAGCTTCAGCAGGCAAAAGGGATTAAAGCAAAGTTAAAGCGGTTGTTTGGCTATCCTGTAGCAGATTGATACCTATGGTACTCGCGCGCCTGAACTATGTCTTTACAACGCATTCAATTTGCACAAATTCATTGGCATAAGCGCACCAAAGTAAAGCATATTGTTGACCGAGGTGAAGCAAAGTCGGAATGCCATATAAATAGACTTTCCCAACTCAAGATTCTCGATCCCTAGAGTTGCAATACAACCAACAGCGTTTGACTGAAGTTGGTTTCCTTAGGCGCATTTTTTGCAATTTAACTTCTTATCAGTTGGTAACAACATACTCGCCAAGTTTTTACAGTAGCTAAAAGGCGCTAAGTAGTAGGGAAGTTAAATGAAAAAGTTTATTGAAAATATGCCAAAAGCCGAACTTCACGTTCATATTGAAGGCACATTAGAGCCTGAACTAAGTTTTGCCTTAGCGCAGAAAAATAACGTTTCACTGAAGGCCAAAACACCTGAAGAAATGATAAAGGCGTATGATTTTTATGATTTACCCTCTTTCCTCGATATTTACTACGCGGGTATGAGCGTGCTCATAGAAGAGGATGACTTCTACCAACTTACCATGGCATACCTTAAGAGAGCTGCAGCACAGAACATCGTTTATGTTGAGCTTTTCTTTGACCCCCAAGCTCATACAATTCGAGGTGTGAGTTTCGATAGCGTTATTAACGGAATACATGCAGCGCAAAAAGATGCGCGCACTGAATTGGGTGTAGAAAGTCAGCTTATCCTGTGCTTCTTGCGAGATATGTCGGCTGAATCAGCGATGGAACATCTGAAGCTAGCTAAGCCCCACCTCAACAAGTTAGTCGGCGTCGGGCTCGATTCCGACGAGAAAAATAACCCGCCATCAAAGTTTGCAGAAGTATTCTCAAAAGCGCGTTCATGGGGACTTAAACTTACAATGCACTGTGATGTTAACCAAGACAATACGCAAGAGCACATACGTCAAGTAATTGAGGATATTAAGGTCGACAGGATTGATCATGGTGTAAATATTCTCGAATCTGATACTTTATGCGAGCTTGCAAAATCAAAAAATTTGGGATTAACGGTCTGTCCTGTTTCAAACAAATTTGTTGTTCAATCACTCACTTCTTGTGAATTGAAACAAATGTTGGAAAAAGGGTTGCTGCCGAGTATCAATTCAGACGATCCGTCTTATTTCAGAGCCTACTTGAATGAGAATTTAATTGCCCTACAAGAAGAAGGGCAATTCAGCAAAGAGGATTTAATCACGCTTGTTGAAAATAGCTTTAAAACCAGTTGGCTTTCTGAAAAGCGTAAAATGGATTATTTAGATACGTTGAAACGTTACACGGACACTGTTGCAGTAGCGTAATTTTGCTTTAAGTATTTCGTTTTAATTAAAGGTGCTGCGCAGAGCGGCACCTTTAACAAGGAGTAACGTTACTCTTTACTAGCAATTTTCTGAAGGTTGCTGTGAATTTTGAAAAGTACGATAAGCAGTTCGCACCAGATTCTTGCGCCAATACAGCCAGACACGATAATAAATAGGCCGTATACAAAACTCGCGTCGTACCCTACAAACATCGTTGTTACGCCACTTACCACAGATCCTAAAAGCAATAGCCAGTACACGAAAGTGATAATCTTAGGGGTTAACATTGAGTCGAAGAAGAAAATATCTTTCATAATCATTCCTTGATGAAGTTTGCAGGTAGCAAGCGCTAATGTTTATGCCGCATCCTGCGACAAACTTCTTGTTGTTATCGTTGTTTAGTGTTTAAAAGAATTGTGAGCAAGCTCACAGGGATAGTTGTAACACCGAAAGGTAGTGAGCGCAACACTCTGTTATAAAAGGGTTTTATCTTGCGCCTTGCAAGCCGCCTGTGTGCAGTACAACAATGCGTGACCCGTCTTCAAACATACCTTTGGCCAGCATATCTTTAACTGCCCAAAAGGCTTTGCCGGAATAAACAGGCTCGATATCAAAATCGAAAGTATTATTAAAATCGTTGCAGAAGGTTTGAAGCTCATTTGGCGCTTTGGCGTAACCACCGAAGTGGTAGTTGTGTTCAATATGCCAATTTGATCGCCCAAGCGAGGCTGGAAGAAATTGTTCGACTAATCCTTCTAAGTAGTCTTCACCCTTCAGCACGCCAACACCGACAGCGTTGCAACCAGTGTGATGGAGAGTGTCTTTCGCATTATTTTCATTACGTTTATTTAATGCACTGACTATTCCCGCCAAAGTGGCTCCACTAGCGACAGGAGCGACAATAAAATCAAAGTCTATGTCGATTTCATCAACCATGTCCTTTATCCCTTGAAGCGCTTGTGCTTGGCTTCCGCCCTCAGGAATGATCATCGCGTCAGGTTGCTGCTGCTTAAGATGAAGTAGATATGCGCTATCGTTTCGCTTTTTGTAAGTGACTCGGTCTACATAGTCGATACGGGTGCCCCAACTTTTCAAATCCTCAATCATGGGTGTAGGTGCAGCGCTATAGTCACCGCGAATAATGGCGTTGAAAGGAATGCCCAATTTATAACAAACAAAGCCTAGTGCATGCAGGTGGTTAGAAAAACCGCCGCCGAAACTCACTATCGTTTTTGGCAACGGGCTGGTGAGCGCATGACTTAGCTTTCGCCATTTATTACCTGACATTACAGGGTGAATAGCATCATCACGTTTAACAAATAGCGATACCTTGCTGGCACCTTCCCAATTTGGCTTAAATGGGATTAGCGGTGAGGGCAGGGTTAATGACGATTTAAATGCATCAAGGGGAAGCACAACGAGAGCCTAGTGTCAGTTGATCAAATGTGTGAAGGCAAGAGTATAACCAGATAGAAATTCAATAAAAGACCTGTAATGTTTATTACGCTAATAAGAGCATAGTTATGGTTATCAAAATGTATGGCCTATTTCGCCAGTTGAGAGCTAAATCCTTACCAATGCGCCCAGAAAGTGCCAGTGGTGTGTGGGGATATTCGATGTATAGCGCTAGCATGGCTGCGAAGATGTTTTCCATCATGCTTTTTGTTTCGATATCAACAAGCGGGCTAATCATGTCAAAGAATGCGGTTGCGCAAGAGCCAGATGTTAAGCACATCAGTAATTATGTTCCCAATGCAAAGCTCGTTGGAAAAGGAATGTTCTCTTACTACTTCTGGGATGTGTATACCGGTGAGCTTTATGCGCCTGAAGGTGAATACGCCAACCAGCCCCCCTTTGCACTAAAGTTAACGTACCAGCGAGACTTGGAAGGCAAGAAAATTGCCCAGCGTTCTATTGATGAAATGAAAAAGCAAGGAGACCTATCGGCTGATGATTCAGACAAGTGGCTTTCCCTGATGAATAGTATCTTTCCTGACGTCAGCGAGGGCGACGTCATTACCGGTATCGCTACGAAAGATGGCACGAGTGTGTTTTACGTGAACGGTGAAAAGGCTGATGAAATTGAAGACAAAGTATTTACACAGCGTTTTTTTGATATCTGGCTAAGCGATAAAACGTCTGAGCCAAAATTTAGAAAGAAGTTATTGGGAAACGGATAAGGGCAACGCTTTATTAGCATTACGCCAAGTCTATCTCGTCAATTGATTAAGGTTGCGAAAGTGATAAAGAATACGGTGAAGTTTGTTTTAGGAATCGGAATTGCCGCTTTAACGGTGGCAGGGCTATCCGGATGCTCTGTTTCAGTCGATGGTGAAGACTACAGGTCTGTATCGCCTGTTTTCGATATTGAGCAATTTTTTGATGGGAACGTTAAAGCCTGGGGCATTGTTCAGAACCGCTCGGGCGAGGTGGTGCAAAGGTTCGTAGTAGACATCGATGGTTCAGTAGATGGCGATACGTTAACCCTTGATGAATCCTTTAATTACGGTGTGGGCGACGGTCCAACGTCCCGTACTTGGACCATTGTAAAGCAAAGTGATAATAGCTATGTGGGTCGCGCGAGTGACATTGATGGTCCAGCCAAAGGCACAAGCTTTGGCAACGCATTTAACTTTCATTACGAGATGGATTTGCCGGTGGATGACACTAGCTATTCAGTGACGTTTGACGATTGGTTTTGGGCATTTGACGACAGTACTATGATGAACCGTTCGTATATTCGTAAGTTTGGTATTGTGATGGCAGAAGTCACCATATTTATGCAAAAACAAACAGACTAATACGCCATTAACCTCGTTTTTTGAAAAATGCTGGCCAGTAGATTTACTGGTCAGTGACTTGTTACTCGTCGGCCCTCCATCTTTATATATTTCCGTTTTCGTTTCACATTTGAAACTAATCGACATTTACTTTGGCATTACCCGTGAGGTGGCATTTCGTTCCATGCTAATGTAAGCGTTTAATTCGTTATTTTTCTTTGCTTAGGAGCGTTCATGAAAGTTGCATTGATGATGGAAAACAGTCAGGCGGCTAAGAATCCGGTAATATTAAATGAGCTCACAAGCGTGGCGGACTCACTGGGACACGCTGTATTCAATGTGGGTATGAACAGCGAAACTGATCACCATCTTACCTATGTGCACTTAGGCATAATGGGAGCTATTCTACTCAACTCGAAAGCTGTCGATTTTGTGATTTCAGGCTGTGGTACGGGTCAAGGGGCTATGATGTCATTGAATGCTCATCCAGGCGTATTTTGCGGTTATTGTATCGACCCTTCAGATGCATTTTTGTTTAACCAAGTTAACAATGGAAATGCGTTAGCGTTACCTTTTGCAAAAGGCTTTGGATGGGGCGCTGAACTTAATGCGCGTTATATCTTTGAGAAAGCGTTAACAGGCGAGCGTGGCGCGGGCTATCCCGTTGAACGCAAAGAACCTCAAGTACGAAACGCTGGTATTCTCGCAGATTTGAAACGTGCGTTGGCTCCAGAGAGCTACGTCGATTCACTGAAAAAAATGGACGTTGAACTGGTTAAAACAGCCGTATCTGGAGAGCGTTTCCAGCAGTGTCTATTTGACCACGGTCAAGATGAAGAGATTAAAGCGTACGTGAAGTCGCTGTTAGCGTAAGCGACTGGCACAAATCACAACGTTGAAAATGTAGGATAAAAACGCTGATGCTAAGAAAAAAGCGTCAGCGTTTTTTTATTTTTTGTCGACAAAAGCAATAGTCCAAAGTTTAACGCTTAAACGTAAATACCACACCTAACCCGTGCCCTTTAACTAGCGGGTCGTGAATAAACCAAATGTGGCCGTCGTGTAACTTCACAATGGCAGACACAAGCGATAAGCCCAACCCATTTCCCTTACTGGTTCTACTGCCGTCTGCCCGATAAAATCGGCGCTCCAGATTCACAATTTCATGTTCACCCACGCCAATTCCCGCATCGTTCACGGCAATCACGATATGACTTGCTGTGGTAGAGAGCTGTACGGTGACCACACTTTTTTCGTTAGAGTACTTTATGGCGTTGTCTAACACGTTAGCTACAGCTTGAAATAGCAGGTTAGGATCGGCAAGCATTGTAACTGCAACGAGCTCGCTCGAAAGGGTAATGTCGCGCTCTTCTGCAAGGGGGTGATAAAGGTCAACCACGTCCTCTACGATGGCGCGTACGTCAGTGGAACAAAAGCCTTCTTTCTTATTGGTGGTTTCAAGCCCACTTATGCGTAACAAGCTGTTAAACATGTTTAGCAGGTTGTCGGCTTCTTGGGTTGTATCTTCCCTTAGTTGAGTGTCTTCGATTTTTTCTAGCGTGTTGCGAAGTCGAGATAACGGAGTGCGAAGGTCATGGGCGATGCTATCGGTCACTGACTTTATATTGTTGACTGAACTCTCGATAGTATCGAGCATTTGATTAAACACAAATGACAAACTGCTCAGGTCGTCCCAATTACTGTCAATTTCTAAACGCTCTTGCAAGTTTCCCGTTTTGATAATTTTATCCGCCGTTTGCGACATGCGGTTAATTCGATTAACCACGTAAACAGCAATAGCGAAGCTCAGCACACTCAAGGTACAAAGCAACACCACAATGATCCAGCTGAACGTTTTACCAAACCACTGTGCGCTGTATAAATCGTCAATGCCACGACCAACGTAAAGCACGTGATCGCCAAGGGTTACTTCTCTCATAAGTGCTTGGCGCAGCGTTTTTCTCGTTGTGCTATTGGGGCGGGTGATAACTATTTCTGCGGTAGCAAAACTGGCGCCTTTGTGGCGCTCAAGAACAAGGGGAATTGACGACAAATTGCCAGCCACTACTTGTTCATCTTTACTCAGTGCAACAAATGAACGTAGGTGGTCGGACGCTGAGGTGATTGTTGAGCCATTTGGCGAATGTTGGCCATTGTCTTTGGCTATCGCTAACTTAACCGCCTCAATACCGAGGTTTTCATAGAGAGTAATAAGCGCGTTTGTTTTGGCATTAACGGCAGCATTCGATTCCGAAATAAACAAGTCGCTGCTCGTTAATCGCCAAAAATAAACAATTAAAACAATGGCAATACAAGCTAGAGTAGTGAGCAATACGCCTACGCGAAAACTTGAACTACGCGTAAAGTCGCGTATTGCTATCATGCAAGCCCATCCGCTATTCGATATCCTGTGCCTCGCACAGTCTCTATAAGCGGGACATTAAACGCCTTATCCACTTTTTGACGCAAGCGGCTAATGTGAACATCTATCACATTCGTTTGCGGGTCAAAATGATAGTTCCAAACCTGCTCAAGCAGCATGCTTCGCGTCACGACTTTACCCTTGTGACGGAGCAGGCATTCAAGCAATTGAAATTCTTTAGACTGCAGGTCGATCTCTTGATCGCCGCGCAATACTTTGCGGTTAACCAGGTCTAGAGTGAGGTCGCCTACTTTTATCAGCGTCTTGTCTTCACCTTCTTTGTTACGACCTGCAAGGCCCTCAACGCGAGCAAGTAACTCTTCAAAGGCAAAAGGCTTAGTTAAATAATCATTAGCGCCTGTGCGAAGGCCTTTGACCTTGTCTTCAACCTGACTTTTTGCACTCAGTAATAAAACGGGCGTTGTGTTGCCTTCTTCGCGAAGTTTTTCTAAAACAGAAAAACCGTCGAGTTCGGGCAGCATCACATCCAGAATTACGGCGTCTAATTCGTTACTTGACGCCTGTTGGTAGCCTGATGTTCCATCACCTACAGTAATACATTCATGCCCTTCACCCAATAGTCCATTTGCAATGTGCGAGGCAACCTTTGGATCATCTTCTACAAGTAGCACTTTCATTATTACGCTTCTTTTGTTTATCAACATTCACACACTTGTTTGGCGTTGCTGTCGCCATTATGTGGCGATTAATCGTCAGCAAGCAAAATCAAGCAGTCGCAAAGCAGTATCGCTTTCACATGCTTTTACGAGTGTTAAGTAACGAAACGATCACTTTTAAGCTTTTTCGCATGTAGCGACAATTTGTTCAGGTGTCTAGTGCCCTAGAGGGCGCATGCACAGTGCTTTGGCTTGCTCTACACTATTGAACTACATTGGGGCCCCGGTCAACGTGCATCTTGATCAAACACTTAACTTAGTTAGCCTCTGTCAAAACGCATGCTGGCGTTGTAAGGCGTGAAGTGTTGAACGTCGCCCTTAGCACATTTTCTTTGTACCTCACGCCAATATTCGGAAGTCATCAAATCGCCATGCAACGCCTTGAGAATGTCTTTAAGCTTGCGTTTTCCAACAATAAAGTGCTCAAACTGTTCTGGAAATACATCATTGGGTGCCACTGACAGCGTATCAAGGGCGTAGGGGTCATCAGATTTTGGTATGTCTCTAAAATTGCGCTCATGCATTAAACAAATTTCATCATAGTCGTAAAAGATCACCCTGCCATGGCGGGTGATGCCGAAATTTTTATGCAGCATGTCACCGGGGAAGATATTCGCCATGGCAATTTGCTTGATGCATAAGCCTAGCTCATTGAGCGCATTTTTTATTTTGTCTTCATCGGTTTCTTGCTGAAGATATAAATTTAAAGGCGTCATTTTCCGTTCAATGTAGAGATGGTTAATAATCAGTTCGTCTTCAGTGAAGGTTAAACTCGATGCGCAGGTGGCTTTCAATTCTTCAATTAAAGCTGGATCAATACGGTTTAAAGGGAAGCGAAAATTAACGTATTCATGAGTATCGGCCATGCGCCCCACGCGGTCTGACATTTTCACTAGCTTGTAGCATTCTTTCACATGGTCACGGGTGATTTTTTTACTTTCTGCAAATTCATCTTTAATGATTTTAAACACGACGCCATAGGAAGGAAGGTGAAAAACCATCATCACCAAGCCGCGTATTCCTGGCGCGGCTTCGAATTTATCGGTGGTGGACGACATATGCTCTAAGAAGTTTCGATAGAACACGGTCTTACCATGTTTATAATGGCCTAAGGCCATGTAAAGTTCGAAGTGCTTCTTATTGGGTAGCAACTCTTGAAGGAAAGCGGCGACCTCCGCAGGGTGTTGAGTGTCGGCCATAAAATAACTGCGTGCAAAACCAAAGATTACGCTTAAGTCTTTCCTGTCTGTTAACAGGGCATCCACGAACAACATGCGCTTATCACTGCTCTGCAGTGAAATAACGAAAGGCAGGCTTTCCTCTGGCATGCAGATCTTCCCAATTAAATAGGCCGCCTTACCTCGGAAAAAAGTCGGTTTTAGTATTTCTACGGTATGTACCGAAGCCAGCTGCTCAGTAGTTAGCCGTTGCCTAAGCGCCGCCTCTAAATTCGTCATGTCCCTTTGGTAATCTTCAAATGGAATGTTATAGCGGTAAATTTTAAAAATAGAGGTATACATTTCATTCACGGTGGTAGTGGTATCAAAGCTATGCACCACCTTATGTCTGTCTTGACCTGGTAAAAAGCACCG
>Ga0207913_1000470_pt1 | contig 11453 bp, 10 predicted proteins | sample DeeseametaMP2913_FD_184168 | JGI IMG/M metagenome (GOLD analysis project Ga0207913, IMG submission 184168) | Marine microbial communities from the Deep Atlantic Ocean - MP2913 (SPAdes) | ecosystem: Environmental > Aquatic > Marine > Oceanic | place: West of Santa Cruz de la Palma, Atlantic Ocean...
CTCGCTCAAGGAAGGTTCTCACAAGCGCGTCCAGTTTGGCCCCACAACCTCTCCTGAAGGGCAACTCTCAGGAAAGACTGAGGTCAAGGCAGGCGACAAGATCACGGATTACGTGCTCTTTGAACAACCTGGTGAAGATGTCGCTTCTCTGATGCTTGAGTTCCCTGCAGCGCTCTTTGACGCCAGCGGTCTTGCTCGCGTCTCACTTGACTACACCTACTCCAAACCTGCACTTCCCAAGGAACTTGAGAAGAAGGAAGAGAAAAAAGAGGGTGAGGCCAAGGAAGGTGAGACCAAAGAAGGCGAAGGCGATAAGAAAGAAGAAGAAAAGAAGTGAGCTCTTGAACCAGCTCCTACATCACGCTCCCATGGAATATGCCGCCTCTTCACCTGGTTGATGGGGCGGTAACTTTCTTGTGAGCAGTAAGGTGAGTGGTGAGAATTATGGCCAGTAAAAAGAAAAAGAAGAATTCATCCCGAAATAAAACCTCCCAGCAGGGCTCCTTTTCCAGCGGTGCGCTCGCCAGTCAACTCTCTGGCTTGAAGCTTGACCCCAAAAAAGACCAGTCCAAAAAGCATGTCGGGCGCGTCAAGACGCCCGAACCTGCTCCTGTTGCTGCCGAGGAGATCTCCCCCGAGGAACTTCTCGATGGTGAAGATCTCTTCCTCGCAGCGCTTGATGCCATGCCCGAGCCTTCCTCCAAACAAAAGCAACGCGGCACATCACCATTCCAGGGCAAGTTTGCACAGCAACTCAAAGGGCATCAATCCTTTGCTGAACGTCTTGAAGGTGTGCAAGTTGCTGATTCTGATGGTGAAAGTGAAGGTGGTTCTGATGGCGGTGAGAATCAGTCTCCTGAGCCACAGACCACAGCAGAACCCTTGCATCAGGATGTTCCTCTGGCAGGAGAGGCGCTCTTTGAGCACGCTCTTAATCAGATGAAACCCACGGATCTTTTTGTGGGAAAATACCACGGACAGGTCAAGGGACTCCCCAAGGACAAAAAGAAAAAGGCCCCGTTTACACCTCAAACAGGTGCCGCTACTGCAAAAAAGAAGACCCGCGCCGAGCGTCAGCGTGAGGAGGAAGAAGCGCGTCAACGTGTTGCAGAGGTGCGCGAAGACATGCTCTTTTCACGCGCCGTGGGTCAGCTTGATGAGGTGTTTAGTGGTCAGGAAAAGTACTACAAACACGCCCCTCGCACGTTCAAAGAAGACACCGACAAACGTGGCTACAGCTCCGAGATTCCCGAGGGCATGATCACGCCACCTCTTCCCAAGACTGGAGAGGGTTTAAACAGGATCGATGAACTTCATCCCGAGTTTAGAGGGCTGCTTAATCGCTCAAAGTTGTGGGCCAGAAAAAACCAGATGGATACCCTGAACCTTCGTGGTGATGTGGTTGAGGATGCGCTCAGACAACTTGAGCTGTTTATTCATCAGCAATGGAAGGATGGCGCACTTTATGTCAGGATTGTGCACGGCAAAGGGCTTCAGAGTGAGGATGGTATTCCTGTGCTCAAGCCCTCGATTTTGCACTGGCTAGAAGGCCCTGGCTTCAGGTATGTCAGAGGATATGCACCCGAACTTACACAGGATCGCGACTATGGGAGCGTGGTTGTGTGTCTGACTCGTAAGGGTGAGAAGAGCGACAAGTAACGATCAGGACAGAGAGACCATGAGCACACCTGCGGAGGAGATTCCTCTATCAAAGCGCGATTTTGAAGCGGCCCTGGCCGCCCTCAAAAAAGAAGAGTCTGCGCGTAAAGACGCCCCTGGCAGTTATCAGAGCACCGACTGTGTCAGATGCTTTGACTGCATGTTCACCACCAGCAGCGTCGACTGTTTTTCATGCACTTACTGCAATCAGTGTGAGGCATGTAGCGATTGTACGCACTGTACTGGGTGCACCAACGTGCACGGTTCAAGCTACTGCCAAAAGAGCACCAACTGTTACAAGAGCTCTTACATGCTCGTGAGCCACAACTGCTACGAATGTGTCTTTTGTTTTGGTTGTGTGGGGCTCAGGAAAAAAGAATTTCACATCCTGAATAAACCCTTCAAACGTAAGGTTTATTTTGAACTTGTGGAGCAATTGAAGGCGTCGCTCGGGTTGACGTAACTTCTTGATTTTACGATTAAAACAGAGGGCGAAGTTTTTGTGCCAACAAAAACTTCGCCCTCTGTTTTGGTAGCCAGAAGAATTGATTTACTGTATAAGTGTTCAGCGTTTTTTGACACGGAGGTGAACATGACAGTACAGGAGTTTTTTCAACGCACACAACAGCAACACGTACTTGATTCAGAGGATGCGCACACATTTGTGTCGCATACGCTGTCGCAAGGCGAGGAGGTTCTGTGTGGTCAGCTACCACAGGAGCTTATCCCTTCATCACAAGGGTTTGAGTCATGGTGGGATCTTCACCCCGAGGAGCATCCAGAGATCATGATGCATGGCAAGAAAGTGCCAATCCCACGGTGGCAGAAAGCGTATGGACGAGATTACAGGTTTAGCGGTCAGGTCAGCCCCGCAGATGAGCTTACAGAAGAGATGGAAGCGCTTCTTGAATGGGCCAACACACATATTTTTCAGGGCCTTAATGGTGTCCTGCTGAACTGGTATGATGGTGCGAAGGGTCACTACATTGGAGCGCATCGCGACTCCATCGTTGGGTTGACCAAGGGGAGTCCTGTGGTCACGATCTCGTTTGGCGAGCGCCGTGTGTTTCGTATGCGTCCCTATAAGGGGAGTGGATATGAGGATTTTGAGGTTGGCCATGGCGATGTGCTGATCATACCATGGCGCACGAATATGATGTACACCCATGAGGTCCCTCGAAAGGTCAGCTACCACAGGCGGCGAGTTTCGGTGACCTTGAGGGCGTTTAGCTAGCCCATTTACAGCGGTGGAAGTGATTGTGTACGAAGAGCTGGCGAAGGATAAAGGCGTGAGAGCAAGGAGGGAAAACAAGGCAAGTGCCTTGTACTGCTGCTGGTTTTCCGACACAGCGCTCGCTCACTCAGACCAGTCAGCGCCCGTACATAATTGTTTTAACTGCTGTATACATTTACATATCTTGCTGATGAGGTTTTCATGATCAAGCTCCACTATTTGAACAATTCGCGAGCCCAACGTTTGCTCTGGCTTCTTGAGGAGTTAAACCTTGAGTATGAGCTTGTCACTTACGAGCGCAACAAGGCGACCATGCTCGCACCGCCCGAGCTGAGAAAAATACATCCTCTTGGCAAGTCTCCTGTGCTTGAGGATGATGGTCGTATGATCGCAGAGTCTGGCGCGATCGTGGAGTATTTGCTTGAGCGTCATGGTGATGGAGCACTTCGTCCCGAGGTCGGCTCTGATGAGCATCTTCAGTACCGTTACTGGCTTCATTATGCCGAGGGTTCTGCGATGTTTCCTCTCGTGCTTTCGCTTGTGTTCAGCGAAATGGTCAGGCAATCGCCCTGGATTGCAAAGCCTGTGATGCGCGGTATTGAATCCACCATGCGCAAGCAGATGATTGATCGAGAGGTTCGTAATCATGCAAAACACTGGGAAAATCATCTCAAGTCAAACACCTGGTTTGCGGGTGAGCAACTCACGGGAGCTGATATTCAGATGAGCTTCCCGTTGGAGGCGTTTGTTTCGCGCAGTGGTATGGAGGGAGACTACCCTCATGTGTGCGAATATGTGGCGCGTATTCATGAGCGTGATGCTTACAAGCGCGCGCTTGAGCGTGGTGATGACTATCTTTATGCGTAAACGTTGTGCATAAGGTGTTGCAGTTCAGGGGGCTCTGCCCCCATGCCCCCGCAAGGGACTGCCGCCCCTTGACCCCTTTATAATATATAGTATAAATCAATGCTCTATATGTCATTGTACGATTTTTACGAGGTGTTTGATGGGTAGCAAATCTAACCTGAGAGCTGTCGTTGTGTGTGCTCTCTTTGTGTGTGCGTGCGGGCCATCCGAGAAGGATGATGAAACCATCATTGTGGTTTCTGAAGATATGCAGTCCACAACTCCTGGCAGTGATATGACTGGTGGTGAGGCAATGTCTGATGACATGGGGGGTCAGGGTGAAGAGCCTGCCGATGACACTCAGGCTGTTGTTCAAAGCTTGAAGGTATCATCACAGTCGATTGATCGCATTGAGGGCGCCACACAGGTGGGTGTGGAGACGGTCTTTCTTGCCAGTATTCTCAATGGTGGTGAGTCGGTAGTCAGCACAGGTACGGTCACACAACAGGGGGCAACCGATCAATTCACGTACTCGGCTTCTCCTGCGGATCATCTGGTGCTTGAACTCACAGGTGCAAAGCCAATTCACATTACGTTGAGCGCATTTAACGGTGATTTGAGTCAGGATGCATCCTACTTTCTTTACCACAGCCATCAACTTGATGTACGCGTTCAACAAGACGAGAATGTGGATTTCCATATTCAGTCCACGCGTCAGGGGAGCGCCTCTCAAGGTGCTGTCAGTGGAAGTGTTGAGCTTGACGGTGTGACCTATCAGGTTGATTTAAATTACAACGGTACATATGAGTCGACTGCCGAGGCAGGTTCTGCAACACATGACTCCTCTGACGCGTATACAGGAGCAATTACTGCGCCAGGTGTCTCCATCGCGATGGATCAAAGTCACGCCTTCAAGTTGATCGTCTTTGAGCATGGGGTAAGTAATGTCATCAAAACGATGAACAATACCGCCACCATTAATGGTTCTACATACGCTTTTGAGGGGATCAAGGTGCGCTATGAAACTATGGATGGGTGGCCCAATCCTACCGATTACTGGCTTGCTGAAGGCACCATTAAAAAGGATGGTCAGCCCATCGGACAAGTGAGCTACGATTACTCAAATAACGCCTGGATTGAACTTGTGGTGACTCTTAATGGTCAGTCGCACGAGCTTGAACGGTTTGTTTTAAAGCAATGAACATGAAACGTTTGAGACACACAAAATTTGTTGTCGCTCTTCCTGTTGAAGCGTGGTGACTTGTGTGGCTGGACTGTTGAAGACTGTTAACACCCCAAAATAACGTTCTCCTTCGTTTGTGGTTGGTTTTTTTGTAATGAAATCAAAAAGATAACCCAAAGAGAGGGCGAACTTGTTAAAACAAGTTCGCCCTCTCTTTGGGTTATCTTTTTGATCCTGACGTGCGCTCGTAATGTTCAAGCTCAATGCGTTGCCGTTCAAGCTGTCGAACAAACTCGGGATCAATGTCAAAGAGCCTCAACTGTCGAGCCACATCAAGCGTGGATTTGAGTAAGTGCAACGACTTGTTGGCTTTGAGTAGACTGTCCGAGCGTTCTGCGTGAGTGGTGCTCTGGGACATGAGTGTGATCTCCGAGAGCATCAGTAACGCATATTTCCAGATGGGTTTTCCGATGAGCTCAAAGTCTCTTGAGCCAAGGTTTTGGTTGAGGTTGTGAAGCTCCAGCAGAATGTCCATGGCGCGTTGCCATATGCCAAGCTTGCAGTGGTGAAGTGGGGTCTGATGTGTATGTATCATGGTATGTAAAATCTCCTTGAATAAAGAGAGGCCGAGAACCTCTGTTGCACAGAGGTTCTCGGCCACACATCAGCATCTGTTGCGGAGCTTGCCCCCAGAGCGTAATAAAGAAAAGTTTGGAAGGAAAAGCTCGTGGAAAGCGAGGATTTCAGTGTGACAAAACCAGAATGTAACATGGCTACATTTCTTGGTTTTTGTTCCTCGAACTCCGCGCCTTCTCCTTCGCTTTTCTTCTTCCATTTCTTTCTTCATCACGCTCTAAGAGGGTGTTGACAGTTATCAAAAGCCCAGTCATGCACATCACAACCTTCCAACAAGGCGAGCGACAACAAATTTTTTGCGCAGCCTATCCAACCATCAGAAAACGTCATGAATTTAGTCACTTAATCAGGCTATCCCCTTTGGTATAAGAGGCGAAGCGAGGAATTTGATGGAGCCGTTTTGCACCCAAAACCTACAGAGATGAACGGAGCGAAGCGCAGCGAAACTCCAGAGGTTTTGGGATCGCAAAACAACGCAAGAAAGACCCTCTTGCGCGCCTGAGACCTCACTCTACACTCTTTTTGTGCTCCTCAAACGCTTCAGGACATTTGAAATGAACAGGAACAACTGTCAACACCCTCTAAGAGTGGAGGAGTCCGCTTATGTTCGCTGAACCTAACGGATAATACATGGTGCAGTAAGCGTTTCATCGCAATAGTCGCCAGAGCTCAAGATAGGCGAGCTACAACACTCTGCTGCACCTCCTGGTCGACCTCCGCAGCCACTTCCTCCGCATGTGCCGCACTGTGATGCGCAACACACCTGCCCGTTTGCAATGCCTGGACATACCTCGGGAATCTCAGGAACAGGTGTCACCAACGCAAGCTCACCCACACCTTTCCATGCGTAGAGTGTGGTCCATAGTGTGCCCTGACGTTGCGCTTGCGACGTGATTGCATTGACCGCAGGTGTTCCGAGTCTGTCTTCAAGTTGTTGAAGATAAAGGCTTCTTGGTGTTGCATGTTGCTGTGCGGATTGAATCATTCCCGTATCTTCCTCGGGTGCCCAGGAGCCTTCGTCCAGGTGCTGATACATGGTTCCCACAGACCAGTTCATGGCCGCAGGAGGCGCATCAATAATGATTCTCTCTACCACGCTGTTCCAGAGCATGACCTGTGCGCCCGCCCATCCATGTCCTGAGCCCGAATCCTTGCTATTCTGTACATGGAATCGTGTGCTCTGGATGTTATCAAAGAGCAAACCTGTGGCCCAACGGTGGTGTGGGCCATCGTCATTGGAGGAGCTCATCGCCAGACAATCAAGCCAGACATTGGGGCCTGTAACGCGTGAACCTGTCACAAAGTTATGGCGTCCCTGTTCAGCATAACATCGCTGGATCAGGTTGTACGAACCATTGATATAGAACGGGTATCTGCGCCCACCTGTGACCTGTGAGACAGGGTTAAGGAAAGCTACTTCCTGCGCCGTGTTATACAGCGCTCCCTGGTTCAGGTGTACAGTCGACAACCCCATATGCTCGCCTGTCACGCCATGAATCCAACTATGACGAGCGCGGTTAAACGCGATCGCAGTCCAGGCGTGTTGCTCATCCTCTGGATTATTTTGATCGTAGTCTGAGCGAATCCACAGGTTTTGCACACCGACCTCCTGAATGAAGTCAGCGCTGGTGATTTTGGTGATTGTGCCCGAGCCGTATATATCCTGTAGCGCATCCACAATGGGTACGTTGATTGTGACGAAATTTCCTTGAATTCCAGTAATATGGCGTATGTGTGGGATGGCGTAGCTGGTTGTGGTCCACCCATAGGTTGCCATGTCCAGAAGGTCGATCCACGCCTGATTGGGAGTGCGTGTGATGACGACCTCATCGCCCACCTGAAATGTGGCTGCGTTTGTAACTTCAAATGAGGTTGCTCCCACAGGAACATGGGGCGAGGTGATATCCTGTGTGGATGCTTCATCAAGGTGAAGTCCCAGTCCAGAGCCAGGTCCATGCACATCAATCACCGTGTGTTGTGCGGCCTTACGTGCGATGAGCAGGGTGCCTCGATCTGGATTCTGACCTGCGCCACTCAGGATGATTCCATCTGCTGTGATGGTGAGTCCCTCATCAAGTTCATAAGATCCTGCCTCAAGATACACCTCTCCTCGGAGGCCTTGCGCATCTTTGGGCAATGTGGCGACCATGTCGATGGCCTGTTGGATGCGCTGGTGATCTGATGCATCGTTTGTATCAGGAGAGAGGGTGACATGCCTTGTGTAAGAGGATGGTAGCGCGACACCTCCTCGCTGATATCCTGCAAATGAAAAGTCAGGAAGTGTATGTATTTCCTGCGTTTGATTGTGGTTTGCGTAAGGCGCGTAGGCAAGCTTTTGGGTGCATGGATCAAGCGCAGCGAGTGGATCACCAGGTTGTGGCGTGAGAGGTGTGCAGGCTGGCATATCGGGAGTTGCGTCCTCAACCTCAATGAGATCGGCAAGGTTCATGTCCTCTGTTGAGGTCATGTCCTGTGCATTCATATCCTCTGGTATGTTGGCCATATCGCGAGGCACGTGCATATCCTGTGACGAGTCAGGCATGTGGGCCATATCGAAGGAGTGGGTGTCAGGCAAGTCGCTGGGGGCATCCGCGAGAATGAAGCTGGCATCGCCCGTCATATCAGATGTGGTGTGTACAACTTCTTCTTTGTTCTCAGCAGGTTCCGAGGAGCAATGAAGTTGTAGTGAGGACAGGAGAACGAGGTTTGATAAGATAAAGTGGTTGAGTTTCATGCTGTGTTCACAAGTGTATGAGGTCAAATAACAGGTGCTCCAGTTCTCTTGATGTTTGTGGTAGCATCCCTACTTTAGCACACGAAGTGGATAACCCGAGCAAGATTCAGGAGGACAGATGTACAGAGTGATAGGCGTGACAATGGGAGACCCCTCGGGCATTGGTCCCGAGGTCATCTTGAAGGCGTTTCAGCAAGGTTCTCTTGGGGATGATGTACGCGTGGTGGTGTATGGGAGTCGCGAGGTATTTCTGAGCCAGGATGCGATGTTATCGCGAAAGGGAGGGGATTACTCGACGATGAACAAGAAGATCCTCGACTTCAAGGCCGTGGATGAGATTGATTTTGAGAACCTTGGCAAGGAGCATCTCTTTATCATCGATGTGTCCGATGGGATCGAGCACATTGACAGGGTACGTCCAGGAGAACCGAGCGCAGCGGGCGCTCGATTGCAACTTGCTGCATTGATGCAGGCGATTGAGGATGCAAAGCGTGATGTGATTGATGCGATCGTGACAGCACCATGGACAAAGAACCTGTTTCGTTTGATTGGGCATCCTGCCACGGGACACACCGAAGTGTTGGCGCGTGAGTTTGATGTGGAGGATCAGGTGATGATGCTGGCGGGGCCATTATTGAGGGTCGCGCTTGTCACGACGCACGTTCCTTTGAAGGATGTGAGCAAGGGGATTACGCCAGAGCGATTGGAGGAGACGATCAGGACCACTGCTCAGGATTTGACGAGGTGGTTTGGGATCAAGCGCCCACATGTGGCGGTAGCTGCGTTGAACCCTCATGCTGGCGAGCATGGCGTGATTGGGGATGAAGAAGACGAGGTCATCAGGCCCACGATCGAGGTCTTACAGAAGAAGCTTTATGATGGTGTGAGGGTGGATGGACCATTTGCAGCAGACACGCTCTTTGCGCGTTATGGTAAGGAGGATGAAGCGCCTTATGATGCTGTGATTTGTATGTATCATGATCAGGCTCTTATCCCGTTGAAGTTGTTGCACTTTGGGCAGTCTGCAAACATCACGCTTGGTTTGCCTGTATTGAGGACGAGCGTGGATCATGGGACTGCCTATGACATTGCAGGTCAGGGCATTGCGGATGAAGGATCGATGCGCTACGCGATGCAGCTTGCTGTGGAGATTCTGGATGGAGCAGCGCAATGAGCGTGGACGTATCGTATCAAGGGCGAGTGTGTGTGGTGACGTTAAATCGTGAGGGCGCGCGCAATGCGGTGGATCGCGAGACTGCCGAGGCGTTGGCGCGCGCGTTTCGTGAATTTGACGCCAGCGACGAGGTTGATGTCGCGGTCTTTTATGGTGCGCATGGCCATTTTTGTGCAGGCGCAGATCTGAAGGCGATTGCCGCAGGTGAGCCCAATCGTCTTGAGCCTGAGGGTGATGGTCCGATGGGGCCAAGTCGCATGATCTTGAGCAAGCCTGTAATTGCTGCGATCTCGGGTTATGCGGTGGCAGGCGGGCTTGAGCTTGCGCTCTGGTGTGATTTACGCGTGGCCGAGAGCAGCGCGACGCTGGGCGTATTTTGCCGTCGTTTTGGTGTGCCTCTGATTGATGGCGGCACGGTGAGGTTACCGCGTTTAATTGGGATGAGCAGGGCGATGGACCTGATCTTGACTGGTCGTGGTGTGGGCGCAGAAGAAGCGTTACAGATGGGGTTAGTGAATCGTGTTGTGCCTGATGGTGAGGTTCTTGAGCATGCGATCCGGTTGGCTGAGGATCTTTGTGAATTTCCACAGCAGTGTATGCGTCATGATAGATTGAGTGCCTACGAGCAGTGGGGGATGTCGATGGAAGATGCGTTGTTCAATGAGTTCCAGCATGGGCAGGCTGCAATGCAAGAAGAGCTGTGGGATGGAGCCCGCGCATTTGCACGCGGTGCAGGTCGACAGGGCAAGAAAAGAGAGTAGCGTTGAAGATGGATTGTGATGTGATAGCGGAACATGGTAGGGTGTCGCGTCAAGGAAAAAGCACGGCGTGGAAGGTCGATGTTTTTGGTGGTTTTTATGAGTAGAATCAACGAGATCGCAAGATATATGAAGAGACACAATACAGGCATCAGAGGATGGCTTCTGGCTGTGACAGCGTGTGGCATGGTGAGCTTGCCATCGGCACTTATGGCGCAGGAAGACACAGGCAATGAGTCTTTCTTGAGCACGACAAGTACGAGTACCACGAGTACGGCGATGGTGACGGCGCTGGGCGTATTGACTGTGGTGACGATTACCCCAAAACCTCGTAACAGAGCGTTTAAACAGTATCTTGAACACAACGCTGTTGCGGTTCAGGATGGTATCACGCTGGGTGGTGGTGAGGCTGTTGCTGATATGGCGAGTGCGTTTGGTATTCGTGATCACGCCGAGCTTGAGGCGTTTGGCCAGGTGTTGCGTGGCAAGCAAGAGGTTCTGGTAGGAATTGTCGAGGACCATCAGGTGAGTGATGAGGAGCTGATGCTCTTTATTCATACAGTGTATGAGGGAATGCTGGCTCAATCCGAACTTGAAGCTGCGGCAAAGTCACTGGAGGGTTAGAGCCCGTGAGGTCTTTGCAGATCGTGATGAAGAGGGAGGGAACAAGGCATATGGCGCGCTATTGTGGTGCGCCATTTGTGCTGTGTTGCGCCTTTTATCTGTATGTATTGACATGCTTTTTTGGTTTGGGGGATGTACATGCGGCGGAGCCGCTCCCAGGGTGGGAGAACAACCCCAGTGAGGCGACCGTAAGGGAGCTGGCACATCAGTACAACATCCTGGCTGTGCCTGGGCAATACTGGCGAGAGGGTGAGCTTGAGGCGATGCTTTTGGGGGCGCAAACGCTACCCGAGGCGTTGATTCCTGAGCATGAGCAACGTGTTGTCAGGCGAAAGACCGCGTGCATGTATGGTGTGGGGCGAGGGAGCAAGGCATGTCCTGATGTCTCACGAGATGGTCGTGATTTTTATGTGTACACGGTGTCTCCAGTGCATGGTGAGGGCGCTGTGAGAACGCTCAAGTGGTTGGATGAAGCGCAGCGCACACAGCTTTTTTATGCGCGCGCCATGGTTAGGATGGCCATGGTCCATGTGGATGAGCGTCATGACTGGAGTGAGCGCAGTATCTGGAAGAGGATCAATGGGTGGGACCGTCGTGGTTTGAAA
>Ga0207913_1000472_pt1 | contig 11434 bp, 9 predicted proteins | sample DeeseametaMP2913_FD_184168 | JGI IMG/M metagenome (GOLD analysis project Ga0207913, IMG submission 184168) | Marine microbial communities from the Deep Atlantic Ocean - MP2913 (SPAdes) | ecosystem: Environmental > Aquatic > Marine > Oceanic | place: West of Santa Cruz de la Palma, Atlantic Ocean...
GGGTGTCGCAAGGAGGGTTGGCAATCGCGTCGACGCTCCGAGCGTGTGCAGACACACAAGGCAATTAACGACCACCTGGAAGAACATTATCAGTCCACTGCGGCGAGTCAGCCTCCCTCACAGAGCCTCTCCGAGAGCGTCGATCGTGTGAGCTCCATGGTGGGTAACGTGTTGACTGTGATCATGGTGGAGGAGAGCGATCTTGAGCAGGTCGAAACCTCGATTGCTCCTCGTCAGGATAAACGCCTTGAGCAAAAACACGAGAATGAGCGCTTGAACAAGGCGCTCGCCCAACTTGAGTTTGAGGAGCGTGTCCTCATCAAGCGACACCACTACTATGGGGACTCTCTGACGGACATCGCAAAGGACTTGAACAAGTCCAAATCATGGTGTTCCCGCATGCACGCACGAGCGCTCGAACGACTACGTGATATCCTCGCGCCTCCTGCCGAGTCGATACCCCCTCCTTGAGCCTTATCTCCAAAAAAAGTTGGGACAATCTCTTGTCGGGCCAGTGAGTGGTCTTAGGTTACTGGGTGAACGAATTACACGGCACTGCGCCTCTCGTAGCGACGCGTGCCATTCACACAAACCAAGGATATTCATCATGAATGTGAACAAAACGGCAGTCCCAATGACAAAAGCAAATCTCCACCAAACTCGTCACGATATCGATGCTGAAGCACGTGCTGAATTGACCAAATTGATCAACCAGCAGCTCGTCGATACCTTCGACCTTTACTCACAAGCCAAGCAGGCTCACTGGAACGTGAAAGGCATTCACTTCCTTCAGGCTCACGAGCTCTTTGACAAGGTTGCTCAGGACATCTTCCCCTTCGTGGACACCCTCGCTGAGCGCGTGACCACACTGGGTGGTGTGGCTAACGGCACCGCGCGTCAGACCGCTGCAATGAGTCGTCTTGACGCCTTCCCTGAAGGCAGTGGCGGAAGCAAAAAGTTCATCTCTGCTCTCGCAGATCGCTTCGCTCATGTGGCAAAAACCACTCGTGCAGCTATCGCAACCAGCGAAGAACTTGGTGACCCCAACACAGCGGATATCTTCACCGCAGTGAGTAACCAACTTGACGAATCTCTCTGGTTCCTTGAGGCTCACTTGCAGGAAGCATAATCCCGCTTGAGAACGCAAAAAAGAGGAGGCGCCTGCTGATTTATCAGCAGGCGCCTCCTCTTTTTTGCGTTCTCAACTGACTTAATTCATTGAGAAATCAAGGTTGCCTTTGTCGAGGTTGATCGGTTGCTCGGGGATCACAATCCCGACAAGATCATACTCTGTGGCGTTCTGAATTTCGACCTCCACGATGTCACCAGGTGTGGGCATCTTTCCGCCATAGTCAAAGGACAGATAGACCACACCGTCGATGTCAGGGGCCTGTCCATAATGGCGTCCCTCAAAGACAAGCTCGTGCTCCTCGGAGATACCATCCACGATGACCTCTGTGGTGGTGCCGACCCATTCCTTGTTCTTCTTGAGGCTGATTTCCTGCTGTAAGGTCATCAGTCGCTCGCGACGCTCGTGCTTGACCTCTTCGGGGACATCATCTTCAAGTGTCGCTGCATAGGTGCCTTCCTCAGGTGAGTAGGTGAACACACCAACGCGATCAAACTCAACCTCTTTGACCCACTCATAGAGCTCCATGAACTCTTCCTCGGTTTCGCCAGGATAACCGACGATAAAGGTTGTGCGGAGGATGAGGTCAGGTATCTCGCGGAGTTTTTCAATCAGCCTGATCTGAGCGTCGCGTTGAATGTTGCGGCGCATCGACTTGAGGATACGGCGATTGATGTGTTGGAGAGGCATGTCCACATAAGGGAGGATGCGTTCGCTGGTCGCGAAGATCTCAACAAGCTCATCGGTGAAGTTCCATGGGTACATGTACAGCAGGCGAACCCAGTCGATGTTTGTGGCTTCCTTGTCAAGACGTTTCAGGAGTCTTTCGAGGTAGTTACGGTTGGCCTTGGGGTCAAGGTCAATACCATAGCTCGTCATATCCTGTGCCACCAGGACCACCTCTTTGATCCCGCTCTCGCCAAGTCGGTTGGCTTCAGCGATCACATCATCGATGGTGCGGCTGACCTGCTTGCCACGGATACTTGGGATGATACAGAAGCTACAGTTACGCGAGCAACCTTCCGCAATCTTGAGGTAGGCCGTACCACCACGAATGGTGTTGGTGCGTGCGCTCTCATTGCTCATCAGGAAGCTTCCAGGCTGAATGTAGCTCTTCTCATCAAGTTCACCACGCAGGGCGCGATTGATCTCGGTGAAGGTTTTGGTGCCAAGGAAGGTGTCTACTTCGGGGAGCTCAACTTCAAGCTCGTCGGAGTAGCGCTGGGAGAGGCATCCTGTCACGACGACCTTCTCGAGCAACCCCTTTTCCTTGAGGTCGACCATCTCAAGGATGGTGTCGATGGACTCTTTTTTTGCATTATCGATAAAGCCACAGGTGTTGACGACGACGATGTCTGCATCGTCAGCGTCAGGGACCATGGTGAAGTCTTGGTCTTTCTGGATCAGTCCTACCATGACCTCGGAGTCGACCCTGTTTTTGGGGCAGCCCAGAGAGATCATATGAACGCGCTTGGTCGTTGTCATAACTTTTGAATTCGATGTGGGTGGTGTGAGGAAGTGGTTACTTTTCAATGTGTTCGGGGTAGAGTGAAGCAGCAGCGAGCGTGCCTCCCTCAATGTTGATGGTGTGCTCAAAACCCTGGCTTTCAAGGATAGAAGCGACCATGGCACTGCGTGAGCCAGAGCGACAAATCAGCGCTACGGTGCGCCCATCATTCTCAGGGAGTTCGCCATTTTGAATGGCAGACATGGGGAAGAGCTCCGCGCCCTTGACATGTCCCTGAGTGAACTCGAAGGGTTCTCTCACGTCGATTAATCGGATGTCTTGATCTTCTGATGCGATCACGAACTTGGCGTATCCCATGCGCTCCATATCAGCTCCTTGAGGTTGAACACGTGTGTGAGGTTTAAGGCAGGGCCTCGTAGCTCTCTGTAATCATTGTAAGCAGATAACGCAACATCACAGCGCGATTATTTTGCGTTCAAGCTGTGGGAGGTTGTTGATTTGTGTTTGTTTTAACCAAAAAGACAAAAAACGCACTTTCACTGTACATTTTTTGTTACGCGAAATAAGTAAGAGGCATTATAAGTGGCATGTTCTGCGACCAATTCAAGGACTTGGGGCGGTGGCACGAAACATGCTGAGGTCTATGTCTTCGGATGTTCCCTCAATGAACTACAAGGTGAGCGATGTATCCCAGAAAACGAATTGATATAGGCTGGAGCGATCTTGGCGCTGGTTTGTTTGCCTCAAAAACAGGCCATGATGAGCAGTCCCATAGAGAGCTTGTGTACAAGATCGAGCATCTCTGGCAAGGGCCGCATTACAAGAGTGCTTCGTTGCATGGTGAGACACCATGGGTGTGTACACTCTCAGTGAGGACAGGTTTTGATCTTGCGTTGCAGGCGTTGGCGTTGCCCCGAGGCAGCGAGATTCTTGTAAGCGCGATTACAATTCCACATATGCTTGATATTATTGAGTTTCACGGCCTTGTTGCAGTGCCCGTAGACCTTGATATGGCAGCCTTGTCCGTGGATGCTTCTGCGTTTGAATCAAGGATTACTCCCAAAACAAAGGCGATTCTGGTCGCGCACCTGTTTGGCAGTCGCATGTGTCTTGATGCCATCGCGGAGGTCGCCAAGAAGCATGATTTGTTGTTGTTTGAGGACGCGGCTCAGGCCTTTATCGCAGATGATTATGTGGGGCATGAACAGGCTGACTTTAGCATGTTTAGTTTTGGCTCCATCAAGTCGTTCACAGCGCTTGGTGGTGCGATGATTTCTGTGGCCAACCGTGAGGTTCGCAACGCGATCAGGGATTTGATGTCGTCCTATGACATTCAGAACGAGGGAGAATACTTCAAGAAGATTTTGAAGCATGTGCCCTTGCGTTATGTGGGCGGTTCTCCACGTCGTTACAGCGTGCTTGCGGTGATGGCCAGCACCTTTGGCGAAGGTCATGACCATCTTGTGATGAGTTTGACGAGGGGCTTTCCTGGCAGTGAGCTGATTCCACGCATCCGTTTCAGGCCCTGTTATGCGCTGCTTACAGTGTTGCGGCGTCGCCTGGAGCAGGCGCACGAGTCACACTTGTTTATCCGACGTAAGCTTGGTCAGGCGTTAAGCGATCGACTTCGTGATCATGTTGAAATTCCAGGCGTATCAGCGAGTCATCGCACCTGGTGGTTATTTGCTGTGGTGGTGCCATCGCCCGATACGCTGAGGGTCATTTTACAGGATGCAGGCTTTGATGCCGCGCTTGGAAGTACCAGCATCACCTGGGTTCATCCTCCCGAGGGGAGTGATGACATTCCTGTCAACGCAAGGAGGGTGATGAGCTCGATCCTCTACCTTCCTATTGATCCTGCCATGGATGACAGGGCGCTTGATCGTATGAGCTCACTCATTATTGATTACCTCAAGACTACTCAAGGAGGATCTCATCATGCTCACCTTGCAGCTGGCCAACACGATTCAACCTCTCGGCTCTCCCATGGTGATTCAAAGCTTTCGGGTTCTGTGGGATCAGATGAAGAAGCTGACCAGGACGCACGTTGCGCTTGAAGGCGTTGAGAATCTCCCTGAAACCTCAGCAGTCTTTGCCTGTAACTCCACGCACAAGATGGACTGGTTCTTTTTTCAAGAGCTGTTCATGAACCTTGGTCTGCGTGCGCCCATCATTAGCAAGGGGAAGAACTGGCACGAACCCATGGCGAGGTTTGGATGTCGGTTTCTTGACGCTTTGCCCATGGTTTCAAAGGGTTACATTCTTTCTGTGGATCTGAAGTCATTGCTTGGTGAGCGTCCTTCCGAGGAGGTTTACCGCGCAGTGCGTGGTTATGTGGACCGTGGTGAGGAGCTTTCAGAGGATGATGAGGTGTATGCAAAAATCCTCTCCACTCCTCGTGATGTGCTTGGTGCACGCTTTGAACCATCGCAGGTTTCATACCGAGAGTTTGTGCAGGAGCTGTACTTTCGTTTTCAAAATGAGCACCTGTTAAGGATGACGCGTGATCTGGTGCGTGAGAATCAATCCATTCACATTTATCCACAGGGGACAGTCTCCTCAAGATTGTCTCAAGGGCGCATTGGTGCTGTGGAACTTGCGATCGCCATGGACCTTCCTCTTGTGCCGATGGGATTGAGCGGTGCTCCTGATGTGTTTAGAGATAAGGAGCTTCCAATCCTCAAGGGCGGGGAGGTTGTGATGCGTATTGGTGAACCTTTATACGTGTCTGATGTGGTGGATGTTCCTTCGGACTTCAGGCCGTTTCATCCCGAGGATGAGCGTCGATACAGAGAGCTGTTACAGGAGGTGACAGATGTGTTGATGGAGCGTATTAACGCATTGCTTGAGCCCGAGTACCAATGGGCCGCTGATCGCGAGAGTGATGGAAAGCAAGGTGTTAAACGCTTTATTTAACCTGTAAGGGGAAGAAATGCCTGTTCAGTTCAAGTTCTGTCCTGTGTGCGCGGACCCTCTGGGGGAAAAGGTTGATCCTGATGGTCAGGTGCGCAAGGCATGCTCCTCGTGTAACTTTGTACACTATGAAAATCCCACGCCCGTGGTCGCTGCGATTGTGCAACGTGGTGATGATGTGGTGTTGGTACGCTCCATTGGTTGGCCAGAGACATGGTTTGGTCTGGTGACAGGATTTCTGGAGCGTGAGGAGCATCCCGAGGTCGCAGTGGTGCGAGAGGTCAAGGAAGAGCTTGGCGTGGATGATGTTCAGCTTGGAGACTTGATCGGTCTTTACTCTTTTGAGAGGATGAATCAATTAATCATTGCGTATCATGTTGTAATTCAAGAGGATGTAGAGATTACACTGGATGCAAATGAACTCGAAGCATACAAATTGGTGCCCGTGTCCAGGCTCAAGCCCTGGCCATTTGGTACAGGAGAAGCGGTCAAGCACTGGCTCGCTTCACGAGATTAAGTCATGTGCTCCTTGGATATGAGGAGCTTGGGATAACGTAAGAAAAGTAGGTGTGATGAGAACTCCCGAGTTACTTCAACCCCTTGTTGAGCACGGCCTTGTAGACCGTGTGGTTCGTGCTTTGAAGAGCGGAAAAGAGGCACAGGTGTATCTGGTCGAGTCGCAAGGAGAGATCCGTGTGGCCAAGATTTACAAGGACGCAGATCATCGAAGCTTCAAGAATAGATCCACATATACTGAGGGGAGACAGGTTCGTAAGTCCCGCGATCAGCGTGCGATTGGGCGTCGCTCCTCCTATGGCCGAGAGCAAGACGAGGCGGCGTGGAGAATTGCTGAAAGTGAAATTATATCAAAGCTTTACTCTGCTGGTGCTCGCGTGCCACAACCTCACGTCTTCTTTGAAGGCGTGCTGCTGATGGAGTATATCTGTGATGAGGCAAAGGAGCCTGCTCCACGACTGGCCGAGCTTGAGCTGACACTTGTACAACGCGAGCGTCTGTTCAAGGAGATCCTTGAGCAGGTTGTAATCATGCTCTTTGCAGATATCGTACATGGTGACCTGTCCCTGTTTAATATTCTGATGTCAAAGCAAGGTCATGCAGTCATTATTGATTTCCCTCAGGCAGTGGATGCGGCTGTAAACCCGAACGCCAAGGAGCTTCTTGTGCGTGACCTTGATAGCCTCACTCGAGAGCTGATGTCGCATCAAAAAGGATTTGAAAATCTTAATTATGGTGAAGAGTTATGGGAACTCTACCGCAGCGCGGAGTTGACACCTGATACGCTTCTCACAGGCCATTACGAGGCCCCCGAGATTGATGTGGATACGGCCAACATTCTCGCTGAAATCGCGTACTTCGAGGAGCAGGAGCGCAAGAAACGTGAGGCGCTCGGTCTTGATGGCTATGGCAAGAAGAAGCGTCATGGCGCACCTACAAACCAGAAGTCCGATGAGGAACCTACGGGCCATGAAGAAATGGAGCGTATGGCCAAGTACTGGGATGACGAGGAGAAGAGCCAAACTGCGCCAAAGCGCAGGCGAGGACATCGCCATGAGCAGTCCTCTCAGTCGGATGATGCGTCTTCTGGTAGTAGGCGTCGTCGAGGTCGTCCAAAGAGACGTAAAAACTCTGATTAAATTGAACCAAACATAGATCCAGATGTCTGTAGACGCGTTAGATGAGGTATAACTGAGTCTTGTTGCATATATACAGGAGGTTTCGCGTGTCTGGTCATCGGGTCAAAAACAATACAAATTACAAGGGCAACCACAGGCATCACAAACTCAAGCGTGGCTTGACGTTTGGGGTGCTTCTTTGTGCCCTGAGCATACTCTATTCCTCGTCAGCGTTTGCCATTGGATTGATGATTCCCAAGGACTCGCGCGTGCGCCCTTTTGATGTGGAGTCTCATCGCGTCAATGTGACGATCAGCAACACTGCGGCAGTGACATCGATTGAGCAGGTCTTTAAAAACCATACGGATCGACCTCTTGAGGCAACGTTTGTGTTCCCCATTCCAGAAGGTGCCACGGTGAGTGACTTCTCACTGTGGATCAATGGCAAGAAGACCAAGGGGGCCGTACTTGAAAAAAAGGAAGCTCGTCAGATCTACGAGTCAATCGTGCGTCGCGTGGAAGATCCAGGTTTGATCGAATACCTTGATGGCAAGTTGTTCAAGGCGAGCATCTTTCCTATCCCTGCGGGAGGGACGCAGAAGCTTGAGATCAAGTTCGGCCAGGTGCTTGAAAAGAAGGGTGGTTTGTACAGATATCACTACCCGCTCGCTGTGGGGCAGGACTATGTGACCGCAAAGACTGAAAAGGACTTCACGTTGACCGCAAAGATCAACGGTCCAATTCCTATCACCACAGTGTATTCGCCCTCGCACAAGATCAGCACACATCGTAAGTCTGATACCGAGGTCGTGCTTGGCACCGAGGAGATGTACACCACGCTCGATCAGGACTTTGAGCTGTTTTTGGGGCTCTCCAAACAGGATATTGGGTTGAATATCATGACCCACGATCCCGATGGTGCAGGTGGTGAACATGGTTACTTCATGATGGCGCTCGCTCCACGCGTGGAAGCTGCTGCACACGATGAAATTGGCCAGACATTTACATTTGTGATGGACACATCAGGTTCAATGGCGGGCGACAAGATGAAGCAAGCTCGCGAAACACTTGAGTTTTGTTTGAAGCGACTTCGACCGCAGGACACATTCAATGTGATCAGGTTCTCCACCGATGTGGAGGCGTTGTTTAGTAATCCTGTGAAGGCCACAGCAACACACATCGATCAGGGCGTGGCCTTCTCCAGGGCGCTTGAGCCCGCAGGTGGTACAGCGATTGGACCTGCGATGGATCGTGTGTTTGAGCAAAAAGTTAGAGAGGATCAACCCCATCAGGTGATCTTTGTCACTGATGGCATTCCTACTGTGGGGCTCACCGAGCCTGCGGATATTCTGTCCAGCGTCAAGAGTCGCAAGGGTAAAGCACGTATCTTCACCTTTGGTGTGGGTTATGATGTGAACACCTCCTTGCTTGATGGCATGGCGAGCATGGCTCAGGGGCGAAGCGATTATGTGAGGCCAAATGAGGAGCTCGAGTCGGCTGTATCTGCGTTGTACTCAAGAATTTCGGCTCCAGTGTTGACGGACATCAAGATCGACTTTGGCGATGCGCGCATCTACGACATGTATCCTGCGCCCATTCCTGACCTGTTTCGAGGTGATCAGGTGGTCTTGTTTGGGCGTTTCCGTAAGGGGTTTACATCACCCATCACGGTGACAGGTCGTGTGGGGCTTGAGAAGAAGTCGTATACATTTGGTGAGTCCAATGGCGCATCTTCGCCAAAGGCGAAAAAGACAGCACCATCAGCAGCTTATGAGGCTCCTTTGGAGTTCCTTCCCAAACTTTGGGCGACACGCAAAGTTGGATTTTTGTTGGAGCAAATCCGCCTGAATGGCGAGCAGGCAGAGCTTAAAGATGAGGTGATTCGCCTCTCCAAAAAGTTTGGTCTTGTGACTCCTTACACCTCGTATCTTGCCGTGGATGACTCCGAGTTTGAGCAACAGCCAACAACGACCAGCAGGGGTGTTGGCATGCGCGAAAACAACGAAAACATAGATGATCTGTTTGGTAGTCTTGATGCGCCAAAGGAAGAGTCTTCTACAAGACGCCCCTCTTCTTCAGGTCTCGCCAAGAAGCGCAAGGGCAAGTTCTTTGGCAGTCGAGGCAAGTCGGCAGGGGGAATGCCTCAGAGCGCACCTTCAAAGGCCGACTCTTTCAAGGACTTTGAAGCTGATACAGGTGAGGGCAGCGTCGCGGCAAGTGAGGCCACAAGGGATTACAAGGAGAAGAGCTATGTGGACGACGAGCTTCAGATGACCACAAGGCAGTGGGTCGCAGGTCGTACCTTTGAGTGGTCTGGTGAATACTGGGTTGAAGATGGCCTGAGCCTCAAGTCCAGGAAGATCAAGGAGGTCGAGGCGTTCTCATCGACATACTTCAAGTTGTTGAAGAAACACAGAGATCTTGCCAAGGTTCTCCAGCTTGGTCCCAAGGTTTTGATCAAGCTTGACGGGAAGTTGTACAGGTTTGAGCCTGCAAAAGACTGACAGGTTATTGTAGATAACCTGCAACAAGATGCAACAAGATAAGGGCGAAGGGGGCGGCGATTTACGCAGTAAATCGCCGCCCCCTTCGCCCTTATCTTGTTGACAGCACAGAGTGGTCTACATAGGTTGCCGATCGGTCACTGAGTATAAACATTCCCTTTTAATCTGGAGCCATCGTATGACCACCCCATTTGAGCAACTTGCTGTACTTGTTCAGGAACAAGAGCCCAACATGCCTGCGATCTTTGATCTGTGTGTGGAGTTCTTTGACTCCGATGAAGAGGAGTACATCGCAACCTGGATTCCTTATCTCGAGGAGAACGCACCTTTCATGAAGGAAGATGTGTTTCCGATCGCGATGGAGTTTTTGTGTATGTCAGCGACTCGCCTGTTTCCATTTGCCAAGTTTGCAGTGGAGATGACCGATCTTGTGGCGGTTCCTGAGCTTGAGCAAGTACAGTCCATTGACTTTTGGGGTGTTCAAGATCTTAAAGGATTTAAAGAGTTTATCAATTCTCCCTACCTGGCAAATCTCAAGGATCTCTCCTTTCTTGAGATTCCTTTGACAACCAAAGTGCTGTCCACGCTGGCGACCTCTGAGATTGCTCCAAATCTGACAACGCTCTCCTTTGTGGGTGGAGTGGGCGACAAGGAGCTTGGTGCATTGCTTGAGGGCAATACGCTGACAGGATTGAAGAGCTTCTTGTTGTACAACACCAAGGTGAGTGACAAGGGATTGCGCATCGTGTCTGAGGCGTCATGTTTGAGCAACCTTGAGGAGCTTGTGGTGAGCACTGATGAGGTGAGCCGCGACGTGTCTTACAAGGGGATCAAGGCGCTGAAAAAGGCGAGCTTTGTGGAGAACCTGACGTTCCTCGATATGTCGGGTTATACGATGGGTGATCGTGCCATCAAGACGCTCGCCAAGGTTGAGGCAAGCAACTTGAAGCAGCTCCAGTTGTTGAGCATCAGGCTTGGTGATGAGGGATTTGAGGCGTTGATGAACTCACCTCTCTCATACGAACTTCAGGCATTGAGTGTGGGTCAGAATGAGCTGACGGGTAAGTCTTTTGCGTCACTTGCGCAGTCAAGCGGACTGGCTCACCTTGAGATGTTGGACATGCAGTCCAACCAACTTGCAGGAGGTGTCGATGCTCTTGAGAATGCCAAATTTATCAGTGGTTTGACAGAGTTTGGTCTTGGCAATAACAGCCTTGATGCAGAGAGCGCCAAAACACTTGCTGGGCTTGGTTTTGAGAAGTTAAAAGGGTTGTCACTGACGCTTAACTCGATTGGCAGCGAGGGCGCAGCAGCGATCTTTGGTGCGTCATGGTTTGCAGGGTTGGAGAGCCTTGAGTTGGCAAGTTGCGAGCTTGATGATGCGAGCCTGAAAGCGCTTGTTGAGCAGGAGAGTGAACTTGCACTGACCGAACTTACACTTGCAGACAACCAGATCACAGATGAAGGTGCGAAATTGCTTGCAGGCGTGAAGTCATTTGAGAAGCTGCACAAGTTTGATTTGAGCAATAATCAGGTCACAAAGGCAGGCGTTGATGTGTTGTGTAGCTCCGAGCATTTGGGCCACCTTACCCAGGAGACAATCGATCTTGATGATCCCGTCGTGCAGCAGCTTGTCGCACAGTTCCAGGGGATGCTTGGTGAGGAGTTTGATCCTGCGGACATGATGGGGCCAGCCAACGCAGATGGTTTTGTGGATCACCTTGTGTTGAGCGTGCAAGCTGACATTTGATACTTTTAGAGCAAACCAAAGAAGGGGCGAGGTTTT
>Ga0207913_1000474_pt1 | contig 11410 bp, 6 predicted proteins | sample DeeseametaMP2913_FD_184168 | JGI IMG/M metagenome (GOLD analysis project Ga0207913, IMG submission 184168) | Marine microbial communities from the Deep Atlantic Ocean - MP2913 (SPAdes) | ecosystem: Environmental > Aquatic > Marine > Oceanic | place: West of Santa Cruz de la Palma, Atlantic Ocean...
GCCTACGCCTTGGTGAACCCAGCGTACAACGTAGCCTAAAATGCCCTGAACGTTATTGTCGATTTCACGCTTAATACTCTCACGCGTCAGAGTAGAGGCATCTTCTAACAATGGAATGGTAAGTATGTCAGCAAGGCCACTAAAGTTTTCATCTAGCGACTTTTGAACGTCAAACACATTTACATCGTGGTAATGAAGCGCGTGCAGTGTTGCTGCAGTAGGTGAGGGAACCCAAGCAGTATTAGCGCCAGCCTTAGGGTGACCTATTTTGGCGGTCATCATATTTTGCATTTCGTCAGGTATTGGCCACATGCCCTTACCAATTTGCGCTTTGCCAGAAAGACCGCAGCGAAGGCCTACTGCAACGTTTGCAGTTTCATAAGCCTTAATCCACGCCATAGACTTGAGCGCGGCTTTTTCTGCAAAAGGGCCGGCAAGCATTGAGGTATGAATTTCATCACCAGTTCTGTCTAAGAAACCCGTGTTAATGAACACAACGCGCGAAGTAGCCTCGGCAATACAAGCTTGTAGATTGATACTCGTACGGCGCTCTTCATCCATTATGCCCATTTTAAGGGTGTTAGCTGGAACATCGATAATCGCTTCGATAGCACCAAACAATGCGTTAGAGAATGCAACTTCTTCTGGCCCGTGCATTTTAGGTTTAACAATATAAATACTGCCTTCGCGGCTGTTTTTAAATTTGCTGTTTCCTAAAAGATCATGCTTTGCGATAAGTGACGTGACTAAACCGTCCATGATCCCCTCTGGCACTTCTTCGCCGTCAAAGAGCATGGCATTGTTAGTCATAAGGTGGCCCACGTTTCTAACAAACATAAGGCTTCGACCAGAAAGTACTAGTTCGCCGTCTTTTAGCTTGTCTTGTGAAGCGTGTTTAGACGGCTGGTAGCTTCTATCGTCATGCATAGCGCGAACAAGCTGCTTGCCGCCCTTTGTCATTTCAATGCTTAGCGAGCCTTTCATTAAGCCTAACCAGTTGCTATACACCAAGGTTTTGTCTTCAGCGTCAACAGCAGCAACGGAATCTTCGCAGTCCATTATGGTGGTTAATGCGGCTTCAACCAGTACGTCTTTTACGTTTGCGGCATCGCTCTCGCCAATGGGGTGAGTCGGGTCTAGTTGAATTTCAAAATGCAGACCGTTGTGTGCAAATAGCAGGCTTGACGGTGCGCTAATGTCACCTTGGTATCCTTGCCATTGCTCTGTGTTTGCTAAGGTGGTTTCATCGCCGTCGACAAGAGTGATCGCCAATTTACCCGATTCAATCTTATACTCAGTAACGTCAGCGTGGCTGCCTTTCGCAAGCGGTATCATGCTATCTAGATAGTCTTTCGCTTTCGCAACTACTTTGGCGCCGCGTACGGGGTTGTAGCTTTTTCCCGCTTCTGCGCCACCTTCATTGTTGATGACATCAGTGCCGTATAGTGCGTCGTAAAGGCTTCCCCAACGGGCATTTACCGCGTTAAGTGCATAGCGAGCGTTGTTGATTGGCACGACTAGCTGAGGGCCTGCCATTGTTGCTATTTCGGCGTCTACATTTTGTGTTTGTGCACTTACTTGTGATGGCTGCTCAACAAGGTAACCAATGCTTTTTAGGAAGTCGGTATATTCGTTTCCGTTTACCGGGTTACCAGCTTTATGATAATCGTCGATAGCGCGCTGAAGCTGTTCTCGCTTTTCTAATAGTGCGCGATTTTGAGGAATGAATTTTTCGAAGAGGGTTTCTGCACCTTGCCAAAAGGTGTCTTTATCTACGCCTGTGCCAGGAAGTGCCTGTTCATTAATAAAGTTATCGAGTTGTTCGGCAACCTGTAGTCGGCCTCTAGTAATATATCCTTGCATAACTACCTCTATACATTTGTCTGTTCACCCAGTGTAGTGTGTATAGAGATAGTTTTTTAATTTATGGTTTGTATTTCTGCCATATATTTTGTGAATGTTTAGCCCGCATTCATTTCGCTAGCTACATCGCTGATTAAGCGGCGCAACCAAATGTGACCTGCGTCATGGTGAAGTAGGGCACTCCACGCCATTTTCAGTGCAATAGGTGGTATGTCGAAAGGCGGCTCTTTAATCACCACATCTGGGTCGTGTTTGAATAAACGCGCCGCTTTGCTTGGTAAGGTAGCAATAAGTTTCTGCTTTTTCGCAATCTGAAGCGCTGCATGGTAATGACGAGTAAATACGCGAATAGCACGCTGTTTTCCGATTTTTGTAAGCTCTGCGTCAACCCAACCCAATTTTTGTACTTCATTTGGATCAATACCTACACCCACGCCAAACCCAGTTTTACTCACCCAAATATGCTGGGCACTCAAGTAGCCTTCTAGGTTGCATTTTTCTACTAGCGGATGGTCGGAACTCATTACGCAGCTAAAGGTGTCATACCAGATAACTTTTTGGTGAAACGACAAAGGCAGTTCATCGAAGCGGTTAATTGCCATATCCACTTTACCTTGCTCGACATCGTGAAACGTCACGTCACTCGGCGTAATAAGGTCAAGCGTAATATTGGGCGCTAAATCCGCCAGTCTTCCAACGAGTTCAAGTAACAAGGTACTCTCTGCATAGTCACTGGTCATAATGCGGAAAGTTCTGTCGCTGGTTAACGGATCGAAATCAGTCTCGGGCTGAATAGAGCTTTCCAATCGACTAAGCACATCGCGAATAATGGGTTGTAGCTCAAGCGCACGCTTGGTGGGGGTCATCCCATCGCTGGTACGAACTAAAAGCGGATCTTTAAATAGATCGCGAAGGCGCTTCAGGCCGTTACTCATTGCTGGCTGAGTAATGCTTAGCTGGTTTGCAGCTTTCGTTACACTTCCTTCGCGCAACAGCACATCTAAATAAACCAATAAATTCAGGTCGACCTTCGCTATATTCATTATTCTAATGCTCTTTTTAAACCTAATTAAACATAGCTATTATAAAGCTTTTTTATTTCAATGTCAGATAAGCGTTTAGTCTTAAATTGGCCGCCGTTATACCTATAAGGTATTGAAATATAGTTGGTATATTGTTTTTTTATGAAATTTAGAAAAATATGGCTTTTTTTGTTTTATGCAAAAAGCATAAGTGAAGTGAATGACGCGCACAAAAAAGGGCACCCGAAGGTGCCCTGTAGGAAAGGTTGGGATGCTTTCCGTTTAACTCATTGCCTGTTCACGTTATACGTCAAACTGGTTCATGGTGTTATCTTCACCAGACGCTTTAAGTGCACCTTCACCAGAGAAATACTCTTTGTGTGTATCACCTAGGTCAGAACCTGCCATCGCTTGGTGCTTAACACACGCTAGACCTTGGCGAATTTCTTGACGCTGAACACCGCGTACATAAGCAAGCATACCTTCTTCACCGAAGTAACCTTTTGCAAGGTTGTCAGTAGACAGTGCTGCAGTGTGATAAGTCGGTAGCGTGATAAGGTGGTGGAAGATACCCGCTTCGCGTGCTGCGTCAGCCTGGAAGCTCTTAATCTTCTCGTCGGCCGCAGCTGCTAGCTCGCTGTCATCATAGTCGGCAGACATAAGTTTCGCGCGGTCGTAGCCAGAAACGTCTTTACCTTCTTCACTCCAGGCATCAAATACTTGCTGACGGAAGTTAAGCGTCCAGTTGAATGATGGAGAGTTGTTATAAACCAGCTTTGCGTTTGGTACTTGTTCGCGAATAGCGTTAACCATTTCAGCAATTTGGCCAACGTGAGGCTTTTCAGTTTCAATCCAAAGCAAGTCAGCGCCGTGCTTAAGTGACGTTACGCAGTCAAGTACTACACGGTCAAAACCTGTGTTGTCTTTGAAGCGGAACAAGCCGTTTGGTAGACGCTCAGGCTTAACCAGTTTGCCACCTTGCTTAAGAACTAGGTCACCTTCACTTAGATCTTCTGCCCCTGCAACTTCGGTAGTTTTAAGGAAAGCATTGTACTGAGCAGCTAAGTCGCCTTCTGATGTAGATACTGGGATCTTCTGAGTAAGACCAGCACCTAGTGAGTCAGTACGTGCAACAATTACACCTTCATCAACACCTAGTTCAAGGAATGCATAGCGTACTGCATTGATTTTCGCTAGGAAGTCTTCGTGTGGCACGGTTACTTTACCGTCTTGGTGACCACATTGCTTCGCGTCCGATACTTGGTTCTCAATTTGGATACAGCATGCACCTGCTTCAATCATTTGCTTTGCAAGTAGGTAGGTTGCTTCTTCGTTACCAAAGCCCGCATCGATATCTGCGATAATTGGAACTACGTGAGTTTCGTAATTGTCGATTTCAGCTTGAATCGCAGCTACATCACCACCGTTTTTCTTAGCGTCGTCTAGCTTGTGGAAAAGGTCGCCTAATTCACGCGCATCTGCTTGGCGAAGGAAAGTATAAAGTTCTTCGATAAGCGCAGACACTGATGTTTTTTCATGCATTGATTGGTCAGGAAGAGGACCAAATTCAGAGCGAAGCGCTGCTACCATCCAGCCTGAAAGGTAAAGGTAGCTTTTGTTAGTTGTGCCTTGATGCTTTTTAACTGAAAGCATTTTTTGTTGGCCTACGAAGCCATGCCAGCAGCCTAGTGACTGTGTGTACTGAGACGAATCTGCGTCGTATTCAGCCATGTCTTTGCGCATAATGCTTGCAGTGTAGCGAGCAATGTCTAAACCTGTTTTAAAACGGTTTTGAACCTTCATGCGTGCAGCGAATTCTGGGTTGATACCTTCCCAAGTTCCGTTTTGTGCTGCCTTTAATGTGGCGAAGTTATCAATGTCTTGTTGATATTGCGACATGAGCGTCTCTCCCGACTATAATTAAAATACTTAACGTTGTTTATGTTTACGCTGTAGGGCGTTCCCGTTGATTCCATTTCATCCTAGTGCCGGATTTGGAATAATAGAAATATATATTTTGCATTGCGGTCATTTATTTTGTGAATGGCTGGCGCCGAGAGAAGTCTAGATACTGTAAATCTTTGACACCTATGTTTGATGGTTTTAAGGCAATGGGGCAGCAGTGGGGCAAGAAGTGGTCGGTAATAAATAACTTACGTAGGTTGCAAATGCTTGCTGGTGTTGACTATTTCGTCTGTCTATTAGCTAAAAGGGTAATAGCTTTGCCGGTGTGAGCAAGGTAAATTTAGGCGTAAAGCTTCACGCTAGATAATCTTGTCCGATACGAGGGCGCTTTTGTTTTAGCTTGTTGATATATAATATGAAAAGTGGGTGTTATGAGTAGTAGTGTATTGTCGTCAGTTGACCAAAGAACCAAGCTTGTTGGCGAAAACAGGCTTGAGCTTTTGATGTTTCAACTGGGAACGCGACACATTTTTGCCATGAACGTCTTTAAAATTAAAGAAGTTATAAACGTACCCAAGCTCAATATAATGCCGGGTTCACATCACAACCTGAAAGGCGTGATGAACTACCGAGGAAGCTCCATTCCAATTATAGACTTGCGTCAGGCAATCAAAATGCGCGGTGCAGCTACGCAAGCAACAGCGAAGAATGTCATTATCACTGAATATAACAGAAGCGTGCAGGGCTTCATTATTGGTGAAGTGAAAAACATAGTGAATACATCGTGGGGAACCATTCAGCCACCCCCTAGCGGCATTGGAAAATCCAATTATTTAACCGCCATAACTCAGGTGAATGTTGAGGGTAAACAAGAGCTGGTAGAAATCATCGATGTTGAAAAAGTACTCGCGGAAATCATCGATTACGACACATCTATCTCTGAAGAAGTGCTAGATAAAGACATTGTTAACCACTTCTTAGGCAAGAAAGTGTTGATAGTAGATGACTCAAGCACAGCAAGAAAACAGATTAAAGATACGTTAGAGCAGCTAGGTATAACAATCATCGAACGTAAAAACGGCGCTGAAGCGTTAGCGCTGCTGAAGAAGTGGGCCGATGAGGGGAAGAACCCAACCGACGAAATTTTGCTAATGTTTACCGACGCAGAAATGCCAGAAATGGACGGCTATCGGCTTACTTCTGAAGTGCGTAACGATCCTCGTATGAGCAATTTATTTATAGCACTCAACACATCATTAAGCGGAAGCTTCAACGACGCCATGGTAGAAAAAGTTGGATGTGACAGGTTTATCTCCAAATTCCAGCCCGACATGCTCGTTGACGTGGCACAACAGCGCATGCGCGAATACCTCTCATCACAAAATAAGTAGTCGCTTCCTTCTCAAAAATTGCTAATTTAATGAGATGACCATCTGGTCATCTCATGCTTGCGTTATTTTGTCCAAAAGCTTTGAGCATCTTGCCAGCCTGCTTTACACTAATGCATCTTATCGCTTTGCTAACACCATTATGATCACCAAAGAATCATTCGCGATAGTGTCGTTATTGTTGTATCTGCGGGTATCCAGGCCAGTAGGTACCTTACTTACTCAGGGAAGTTTAAATGATTAAACAATTTGTTCGCACATCACTACTAAGTTGTGCGTCTATTGCTGTTCTTGCGGGTTGTGGTATCACTGAATCTATGACCGAATCAGCAAGTGCAACCGGTACGCAAACTAAAGGTGTACCGAAAAATATAATAATGGTTGTAGCCGACGGTATGGGGCCTGCCTATACCACGGCTTATCGTAATTATGTAGATGACCCGTCAACACCGAATATCGAATCTGTTGTGTTTGACGATATTTTAGTGGGCAATGCTTCCACGTATCCTGCGCAAGTATCTGGTTACGTTACCGATTCAGCCGCTGCTGCAACCGCTCTTGCTACTGGCGTTAAGTCATACAACGGTGCAATTGGTGTTGATGTAAATAAACAACCAGTAAACTCTGTTATGTACCATGCTAAGAGTAAAGGCATGCGTACTGGTTTGGCAGTAACGTCTCAAATTGTTCATGCGACACCTGCGTCATACATTGCGCATAACGAAAGCCGTAAGAACTACAACGAAATAGCTGAAGATTTCTTTGATGTTCGCGTGGACGGTAAGTTTGTCGCTGACGTGATGCTAGGCGGTGGAACGTCTTACTTTGAACGCGATGACAGAGATATTTTGGCGCAGTTTATTGATGCTGGCTACGAATATGCCGATTCATATAACCGTCTGGCTTCAGTGCCTGCGGGAAGTAATGTTCTCGGTCTGTTTGCTCCAGTAGCGCTGCCTGCGGTATTAGATGACAAGCGCAAAAATCGTCTTGAGTACCTAACTCAACATGCTATTAAACACTTAGAAAACGACAATGGGTTCTTTCTTCTCGTTGAAGCAAGCCAAGTAGATTGGGCTGGTCACGCAAACGATATCGCGTCTGCCATGGCTGAGATGCACGATTTAGCGCAAACCATGGAATATTTGCGAGATTATGTAAAAGCACACCCTGACACTCTTGTTATCTTGACGGCGGATCACAGCACAGGTGGCTTAACCATTGGCGCAAACGGCGACTACCGCTGGAGCCCTGAACATCTTAAGTCTATGTCAGCCTCGGTAATGACAATTGCTTTAGAGATGGCAAATGAAGAGAACCCTGGCGAATTTGTGGCGCAGAAGCTTGGCTTGTCGTTGAATGAAGAAGAGCTTGCCACGCTAGATAGCGTATCAAACCAAGATGATGAAACTCGCTTCATGGCAGTAAAAACCTTCTTAGACACCAAAACAAACACGGGGTGGACAACAGGCGGTCACACTGGTGTAGATGTTGAAGTATTTGCTTTTGGTGCTGGTTATCAATCGCTTATGGGGCAAATTGATAACACGGATATTGCAAAAACAATCTTCAGTTTTATCGATAAAAAACAGCCAGTAATAATCGATTCCGATTCAAATAAAGTATCAGAAAAGGTATCGACCAACATTGAGCTTACGTCAGACGAAGATGATGATGGCTTGTGTGACTTTAAGGAAGATTGGCGCTGTAACTAATCGCTACATTGTTTGTATAGAAATTAAAGCGCCAGCGTTTTTATAACAAGGCGCTTTATTTTTATCTGTGGTAAACAGGAAAGGGGAACTATGAAAAACGAAATGCTGGCACTACTTCAAGATATCTATGATGAAGTTGAGCCCATGTTGGGCATGGGAAAAGTTGCCGACTACATCCCTGCGTTGGCCACGGTTAATCCACGGCAATTTGGCATTTCAATTTGCGATACAAACGGTCAAATAACGTCGATAGGCGATGCGAGCGTTCCTTTTTCTATTCAAAGTATCTCAAAAGTCTTTAATCTTGTTTTAGCTATCAATCACTACGGTGAAACCATGTGGGAGCGAGTTGGATGCGAGCCATCCGGCCTGCCGTTTAATTCTCTTGTGCAGTTGGAATATGAAAACGGTATTCCCCGCAACCCCTTCATTAATGCCGGTGCGCTGGTGGTCAGTGACATGGTTCAGTCTCGGTTTGCTTCCCCTTATATTGCCATGCGAGATTTCGTAAGACGCTTAAGCTGTAACGGCGATATCGTGGTAAACAAGGTGGTGGCGGAGTCTGAATACGAGCATCGTTCTCGCAATGCAGCAATGGCATATTTGATGAAAGCCTACGGAAATTTTGAAAACGAAGTGGAAGATGTGCTTCGTAATTATTTTCACAACTGTGCGCTAGAAATGAGTTGTGAGGACTTGGCGCGCTCAACGAGCTTTCTTGCTAACGCAGGTTTTTCTACTTGCGCAAATGAAAAGGTGCTAACGCCTTATCAAACCAAACAAGTGAACGCGCTTCTGGCGACTAGTGGTATGTATGACGAAGCTGGGAGCTTTGCTTTTAAAGTAGGCTTGCCGGGTAAAAGTGGCGTAGGTGGAGGCATAGTGGCTGTTGTACCAGGACGCTTTTCAATATGCGTATTTTCGCCAGCGCTTAATAGCGTGGGTAATTCTCAGCTAGGTGTGGCGGCTTTGACATCGCTAAGTGAACGCATTAATTGGTCTATTTATTAGAGGCTATTGCGCTTCGCTGCATATCAAAGGTCAACAGGCCTTAGTAGCCTGTCAATTCCATAAAGCCGCTCCCTGAATGGGAGCCTTTTATTTCCACTCGCCCTTCATAATAGGGAAATAAGCTGTTATTCCATTGGCTTTCCTTGAACGGGCGAATGGATAGGTCGATATCTTTTTCTGGTATTTGAATACGCCAAGCGGTGGGAACAGAGCGAGCTGACTCTCCCGCGTTGATTGTTTCATAGGCCGTTGGCGTAATTGATACGTTGGCTTGGTCGATAGTTTCTTTCGTGCCATTTTCCGCTATATAGCTAGCCGTTGTGAATATTTCGCTGTGTTTGCTTTTGCTATTTTTCATGTTTTCATTCATGGCGTGCATGCGAAACGCCATCAATTTACTTCCATCGTCTAAATGCAGCGAAAACCAATCCCATCCCATGGCTTCACTGTTGGCTAGGTGGCTCGTCCATTCGTGATCAAACCAGCCTTTACCCGCAACTTTTACGCTATTGCCCTCTATGTTTAACGTACCTTCCGCGTTAATGAACGGCTGGCTGTAATAGTAGGAGCGAAGGCGTTCGTCTTGTGTTTTTTTACTGTAGCCGTTATTACCCTGTTTGATGAAAGGCCCATAGGTATCTAGATTAAGCGAGACTTTGACGGCGCTAACGCCCGGTGTATCATTTAATTCTGATAAGCTGTCTGCAGAGGTAGCGGGGATTTTTCCATTTATTTTGACCGGATGATGCGTGCTGCTTTGCCCGAAAGCGAAAGTTAATACGGACGGGAACATGGCTTTGCTTTCTGCACCTGTTTGGACCTCCGCCTGTGCCGCTTTCCAAACCCAATCGTCAATAACTGTTGTAAAGGGTTGTTGATTCACATAGGCATTACCTACACCGCCGCTTGCAAATCGTTCTTCGAAATAATGCTGTTCAGCGGTATGTAGCGAAGCATGTCCCATCCATTGCTGGCCATTGGTCCAGTTTCTTGCGATATGGCTGTTAGCGTTAGTATGGAGGTTATCTTCAAAGCTATGACTAGCACTACTTTCGGCGCTACTTTTGGTATTACTTTTGGCACTACTTAAGGCGTTACCTTCAGCACTATTTTCAGCATTAGCCTTAGCGCTTGAAGGGGCATTTAGCTCAGTATTGAAACGAAAAAGCGTATATTGAAGGCCGAACTCTTGCCCGTCTTCAGCGCTTAACACAAACGTGAGGTACCACCACTCTAACTGAAAATCGGGATGACTCATGTGGTCGCGCGGTAATGCAACAGTATAGCCCCGCTTTACTGGCGTAAAGGAATCACTCGACTGCATGTTTCCAAAAAAGCCGTTTGGCGTGGAGGTTCCCAGAGTTTCGTTTTCATCTTTTGGGTTTTCAGTACATGCACTCAACGTGAAACAAATAGCTACAAGTACTAAAAACATATTGGCTTTAAATCGCAAAAACGTAGTGTTGTCACTACCTAAATGGTCTGTCATAGCTGAACTTCCTGCCTTAAATCAATTTTCGGCTTAAGTTTTCCTAAAGGCAACAACAGCACCAGTGAAACAATAAGCAGCGATAACCCCACGCTAGAGAGAATAACCTGTACATTAAGTGAAAACGGGTACACCCAGTTAAATGCATGCCGGTTTACTTGTTGAATAAAGACATTGGCCAAGTACACGCCAAAAGGAATGGCGAGCAAGGCTGAGATAAAACAAAGCAGCAGATATTGCGCAAACAGAGATGCTTTTACTTTAAGCTGACTAATGCCAAGGGCACGCAATACAGATAACTGCGCTGCGCTGCCTATGGTTAGTACCGTCAGCGAAACAGCGAAGGCGACGCCCGCAACCAATAGGGTGGTAATATTAAGGCCGTCGGTTAATACAAAGGTACGATCAAAGGTCTGCATAGAGGTATCTAACAGCGCTTGTCGGGTATAAAGAGCAATTTCGCGGTGTTCCCCTAACTGTGATTTTAGCTGCTGTTCGAGGATGTCCTTTTCATAGGTGCTTTGTTTGTTGTCGCCTATCACGTTAGTCTCAATAGGCGGCTCTGGGTAAAAAGCCACTACACCGGAAAAAAGTTGATCCCTGATAAGGACATCGTTTCGATTAAACGAGGGAAGAGGCACCAATATTTGCCCGTTCAGGTTACCGTAGTCAGGATAAATCCCCAGTATTCTCCATTGAGGCGTCGCTGCAAATACGTTTGAGTTCGACGAACTGCTTTGTGAGCCTTGTGTTGGGTCAGTAGTTTTCTCCTGTGGCGAGCTAAACGCCTCGTTAGATGTATTAACCGCCGAAGAACTTGAATTCGCAGTTTTACGAAGGCGAATATTTTCTATATCTAGCGTGTGTCCTAACTTAGCGCTAAGGGCAAACGCTAATTGCTGATTGATGAATACCCCTTTCCCTTCTGTAAACTCACGCCACGCTGTGTTGAGGTCGTTGTTTATTACATCATCGAGGACAAGCGCCTTTTTACCATTTTGGTGAACGGGGTAGCTA
>Ga0207913_1000476_pt1 | contig 11395 bp, 6 predicted proteins | sample DeeseametaMP2913_FD_184168 | JGI IMG/M metagenome (GOLD analysis project Ga0207913, IMG submission 184168) | Marine microbial communities from the Deep Atlantic Ocean - MP2913 (SPAdes) | ecosystem: Environmental > Aquatic > Marine > Oceanic | place: West of Santa Cruz de la Palma, Atlantic Ocean...
CCCGCCTCCCCTCGCGTCTTCGTCTCAAAACTCTTACTCAGGGTGTCCTGTCAAACGCAAACAAACGGTCCAGTAACATCGGTCCAAAGGTTGAATAAAGCTGTGGATTGTGCGGTGCGCCATCAATCGTCCACAATTCAACCGTGCCATCTGTGGGGCAGTTATTAAAACCTGTGACCGTGGTCTCATCTACCACCACAGCATTGACCTCGGTGTTATCGAGCATCACAGGTGTTGGTGTGCAACCATTCAATGTCGCCCAGTTCGTCACAGTGTCCAGTGCGCTTGGATGCTGTGCTCCACCAGGATAAGCCGAACCTCCCTCATACTTGATGGTTTGATCCGCAGTGCCATGAAGTTGGAAGACGGCCACAGGGCGCGAAGGGTTACAACTGGAGATGTCCTTGTAGGTTGCACCTGCCAACGAGAAAATCCCTGTCACCACATCGGCAGCATCACACGCCATCCTGTGTGACATAAAGCCACCGTTGGAATAGCCAACCACATACACTCGCCCTGCATCAATCGCAAACCTTTGTTTTGCTTCGGAAATCAGGCCGCGAATATACGCCACATCATCCACACCATTGTTGAAACCATCACAACATGCGTCAGTCGCATTCCAGAACTTGGAGCCAATCAAGTCAGGCGTCCCATTAGGCGCGACAATGATGAAATCTTTGCTGTCCACATTGCCCGCAAGACTGAAGTAACGCGGCACCTCGGCGCTGTTGCCACCATAACCATGAAGCGCAATAATCAAAGGCACATCATGACTGTTATCAAACCCTGTAGGTAGAATCACATCGGCAGCACGACCACCACCCATCAGAGGATCGGAGGTCACAGGAGGATACATATCGGGCCTCATGTCGAGATCCATAGGAGCCATATCCACAGGCTCCATATCCTCGGGCATGTCCAGCAGATCAGGCATATCCACGGGCTCCATGTCCTCGGGCATATCCTCGGCAGGCGGCATGTCAGCAGGCATGTCCTCCACAGGATTCATATCTACATGATGCATATCCGCAAAAGGATGCATCTCATCGGGCAGATCGCCAGCCCCCTTTGCCTGGTCTACTGGCTCGGACATATCCTCAGCACCCATATCATCACCAGTCAACGTCCACATGTCCTGCGTTTCAGCTGGCTCCTCTTCAGGCTCAGTGCCACATCCCACAAGAACAAGTGAACTCATCACGGCAATCATGCCCACTAAACGACCTAAATCTTTCTGTATCATATGATTCTCTCATTCTATCAAAACAGCGCATGCTCTGGCGCTCATATCCTCAGCGAGCGACAAGTTTGCCAGACATCCTGTCTGGAATCAAAACAAGACTCACACAAGCACCACATTATAAACGCATTTGGCGATGAAGGTCAGGGGGCGAAGGTGGCGGCCCATTGCGGAAGCAATGGGCCGCCACCTTCGCCCCCTGACCTTCATCGGACTTGATATCGCATCAAATCAAAGGCGATAAGGCACCACGTTATGAGGCTTCACGCCCACGCCTTTTTTCAACACCTTGAGGTCTGCGATTGCATATTTATCGCTTCCAAAGTCCATGTCCACAGGACCAACCTGACAAAGCTGTGCTGACTCAGGCGTACTTGCAAGCACTTCAAACAATGGCTTTCGCCCTGCCTTCTTTTCAAACATTTCCGACACAGGACGCCACACATTCAACTTTGGCAACTCACTGAATAAATTACCTAAACCCTCAAAACTCTCATTATACCAGGGCCACTTCAAGTAGTTCAGATTTTGCTTCAAACCATCATGCATCATCTCCACCAATTCCATCGTACCAGGGCATGTGCGTTGTCCATACATCACGGAAATGCTCGCCACATGAAAGTCCTCGCTCCCCAGAAATGCGAGTTGTTCCTTTTCTACTGTCGGTGGCACATGCACTCCCGAACCATAAGTGCGCGAATACATGCCCTTCTCAGCAAACAACAACGCAGGGGTCTCAAAGGGTGAGGAATCCGAGAAATCCTCATTGATATACACAGGTCGAGAGTCGCCTAACCACTCGGCGAGCGCCTGATTGCAGGAAGGCTCGATCTCTCCCGAGAAGGATAGACGCAGATGACGCAAGCCCTTGAAGCTCGCAGGCGTCACATCCACATGACCCCACTCCTCTTCACCAGAAAAGTGAATGTACAGATCAAGTGAGATGATATGGTCCAGCTCCGTATGACTGACCAGCTTTGTGAACTGCTCCAATGAAGAGATCGCGAACATCACCCGAGGCTGACTCAAGGTATCAAAGTCCGATGTACGCTCTCCATCTTTACTCTCAATTTTAGGGTTTGATGCAGGCAACAAACCACTGGCATCCAGGCTTCTCTTGAGCGAGTCCTCGGACAGATAATACGAGGTTGGCTCAATCGACTTGAACAATGCAGACAGCGCCTTCACCAAAAAACCCTTGCTATGCGAGACCTTACAATGCACACGTGTAAAATGCTTGCAATGCTCGGACTTTGCAAATGCTGTCACCCAGGCAGCGTACTCTTTGGGATAATGATAAGATTCATCATAGTTGAACGTGCGTGAGAGCCTGACTTTTGGCGAAGATGTATCGCTCATATAAGCTGCACACCAACGCTCAGGACACACGCGCAAGGTGTCAGGCCAGGACGCAAGATACGCTTCAAGCGTTTGGACCGCCTGCTCAAATGCATCGGCATCAAGTTGAACCTCAAGCGCATCCACAACACCTGTCAATGTGTTCCACGCGCCTTTACACGGGTAAGGGAACATCATCGCATCTTCAACACGAACCTCATTGCCCTCGCGGAGCCCATCCTCATCTGGAGCAACCTTAACATCAAGCGTTTGTGCGCTATCCTGCTTGGCTTCTTGTTTAACCTCTTGTTTGGCTCCTTGCTTGACCTTATCCAGAGGTGTGAGCACCTCCAGGCCATGCTCACGCAGAAACGTCACCACGTCCATATCCACGCGCTCGCTGACAATCACGCGCTTGAGACGTGTCGCGAGGCCGTTATCCACAAAATGTTTTTGTGCAAACTGTTGACCCGTTGCCTCCGAGAGCGTGTAGGGAAAACTCTTGCTCATATCAACAGTGTCTACAGGACTGTCTATCGCATCAAGAATATTTGCAATGTCAGAGGATAATGAGAAGTCCTGCCCCAACACCAGCGTATCGAAGTGAGGAGCAAGGCGAGTGATTTGCTCAACCTGAGGACAGTCAAGAGAGTTGCCCTTGCTGTTGTCGATGCTGAGGGTGTGTAATGATGTGAGCTCCGCAACTCTATCGGCAACTGCTCTGAGCTGAGGAACCGAGCTCACATGAATGGTCTCGAGTTGACTGGCCCAGGGACCGAACATCACATCTGCACCATTGTTTGTATCCACATCAAAGGGAGCACACATCAAGAATATCGCCTTGAGGTTGGGCAAGGACGTCGCCTTGAGAAGCTCCGCAACGCCACCATCAGGGATGGCGCTGAGCTCCAACCGCTCCACAGCACCAAGGTGTGGACACTTTGCCATGGTCTTGTAAAAGTTCTTTTTCTTGTTGGTTCGCCCGTAAGACCCCATGTGTATCGTCTTGATGTATTTGAGCGCAGGGTGCTTGAGGAGCTTGACCGACTGGGCGTTGCTATAAGACATCCCCCGAAACGACAGCACATCACACAACGCGTATTTGGGGTGCTCGCTGCCACTGATCATCTCCCCCATCCAATCCTTGGGAATAGCGCGCACTGATGCAGGATCTTTTGCTGTGCCAGACCACACGTCCATCTGAGGCAACAGATACGCCACCAGATCTTCAGCGCGTTCCTCTGGACATCGATCCACCAGCTTCACCAACTCTTCCCAAGATGATTTGTTCAGTTCACTTGCCAGAACAGACCTTGCCTCACTGATCAAATCATCCACAGGTTCTGTCGGGTTTAGCCCTTCAAGCGCAACCTCGCCTTTCTCCAGAAGCTCATACAACAGGTCATCCGAGATCACCTTAAGACCCAGTGACTTGGCCTTATCAACCTTCTTGTGCGCCGCGCGACTCCCGGCCAAAAAAGCGGTCATATCCCCTTTAATCGATAAACTTACTGTTCCTCCCAATGCCGCAACACGTTGCTCAAGCTCTATCTGGGAGTAGCCCTTGAACTTTCCCGAATAACCAAAAACACCATCTTTAATCTCAAGCTGACTCATGACATCTACTCCCTACTACATTAAAATACAATTGTGACGATCGAGTCAGAAATTTACCAGCGAACACATCTTATTCAAAGCAGTAAATCGATCGTATTGATTGCTTTTAAGTATGAATTTTCTCTTACGATAGTGCAAGAGGGGGGCGAGCTCATGAAATGAGCTCGCCCCCCTCTTGCACTATCATGTTGATACAATTAAGAAATTAACATCATCAAAGGTTATTAGGCATGAGCGTATACGGTTTTGCCCCCTTACCTTTCTTTAGAATCTTGGTTTCAGCAGAAGAGTACTTCTCACTATCACTGCCATACATACCGACCACTCGAAGCTGACAGATCTGTGCCGTCGCAGGAGCTTGAGCAAGCGCAGTAAACAGCGGTACACGACCTTCTTGCTTCTTGAAGTCAGGTGAAAGAGGACCCCACAATGTGAGCTCTGGTAACACCTCAAAGATGGCGTTCAGGTTATCGAGGTCGCTCTGCGCCACAGGCCACTTGAGATACTGAAGGCTGCGCTTCAAGCCATCGTGCATCATCTCAACAAGATCCGTGGTATCAGGGCATGAGCAATCGCCATACATGATCGATAAACCTGCCACATTGAAGTTCTCATCGCTTAATAATGGGCCAAGCTCATCCGCTCCCATGGTCGCGGGAAGCACCACATGGGAGCCATATGTTCTTGAGTACAGCCCCTTCTGCGCCATCAACACAGCAGGCGTCTTGAATGGTGAAGACCACGAGAAGTCATCATTGATATACACAGGACGGGCGTTGCTCAACCATGTCGCAAGCGCAGCATGATAATGTGCAGGTGAATAGTTCGAGACCTGAATACGCAAATGACGTAAATTCCTGAACTTTCCAACCTTACCCTTCACCTCGGGCCAGTCCGCACCATCTTCCGAAGGTGATAAGTTAAGATCCAACGACACCACATGGTCCAGATCCGTATGATTGATAAGTGACTCAAATTGTTCAGGTGTTTCAATCTGAATCAACACGCGACGTTGACTCAACGTGTCCATATCCTGGGAGTAATTTTCCTCGGGCAGCGTGTAGGTCACGTTTGTATCAGGCAACAGGTTCTCAGACTCCAGCGCGCTCAACGCATGCGTCCCCCTGACTGAATATGAGGTTGGCTTCACCGCTTCAAACAACGCTGACAGTGCCTTGGTAAAGAACTTCTGCTTGCCCTCATAATACGAGGAAATATGTGTCAGATAACTGCACGACTCGGACCTGGCAAACTCGGTGACCCAGGCTGCGTACTCTTTCTGATAATAGAACGGACCATCATACGAGAACGCGCGTAATAACCTGACCTTTGGTGAAGGAGAGTCACTCATGTAAGCTGCATACCAACGTTCAGGACAAATACGCACGCTGTCGGGCCAGGGTTCAAGGTAGCTCTCAAGTGTTTGAATTGCCTGCTCAAACGCATCGGACTCAAGCTGTAGCTCAAGCGCGTCCACAACACCTGTCAATGTGTTCCACGCCGCCTTACAAGGATACGGGAACATCATCGCATCGTGCACATGCACCTCATTGGCAGCACGACGCTCATCCTCTCCTGGTGCAACCTCTTCAATGACAACAAGCTCCGAAGCACTGTCATCGCTGGCGTCAGCGTTCAACGGTGAGATCACCTCAAGACCTTGCTCACGAAGTAGAGACACAACGGCTGCATCCACAAGCTCATTGACCACAAGCGTGGACACTCTGCCCACCAGCCCATTGTCGATAAAGTGCTTTTGCACAAACACAACGCCAGCCTCACCTTGAAGAGCAAATGGCGAACACCAGCTCAGGTCAAGCGTCTCCAGTGGTCCATCAATCGCATCCAGAAGATCGCCAATCCCTGTTTGCTTGGCATATGAATCGTAACTATTGATACCAATCACAAGAGACTTGATATGAGGCACCACGCGTGGGAGCTGTGTGGCCATGTTGGTAAACAACTCTGCCTCGGTACGAGGGTGACATCCAATCAAAAGAGTATGTAATGCGGGGAGTTCGCCAATCCTGTCCGCCAGCGCCTCAAGCTGCTTGTCAGAACGGATCATCACACGCTCAAGCTGATCGGCCCATGGACCAAACATCACATCCACACCCTGATTAGCATCCGACATATAGAGCGTATCAGAGTTGAGATACAACGCCTTGAGGTTCGGCATTGAGGTTGCTTTAAGAAGCTCAGCAAACGAACCCGCAGGTGCCTTTGCAAGCACCAGAGTATCCACAGAATCAAGGGTTTCACAGCTTGCCAGAGCCTTGTAAAACGTCTTCTTCTTCATGTTTTGCGCAAGCGTTGTGCCCACGTCAAATGTGGTAAGAGTCTTGAGCGATGGATTATCTAACAGTTTGATTGCATTGGTGTTATTCACCGCCATGTAAGAAAACGTCAGCGACTTGCACAGCGCATGTTTTGGATGCTGCTCACCGCCAATCAACTCCCCCATCCACACATCAGGCACAAAACACACTGTATCTGCAGTGTTATCAAACAGGCCACTGTGCAACCGTGAAAGAGGTGACAGTGCAGAGACATCTGCCCACTGCTCAAGGTTAGGCGCAAGATAGGCAAGAAACGCCTCCATCTGCTCCTCGGAACACTCATCCACAAGCGCAGCAAGTTGCTTCCAGGTCTCGTGTGCAGGCACCATCGCCAACAAGGAACGCGCCTCTGCAATCAACTCATTCACAGGTCGTGTGGGATTGAGCGCGTCCAGTGAAAGCTTGCCATCCTCCAAGAACGCATACAACGCATCATCCGATACAATCGTCAGCCCCAACGCTCTGGCTTTATCCACCTTCTTGTCTGAAGCCCTGTCTCCCACCAAATAAGCCGTCAAACCACTGCTCGCCGACGGAAACACACTCCCTCCCATCGACTGAATATGCTTGCTCAACGATGCTTTGGTATAACCCTTGATCTTTCCTGTAAACGCAAACGATCCACCCTGAACTTCCAGATTACTCATACGACATTTCTCCACTGCCATGATTCAATTGACGAGACGACAACAACATAGCAATTGGCATATAGAACGCAAAGCACAGGCTTGATCGTATACAACAAAAAGTAAGCGAAAAGAGGGGCTTGTGATTGCAATCACAAGCCCCTCTTTTCGCTTACTTTTTGTTTGTAAACCCGTGTTAATGAAGGAAGTAGTCAAGCTCAAGATAAGGGGATTCTCTTACATAAGCTGCGCCCTTGTCGTTGACTCGCGCACGTGCCAATGTCAGCTCCTTTAGCCCACTCAAGAGTTCGCAATTTGCCAGCGCCTGTGCCCCATAATTCCCCACGTTGTTTTGATCCATCTTCAGACTCTTCAGACGCGTTAACTTCAAGTCACGCGCAAAGGTCTCAACTCCACGGCGCTTGATCTTGTTGGAGCGCACATTCAAAACCCTCAAAGCTCCAAGGTTTTCAGACGAGCCAATGGCAATCAAGCCATCATCCTGAATATCATTCACGCTGATATCAAGCTCCTCCAACTGACCAAGGTGCATGGATGCAGCCAGGGCTTTTGCCCCCTCTGAAGTCACCTCATTATGATAAAGGCAAATACGCTCAAGCCCATGCATCGACGCTGAACTTGCCAGCGCACGCATCGCGTCATCCCCCAGATGATTCCCACCTAACTCAAGAACCTTCACCCCAGATAAATATGGAGACTCCATCATCAACGCAAACTTCGCATCATACAACTTGCAGGTATAGTTCACATCAACCTTACACACACGCTCAAGGCATGCAGCGCTTTTGAAGCCCGCATAATCAAAACCAGAGGATTCGATCACAAGAGCAATGTGCGCAGACTCAGGCACCAGAGCAGCAATCTGCTCAACGCTCTCAAAGGTTTGAGCAAAGAACCAGGGAAGCTCCTGTGCGCGCTCCAGATAAGGTAACCACTCCTCCTGATACCTCGCCTCATCCAGCGCATACGCCTCTTCCAAAAACGCACGCATCCTGTACCCCTGCACATTCTCATCGCTCTGTAACAAGCTGCGTAGCTCACCAAATAACTCATCCATCCTGCTCATTGATCACTCCTTATATGTAGACCTTGCATCATTCTGCTCACATCACATCACATCAGGTTTCACAAACACGTCAACAGGAAACAGGGAAGGGGCGGCCATCCTTAAAAGGATGGCCGCCCCTTCCTGTGTTACTCCAAAATTGCCTTATTCCGCAGGCACATTGAGACTATCAACGACCTCCTGTGCGCTCTTGACGTTGGGCTTAATTTCATCCCCATCACGCACCTTACGAAGCCCTTCCACCAAAATGCGATCCGAGTCCTTTAACCCCTCTGAAACCACATACAAATGCGGGATCTCCTCGGCGACCGAGATCTGTTGCAAATGCACCTTGTTGGCGTCATCCACCACAAAGACAAACTTCTTGTCCAGAATCTCAAAGGTTGCTTTCTGTGGAATGAGCAACGCATTTTCAATTGGTGTGGTCATGATGACCTTGCCCGTTTCGCCATGACGCAACAGGCCGTCGGGGTTAGGGAACGTTGCCCTGAACGCAATATTGCCCGTCTCATGATGGAAGTCAGCCTCGATCGTCTCGATCTTACCCTCATGAGGAAACATCTTGTAGTTCGCCATCATGAACGTCACAGGTCGCTGGCCGTTCTCTTTTTTCTCCATCATGTAATCAAGATACTCGGCTTCGGTCACGTTGAAATAAATCCACATTTTGCTGTTATCAGCGAGCGTGGTGAGGAGTTCGCCCTCTTCAAGCAAGCTCCCCTTTCGGACATGCAATCTGTTCATAATGCCATCAAAAGGCGCCCGAATCTCACTCATGGTCAGGTGTGCATTGGCCATGGCCACATCAGCGTTTGCCCTGTCAAGCCTGGCCTTGGCCATGGCGAGCTCGTTGGCCGACACCACATTCTCGGAACGCAACATCTTGGTGTTCTTGTACTCAATCGTTGCAAACTCCGCCTCGGCCTTGGCCTTCTTGACCTCGGCGCGGTACAGCACAGGCATGGTCCTGAACATCAGATCGCCTTTTTTGACCTTCTGACCCTCATCCACAAAGATATCTTGCAAGTAACCATGCTCCAGAGCACGAAGCTCAATGTGTTGTGTGGCATGGACTTGTGCCACATAGTCACGATCAATTTCGATGTCCTTGCGCAAGGGCGTACTCACCAACAAGTTTGGCGTACCATGACCATGGTGCCCACCCTCCTTGTGTGACTCGCCATGCACCGTTTCACCATGAGCCTCTTGCGTCTCGCAACCCGAGCCTGCACAGAGGATCGCAAGGCTCACAAGCATCAAGCCACTTATCTTAAGTCGTTCTATATTCATCTTTTTCATTCCATATCTGGTCAATCCTTGCCAGAGGCAAGGACATGTTGAAAGCTGTTTTTACAATGGTTAAAATAATTGTGTACGGGCGCTGACTGGTCTGAAGGAGCGAGCGCTGTAACATCTCTTACTTTGTCGTCTCCGAGGTACTGCTGGTATTCTTCCAGCCCCCTCCCAACGCGCGATACATGCCAACCATCGCCAGCATCTGCTGTTCCTTTGTGTCCACCAATTCAAGCTGTGATTCGAGCGCCTCACGACGTGTCGTCAACACCTCAAGGTAATCCGCTCTGGCAGACTGAAAGAGCGTGTTGGAAACCTTCACCGACGAGTTAAGCTTCTCCACTTGCTTGACACGAAGCTCGTAACTCTTGGAAAGATTATCCATCAAAGACAACAGGTTGGAGCACTCCACAAACGCACTCAGCACAGCTCGCTCATAGTGATAAACCGCCTGAATTTGAGCTGCGTTGGCTGACGCATAATTGGCCTTGATCGACCTCCTGTTCACTAGAGGACTGAACAGGCTTGCCACTGTTCCAAGAATCAATGCTTTTGGCGTGGGCAGGAGATGCTCAAGATCAACCTCGCGGTAACCAATACCTGCATCCAGCACAAGTGATGGGTAAAACGTGGAGCGGGCAACCTTTACATCGAGCTTGGCCGCCTCAAGATGATACTCTGCCTGTTTGATATCGGGCCTGTTTTCAAGCAGATCGGTGGGCACACCTGCACTCACAGGCTTTGGCTCGCGATCAAGAAATGTACCCGAATCCCGTTCAATTTTCTGAGGATAGCGACCAAGCAACAGGTTAATCCTGTTCTCAACCTGTGTGATTTCCTGCATCACCTCATACTGAAGGCTCTGGTTCTTCAGCACCTCGGCTTCAAAACGTTGCACAGCAAGCTCTGTCACCTTGGCAGCCTCCTTCTGTAACCTCACAATTTTTAAAGAGTTTTGCATCAAATCAATATTGGAGTGGATCACCTCCAGTCGGGCATCAAGGGCCATAAGTTCGTAATAAGAGGATGCAATCTCGGCGACCAGCACCGTGGTCGCAAAGTTCCTCCCCTCCACACTCGCCAAGTAGTGATATCTGGCGGATTGCTGCGCATTACGAAGCTTTTTCCAAATATCAACCTCCCAGGTTGCATAGAGTCCAAGCCCAAACCTTGGGCCTTCCTGTTCGCCTTCAGCCTCATTTAACGGGCCTGCACGCCCAGGTTCCTCGGCATAACGACCAGGTACGGGCACACCGCCATCCACGCCCACACCTGCCCGTGGGAGGATCTCCCCGCCTCTGGCCTTGACCTCGTTATTGGCCATCTGGATCTCCTGATCCATGATGTGAAGTTCCTGATTGTTTTCAAGCGCTTCATCAATCAACGCCACCAGCTTGGCATCATCAAAAAAGGCTGACCAATCGGTACTGGCAGCGGTTGAGTCTGCCGCCATTCCCTCGCCGTAGGTCGAGGGAATGGTCTCCATCACGGTGTTTTCCTTCTTTTGCTGGAGCTTTGGAACACACCCCACAGAGGAGAAAATGCACGAGGCCAACATCACAGCATAAAACGTCTTTCTTGCTTTATTCATGGCGTTCACCTCCCTTGTTGTCTTCATCTTCGTCCTGAGAATCAGTGTCATCCGCGATGTTGCTCTCTTCATCGAGGCTGCCATCTGCACCAGATGCCGCTAATTTCTCAACGCTTGAACCCTCAATTTTCTGAGACATTCTGAGCAGTTCTGCTTTCTCTCGGGCTTCATCCTCTTCGATCATCCTCTCCAGACGGTCATGTCGAGCACGCAAGCTCTCTGTGATCGGAGTTTCAAGCTCATCTTCGACGAACTTCTTAC
>Ga0207913_1000478_pt1 | contig 11361 bp, 9 predicted proteins | sample DeeseametaMP2913_FD_184168 | JGI IMG/M metagenome (GOLD analysis project Ga0207913, IMG submission 184168) | Marine microbial communities from the Deep Atlantic Ocean - MP2913 (SPAdes) | ecosystem: Environmental > Aquatic > Marine > Oceanic | place: West of Santa Cruz de la Palma, Atlantic Ocean...
CCGAGATGGGTGACTTTGAAAAAGCAATTAATTCTCATCATAAGGTAATAAAATTAGAACCAGAAAATTTACTTCACTATTTTTATTTATGTGAGTTAAACAAGAGTTTTTTAGACTTGAAATTAAAAAATAAAACCGAAAAAATTTTAAATAGTAGAAATCCGTCCCAAAGTAATCTTGTTTTTGGAAATTTTTTATTATCCATATATGAAAGGAATGAAAAAAAATATAAAAAAGAATTTGACTATTTGACAAAAGCTCACAATTATTATTTTGAATTGAAAAAAGAAAAATTTGAACTAGGTGTAAAATATTGTTTTGATGATGTATTACAAATAGCAAATTTTGCTAAAGTAGAAAATTCAAACAAAAAAACTGATTATAAAATAAAACCAATCTTCATAATTGGTGTTCCTCGTTCTGGGTCAACTTTAATAGAAAAAATAATAGGATCTGCGAAAAAATTTATCCCAATGGGTGAGGAAATATCAATTTTCGAACAATTTATTCATAATAAAATACAGGAAAAAAAATCTTTAAATTTAGGTGAAGTTAAAAGTGTTAGAGAAGAGCTAGTTGATATTTATAAAGATAGAGGATTGATAAAGGAAAAAAGTGATTTTATTTTTACTGATAAATCATTAAATAATTTTTTTTATTTAAGATTAATAAAAGAAATTTTTCCTCAAGCTAAAGTAATAAATTGTAGAAGAAAAACTTTATCATCAATTATATCAATTTTTCAAAATAATTTAACAGATTTAGCATGGACGCATAATTTAGAACATATATTTAAATATTTTGACAACTATTTTAAAATAATCAATGAATTTAAAAAAAAATATCCTAATTTTGTCTACGATTTAAACTTTGAAAATTTTACCAATGAACCGGAAATTGAATCTAAAAAACTTATGAGTTTTTGCAATCTACTTTGGGATAAAAAATGTTTAGAATTTTATAAAAGAAAAGACATAGTTTCTAAAACAGCAAGCTGTCAACAAATAAGAAAATCAATTTATAAACACCCCGCCGATAGGTATTTACCATATAAGGAATTTTTAAACAAATATGGAAGTAAATATTCTTGGTTCAATTAAAGAATGACAATTTATGCTTTATCGTCTGGTCCTGGGATATCTGGGATAGCTGTAATAAGAGTTTCAGGTAAAAATACAACTGAAGTAATTAAAAAATTAACTGGATCAAAATTACCACCCCCAAGAGTGGCTACTCTTAAAAAGTTCAATAAAAATGGGAAGAAGGAGCTGATTGATGAGGGAGTAATCCTATGGTTTCCTGGTCCAAATAGCTACACAGGTGAGGATTTGGCTGAATTTCATGTGCATGGTAGCCGAGCTGTGATTAAAGCTATGCATTCAGCTATATCAAAAATAAATAATTGTCGTTTAGCAGAACCAGGAGAGTTTACAAAGAGAGCTTTTCAAAATGGTAGAATAAATTTGCTAAAAGCAGAAAGTATAGCTGATCTTATTTCAGCAGAGACAGAAATACAAAGGAAACAAGCTCTAAAGATTATGAGCGGAAAATCATCGGATCAATTTAATTTATGGAGAGAGCAACTTTTAAAAATTTTATCTCATGTTGAGGCAAAAATTGATTTTCCAGACGAAAATTTACCTAAAAATATTATTAATGCAATACGAAAAACATCTAACAATATATTGATAGAGATCAAAAAAACTTTAAATGATCAAAAAGTCGGTGAAAGAATTAGAGAAGGCTTCAGGATTGCAATTGTAGGTCCGACAAATTCGGGTAAGTCAAGTCTGTTAAACTATTTATCAAAAAGAGATGTGGCGATTGTTTCAGAAATTGCTGGCACTACAAGAGATGTTATAGAAACGCATCTTAATCTAGATGGATATCCTGTGGTGGTTTCTGATACTGCTGGAATAAGAGATTCAAAAAATGAAATTGAAAAAATGGGAATTAAAATAGCTCTAAATCGAGCCGAAGATGCTGATTTAAAGCTGGTTATTGTATCAGCTAAAAACGTTAATTTTACAGGTGTTTTGAAGGGTCTACTAACAAAAAATGCAGTTCTAGTAGTAAATAAATCAGATTTAATGAAAGGAAAGTTTAATAGTAAGTTTAAAAAATACGAACATGTTTTAATATCGATTAAAAAAGATTCAAATTTAAATAAGCTAATTTCAAAAATAAAAAATAAATTAAAAAATAAATTTACTACAGCTGAAGATATATTAATCACTAGAGAAAGACACAGACAAAATTTAATAAATTGTGTTCATCATTTAGAGAAATTTGAGAAAAAAAAATCTGCCCAGGATTTCGATAAAGCTGCTGAAGACTTAAGGTTAGCCACTAGGCATCTTGGCATGATAGTTGGTAAAGTAGATGTTGAAGAGCTATTAGGTAGTATTTTCAACGATTTTTGCATTGGCAAATAAACTAGTAATCAGCTTGTAAATCCATAGATCATCTATAAATTCGGGCTATGAAAAATGATTTGTCATTTGATGTGGTAGTGATTGGAGGAGGACACGCAGGGTGTGAAGCTGCGGCCGCTTCAGCGCGAATGGGAGTGAACACAGGTTTATTCACCCACAGAATAGATACTATTGGTGAGATGTCGTGTAACCCAGCTATTGGAGGTTTGGGAAAGGGTCATCTTGTTAAAGAGATAGACGCACTCGATGGAGTAATGGGTGTTATAGCAGATAAATCAGGAATTCAATTTAGATTGTTAAATAGAAGCAGGGGTCCTGCTGTGAGAGGTCCTAGAACTCAATCAGATCGTGCATTGTATAAGAAATATATGCAAAAAACGCTTCTAAATTATTGTAATTTAAGGGTTTTTTCTGACCCAGTTATTGAGTTTATTTTTAATAAAAATAAGATGATTGGGTTTCATACCAAGTCTGGAAAAAAAATAAATTGCAAAAAAATGATTTTAACAACAGGAACTTTTTTAAATGGTTTAATTCATATTGGCGATGAAAAGACTCCTGCCGGACGACATGCTGAAAAACCTTCAACTGGATTAAGTGAGCAGTTAAAAAAATTTAAAATGAAATTAGGAAGACTTAAAACTGGGACACCACCTAGACTAGATGGCTCTACAATTAATTATAATGATTTAGAAAAGCAACCTGCTGATACCAATCCAGAATATTTTTCATTTTTAACAAATAAAACTTACAACAAACAAATTGCTTGCAGTGTTACTTACACAAATAAAAAAGTTCACGAGATTATAAAAAAGAATTTAACTAAAAGCGCGATGTACTCTGGAAACATTAAAGGTGTTGGACCGAGATACTGTCCTTCTATTGAAGATAAAATTGTAAAGTTTTCAGATAAGACTAAACACCAAATTTTTTTAGAACCAGAAGGATTAAACGATACAACAGTATATCCAAATGGAATTTCAACCTCCTTAGCGGCTGATATACAAGCTGAAATATTGAGTAAAATCAAAGGGTTAGAGCGTGCTCGTATAATAAGGCCTGGATATGCTATTGAATACGATTATGTTGATCCGCGAGAGTTAAATCACTCTTTGGAAACTAAAAAAATTAAATCCCTTTACCTTGCCGGTCAAATTAATGGAACAACGGGTTATGAAGAAGCTGCAGCTCAGGGACTCATGGCTGGAATTAATGCAGCATTATCAATTAAAGACCAAGAGCCACTAGTTCTTGATCGTGCGCAAGCTTACATTGGAGTCATGATAGATGATTTAGTTACCAAGGGAGTAGCGGAACCATATCGTATGTTTACGTCACGAGCTGAATATAGATTGAGTCTAAGAGCTGACAACGCTGATACAAGATTAACTCAAGTTGGTATTGATATTGGGTTAGTTCAAAATTCAAGAGCCGAAATATATACAAAAAAAATCAATAAAATAAATGAGTTAGGCAATAGTCTTAAAAGCCTTAAAATATCACCAAATGAAGCTGAAAAATTTAACATAAAGATAGCTAAGGATGGGGTCAAGAGATCAGCTTTTGATTTATTATCTAGAGATGGTGTTACTTTCAACAAATTAAGATTAATTTGGAGTGAAATACCTCAAGCTACTATGAAAGAAGAAGAGCAAATAGAAATAAGCGCTCATTATTCGGGATATTTAGAAAAGCAGGAAGCTGATATTGTTTCATTTAGAAAAGATGAAAATTTAATGATACCTGAAAACATAGATTATAGTAAATTAAGTGGCCTTTCTAATGAGGTTAAGAGTAAATTTAAGCTTATAAGACCTAAAACTTTAGGCCAGGCGCTTAGAATAGACGGAATTACACCTGCGGCTGTCTATATTTTGCTTTCACACGTGAAAAAGGGGTCCAAAAAGTTAAAAAGAGCATAGATGGATAAAACCATCCAGATAGCCACATTCAGTAGATTCACTCAAGTTTCACGTGAAACAATCACAAGTTTAAAAAAATATGAAGATACATTAATTAAGGCCAATAAAACACTAAATTTGATAGGAAATTCCACAATTAAAGATATATGGACAAGACATTTTTTAGATAGCGTGCAAGTCATTGATTTTATTGATAAAAATAATAAAACGTTGGTAGACTTAGGTTCTGGAGCAGGTTTTCCTGGTTTGGTCTTGGCAATAGCGTTAAAAGACAGAAAAATTCCCTTGAAAATAAAATTAATCGAAAAAAGCCCAAAAAAAGTAAAATTTTTAAAAAATTTGATTAATGAACTTCAGCTTAATGTTGAAGTAATAAATCAAAATATTTTGCAAGAACCAATAAAATTTTTTGATGACGTATTTATCGCTAGAGCTTTCAAACCTTTAAAAATAATTCTGCAATTTATACACAATAAAGCTAAAAATTGGAAAAAAATTTTCATTTTTCTTGGAAAAACTGGAAAAAATGAATTACTCCAAGCTTCTAAAAGTTGGGATATTGAGTATAAGCAGAGGGTGAGTGTAACTAGTAATGATTCGACTGTTATAGAAATTAATAGGCTTAAAAAAAAATAAATTGAAAAATACTCAAATTATTTCAGTACTAAATCAAAAGGGCGGAGTAGGAAAAACCACAACCGTCATAAACTTAGCAACAGCACTTTCATTTCAAAAAAAAAAAGTTTTGGTTATTGATTTAGATCCGCAAGGTAATGCCACAACAGGATTTGGCTTGCGAAATGATGATGGAACAAAAACGATCTACGATGTCTTAAATGGGATTTCAAGTTTTGAAGATACTATTAAAGATACCAAAATTGATAATTTAAAACTGGTTTCATCAAATGTAGATTTATCAGGTTTAGAAATTGAAACAGCTAGTGAAAATAGAAGAGCCTTTTTGCTTAAAGATAAAATAGAAAATTTTATTAATAGCCCCAAAAATAATTTTTCCTATATTTTTATCGATTGTCCCCCATCATTAAGCCTGCTTACAGTTATGTCTCTTGTTGTTGCGAATTCGTTAATTGTCCCACTCCAAGCTGAATTTTTTGCGTTGGAAGGCTTAACTCAGCTCATGAAAACGATTGATAGAGTTAAAATTAAATTAAATCCAGAATTAAAAATTAGAGGTATTCTTATAACTATGTTTGATAAAAGAAATAAACTTTCTTCGCAAGTCGAAGCCGAGGCTAGAGAATTTTTAAACGAAAAGGTTTATCATACGGTTATACCAAGAAATGTAAGACTTTCTGAAGCGCCTTCCCATGGAGTTCCCATTTTAATCTATGATAAATTATGTGCAGGCAGTAAATCTTATTCTAATTTTGTTAGAGAATTTTTAGAACAAGAAAATATATTGGAAAGTGCTGCTTAATTATGGAGAATCGTTTAAAAAAGGGTTTAGGTCGCGGTTTATCTTCATTATTAGGAGACTCATCAAGAAAATTTAGCACAAACAAAGTTTCAATAAAAGATATAAATGGAAATAAACTTCAACCAAGAAAACATTTTGATAAAGGTAGCTTGGAGGAATTAACCAATTCTATAAAGCAACAAGGTGTTATTCAACCGATTGTTGTTCGACCTGATAAGTCCTCAGAAGGGAAATATGAAATTGTAGCAGGCGAACGGAGATGGTTAGCTTCTCAAAATGCTGGTCTACATGAGGTTCCGGTAATTGTTTTAGATATAGATGATGTTAAGTCATTGGAGTTTGCCATTGTTGAAAATGTACAGAGACAAGATTTAAATCCAATTGAAGAAGCCAGGGGATACCAACGATTAATTGATGATTTCAGTTATAATCAAGAAAAATTATCCCAATTTATTGGAAAAAGCAGAAGTTATATTGCTAATTCTTTAAGATTATTATCTCTTCCAGAAGAAGTTCTTGTAATGGTCAGTCAAGGAGATTTGTCGGCAGGACACGCTAGACCATTAATTGGATTGAATAATGCATTTGATATTGCAAAAAAAATAATACAAAAAAAACTTTCAGTAAGACAATCAGAAATTTTGGTAAGACAATTTAAAAATAAAAAATTTAAATTGGTTTCTAAAAAAGATCCTAATATTCTTGACTTACAGAAAATTTTAGAAGAGAAAGTTGGATTAACTGTTTCTATTAATAACAAAAAAAATAACTCAGGAACAATTTCATTTGAATACCAAAATCTGGACCAACTTAATAGATTAATTGATACAATTAAGAAAAATTATTAGCTTTTTTGCAAATTTTAGAAAAAAAATTGAAGAAAATAACTTTTGATATTTGAGGATTTTTTTTACATAAAAGTTCTATATTATTAATTTCATCAATAATTTTTTTTAGATTGTTTAAACTCCAAATAGACAATTGTTTTTTTAGCAGAGGTTTTTCTTTCCAAAAAACCGTTGGTTTAATAGCATTAATAAAATTATCCACATTGTTTGATTTATTTTCTTTTGCTTTAATTTTAATTAAACGTTGAATTTTATTACTTAAAATTCTTAATAACAATATTTGGTTTACAGTGTTAACATAAAGTTCTGATATAATTTTTTTATATTGTGTGATATTTCCACATAAACATTCATTAATAAAAATATCAGATTTATAATCACCAGAAAAATTAATTAAAGATATTATATCAGTAAGTTCTAGTTTTTTTTTATTTAGTGAGTATGAATGAATTTTTCCGATTTCGTTTCTCAAATTATTGCGATCAGAATTAGATTTTTCGATTAATAAATTTATTGCTTCTTGTGATAGCATTATATTATTTTTTTTAAGTTCTAATTGCGCAATCACTTCTAAATCTTTTTCACTATCTAAATAACATGGTATGCAGATTGCTTTTTTATTTGCTTCAAAAAAATTTCTCAATTTAGATCTTTTTTCTAGAATTCCAGAAAAAATTATTAAAAATACATTTTCTGGATATTTGTCGTAAATATCACTTATTTTTTTAATTATTTTATCTGTAGCTTCGTAGATAGTTATTATTTTTTTGTTGCTAAATAATGATCCAGTATAAATCAAATTGTAATAATTTTCTTCATCATCCAGTATTTCATCTTCATATAAAAATAGAATTTCTGCATTGTTGCTTCCTTGCTCTATCCCCGTTTTAATAAATTTTCTAATATCTTTTTTTAATCCTAGATTTTCTCCATATAACAAAAAGAAATTATATTTTGATAAATTTGATTTATTTTTTTGTACTTCATAACTTTTTATTATCATTTTGTTCGAATAATATGCGACATTTTAATTAATAAATCTTGATATGTTTTATTTATTAGATCTTTTATGGATTTGTTTTCTAATTTTATTGTTTCAGAGTGTAGATCTTGTACTTTATACATGGAAGAGTAGGAAAAATTCTGATTTAATACTTCATCGTTTGTCAAATAATCATTTATTATAATGTTACTATTTAAAATAATCCTATACTCTAATATTTTTCCTGTACTATCCTTAACCGTCGCGTCTTTATTTTTTGTTGTATCAATCGTGATGGTAACGCTCTGTGCTTCCGCATTGTTTTGATTAGATTTGAACAAATTATATAATTTGTAATAAATTTGTCTTCCCAATTTTTTATTTGATTTTATTGAATAATCAACAATTTTAAATTGTAAATTTGTTGTATAAATAGGTTTATATCCAGCGCACGCATTAATGAAAGTCAGAAAAATAATTGCAATAATAATATAAGTTATTTTCTTCATTTTTTTGTTATGAAGTTTACTAGCTTATTTTTAATATAAATATTCTTTATTATTGATGTATTTCCTATATATTTTGAAACATTATCAATCTCTTTCGATTTATTAATAATTATTACTTCTTTTGAGTTTATTGGCATTTCTAATGTGCCTCTTTTTTTACCATCTACTTGTATTACAATAGTGCAATTGTCCTCTTTTAACAATTTGGAGTTATACTTAGGCCAATAAAATTTTTTATTTATTTTTTCACAACATTCGTGGGCTAAGTGTGGAATAAGAGGCATCAATAGCATGGTTATTTTTTCCCATTCATTTTTTAGAGTTTTATTTGAGGTTTTGTTATTAATAACATGATCGTAAAATAAATTATATATTTCATGCATATTGGCTATTACGACATTATACTGAAAATTATCTAGGTTTTTAGTTACGTTATAAACCGTTTTATTCACAGCTTTTTGTAGAGTTATACTCTTGGGTTTTGAAGTTGCGTCTTTCTTGTTTAATATTTCATTATTTAATTTCCAAAGTTTCTGAATAAATTTAAAAGCAGCAGAGACACCCTCAAGCGACCATTGGACGTCTCTTTCTGGCGGGCTATCTGATAACATAAACCATCTAATCGAGTCCGCTCCGTAGGCATTAATCATTTCCTCAGGATCTACGATATTTTTTCTTGATTTGGACATAGCTTCAGATGGTCCCACCAGAACTTTCCTTTTGTCTTTTTTCGTAATAAAATTTCCATCAGAATTTTTTTCAACTTGATCTGGATATAACCATTGATTCTGTTCATTTTTATAGGTTTCGTGGCAAACCATTCCTTGAGTGAATAGACTCTTAAATGGTTCAATGTAATTAAACTTTTTATTATTAAAAGCTAATGCTCTCATGAAAAATCTAGAATAAAGTAAATGTAATATTGCATGTTCCACTCCTCCAATATATTGATCTACAGGCATCCAATATTTAACATCACTTAATTTGTACCCATACTCTTCATGCTTAGGTGAACAGAATCTTACAAAATACCATGAAGAATCAACAAATGTATCCAAAGTATCTGTTTCTCTAATTACTTTTTCTCCCGAAGGAAGTTTTGTGTGTTTCCAGCTTGGATGTTTTTCTAGAGGATTTCCCGATGTATTGAGGTCGACATTATCGGGAAGCAATACTGGTAAGTCTTTTTTTTTAACAGGGATTGCGTCTCCCTTTTTGTTGTAAACTATAGGAATAGGACAGCCCCAATATCTTTGTCTAGAAACACCCCAGTCCTTAAGTCTAAATGTAATCTTTTTTTTTCCTAATTTTTTTTTTGTAATTACTTTAATTATTTTTTTTATAGCTTGATTAACAGTAAGATTATTTAAAAAACTAGAATTAAATAATATCCCATCTTCTGTATATGCTTCACTTTTTATAACAAATTTAGTAGCCTCTATATTCCTAGGTTTAACTACGGGTAGTACTTTTAAATTATATTTGTTTGCAAAATCTAAATCTCGTTGATCATGTGCGGGACAACCAAATATTGCACCTGTCCCATAGTCCATTAAGACAAAGTTTGCAATATAAATAGGAAGTTTAATTTTTTTATCTAAAGGGTGTAATGCAAATAAGCCAGTATTAAAACCAATTTTTTCAGCATTTGCTAAAGCTTCTTCTGTAGTTCCTATTTTTGAACATTCTGATTTAAAAGAAAGAAAATTACTATTTTTTTCAAAAATTTTTGTAGCTGGATGATCAAGTGAAAGTGCAATAAAAGAAGCACCGAATATTGTATCTGGTCTTGTTGTAAAAATTTTTATTTTTCTCAATTTATTCTTCCTATCAATTTTAAAATCTATTTCACAACCGTATGATTTCCCTATCCAATTTTTTTGCATTAGCTTGACTTTATCAGGCCAATTTTTCAATTTTTTCAGCTCATCTAATAAATTTTGTGAAAATTTTTTGATATTAAAAAACCATTGTGAGAGTTTTTTTCTTTCGACTGCTATACCTGAACGCCAGCCCTTTCCATCAATCACTTGTTCATTAGCTAAAACTGTTTGTTCAGCAGGATCCCAATTTACATATGTATCTTTTTTGTAAACTAAATTTTTTTTAAATAATTCTAAAAAAAATTCTTGTTGATGTTGATAGTATTTAGGATCACAAGTAGATATTTCACGATCCCAATCTAACGAAAGACCAAGAAGTTTTAATTGCTTTTTCATGATTTCTATATTTTTTTTGGTCCAATCTTTAGGATGGAGATTATTTTCCCGGGCGGCATTTTCAGCGGGTAATCCAAATGAGTCCCAACCCATCGGATGTAAAACATTAAAACCTCGAAGTTTTTTGTACCGAGCTAGAACATCCCCAATAGTATAATTTCGTACATGTCCCATGTGAATTTTTCCTGATGGATATGGAAACATTTCTAGACAATAAAATTTTTTTTTGTTTTTATCTAAAGTGGCAGCATCAGTTTTTTTTGAGGCCCAAACGTTTTGCCATTTTTCTTCAACATTTTTTATATTGTATCTTTCCATGGCTTAAAAAATTTAGTTTTTTTTGAATGCAGGTTAATTATTGCGTTATCGCCTTTTGATCTTTTTCTTATTTTTTTTAAATTCTTTTTCAAAAAGAACTGCTTGCTTAAGAATAGCGACTCGAAGTTCATGCTCAAGTGCGGAAGATATTTTTTTTACTGTACATTTTTGTTGAACATTACAGCGTTTTTTATGTACAATTATCCTAATTCCATCTGATCTTACTTCGTTGGTTAGAAAGCGTATTGTAATTTTGATAGATTCATCCGAAGCTGTTCCTTCATTGTACCAATCAGTAGTTATAATTCCTCCAGAATAGTCAACGTTTGCAAGAGGTAAAAAGTCCAGTATTTCTAATGTGGCTCTCCACATTGGATTTGAGCTTGCGAATTGGTAGGTTGTACTTCCCCCGCCCTGCATCGTTTTTGCTATTGAGAAGCCTCTACCTTCTTCTAAATTTTTTTCTACCCTATCATTGACGTTAGCCGGAACCTTTCTAGCATCAGCTGGATCCCATATTCCGCAAGAGCTCAATAAATTCAAAACAACAACTCCAGCAATATAGAATGATATTTTTTTTGGGATATATTTAAATATCTTCATGAGTGCATAATTTATTACATTAATCAGCAATTTAAAATTGTTATTGAAAGATACAAAAAACTGATAAAAATGGCCATTTATCTACAA
>Ga0207913_1000482_pt1 | contig 11261 bp, 9 predicted proteins | sample DeeseametaMP2913_FD_184168 | JGI IMG/M metagenome (GOLD analysis project Ga0207913, IMG submission 184168) | Marine microbial communities from the Deep Atlantic Ocean - MP2913 (SPAdes) | ecosystem: Environmental > Aquatic > Marine > Oceanic | place: West of Santa Cruz de la Palma, Atlantic Ocean...
CCCTGGGCAATACATATGTAGACCACGGTACTTGTGTCCAGAACGCTCCAGATAACACCTATCACACGTGTACATCTGATGGGACATGGGGCTGCTTGTGGGCATTCTGCAACAACGGGAGCTGGGAATATCAGTGCCCACAAGGAAATCAGGGCCCCTGCGCGACAGCAACCACAAAGTACCCTAATAATGAGTGTAGCAATTAGCATTAGCCACACCCAATAGAACAAAATTAATATTAACTACAATTGGAGGGACGCAGTGAGTTACAAAATCAACTTAATATTAATCCTCTCGGCTACTGCATGCAGTAGCTCGGGAAAAATTTATGAAAACATATGCGAAAATCCAGAGCTGACACCATCCCAACAAAGAGAATATAGCTGTAACCTTGACATGCATGTCACTGAATGGGACATGACCAAAAAACAAGAAACAGAGGATTTATCTAATGATACTGGAATCATTACTTCTGTGAAAAAATTGGACCTACTAACAACACAAACAGACAATGCTGTTCTTATTGAATGGGAAAGCATTCCTAATGCTGAGTATTATGAGATCAAAATTAATAATGGTCCGTGGATAAAAACAGAAGATCCTCTTAGCTATTTAGATGATAGTATTGAACATAACACAGGAACAGCTTCAATTAAACCTAGCAATACGCTAACAAGGGGTGAAGCAACAATTATAATATCCGATATAGTAATACCAGCATCAGAAGAGAAGAGATATGAAGTTCGTGCAGTAGCACAAGAACCTATTGCACAAGGAGTTGTTTGGGCAAAACACAAGCCTGAATTGAAAGAAGCTATTATCATGTATTCCGATGATGAGTCAGAGTGGTCTGAACTATATCGTACAAACATGGAAAACATAGTAGTAAAAGATAGTAACGCGCCACTTAACGGAGACAAAAGACACTATAAAGCAGTCATTTACCCATCTAATGAAAAAACATTTGAAACATCCTCTATAGTCTCGCAAAGACTCGCTGCAACACACGTATATGCAATAGGCGAACGAACCTGTGTTTTATTTAACAATAGCAGAGTTAAGTGCTTTGGAGGTGGGGCGAATACTCCTGGCCTGCTCGGATATGAAGACACAGTTCACTTAGGTGATTCGCTTGACGAGCTCCCCACACCATACGTTGATATCGGACTAAATGTGGTTAGCTTGTCTCTCAGCTCTTCCGGCACTTGCGCACTGAGCACCGATCAAACTGTTTCATGCTGGGGATGGCAAAAAGTCACGGGGAATATAAACACATCTATATTCATTGGTGATGAAGATGGTGAAATGCCTCCTGAACCCTTTACGTTCATCAAACCTGTCTCACACCTTATGTCATCATCAAATGGGCTTAATTTCTGTGCCATAGCGACATCAGACGAGGTCAATTGCTGGTCGCCCAATCATAATATCATACTAGGGTATGAAGACATGGTTATACGAGAACTGCCTCCTTTTGAATATCTGAACTTGGGACGTCCTATAAAATCTGTTATTTCGGTCGAATCTGGAATGTGTGCATTAGGTGAAGACGATACTATTATGTGTTGGGGAAACTGGTTACTTGATCGCAACATAGGAGACAAAACTGGAGATATGCCACCACCACTTCTCAACGTCTCTGGACGCTCTACAAAGGTCATCTCTTTTAGTGGAGGTAAAAACCATGCATGCATTGCTCTTGAACGGCACACACAAGTATATTGTTGGGGAAACAACATGTACCAACAACTAGGACATAACCTTGACGACTTCGTAGGCAACAACATGTCTGAATTTCCTGTCCCAGCAGTATCATTGGCAGACGTATCCTTTGTAAAGCAGGTCAGTGCTGGTGGTTCAAGTAGTTGTGGTCTATTAGATAACGGAAATGTAACATGTTGGGGATACAACAGAGATGGACGTCTTGGTTATATTCCTCAATCAAATGAAACCATTCATCCACGTGCAAACATCCCTATAGAACTTGGAGGGAAAGCTGTTCAAATTGCCACCGGAACCGCACATAACTGTGCTCTCATGTCAGATGGAGAAGTGAAATGCTGGGGCAGAAATGACTTCGGTCAATTGGGAGTAGGCCATACTGATATTATTGGGGATGATGAAGGTGAAATGCCTCCAGCTAATGCTATTATTTACGATTAGGTAATCCATTCTCAGGCAAAACTACTGACTAATCATTTGGATAACTTATGGATTCTTCTGTTCCACCTTTTCTCCCCCTGCATAAAAAGATATGAAGTTGAACAACAAAGAGCCTCTCAAGTGAAGCAAAACAACCACACAACTCCAAACCTAAGGATGCTCTAATATCAACAAGAAGCACAATCAACCATGCAGTTCAGGGATGGTGAAGTCGATGATAAGACGGGTGATCAACATGCTACTCAAGAGCTATGGCAAGCGCTGGAAGAAGGAGCACGCGCAAACGATGCTGCGCATCATAGTGGTGTTCAACTGCTACACGCGGCAAATCGTAGGGGGCATAAGAGCTCGAGAGATCGCACACAAGAGGCGGAAGCCGCGCTAGAGATGGGCATTTTGTAACAACGGGAGCTGGGAATATCAGTGCCCACAAGGAAATCAGGGCCCCTGCGCGACAGCAACCACAAAGTACCCATACAGCACCTGCGGAGGTTAACCTCTATTAGGCAACGGCGAAGCACAAAAAAGGCAGCACATGTGGACACATGTGCTGCCTTTTTTGTGCTTCGCCGTTGCTTATGCGTCATGAACACACTTCATCCATCATGCACCACAAAGCCAATCCAGAGCGTGATGAAGAAAGAAATGGAAGAAGAAAAGCGAAGGAGAACGCGCGGAGTTCAAGGAACAAAAACCAAGAAATGTAGCCATGTTACCTTCTGGTTTTGTGACACTGAAATCCTCGCTTTCCACGAGCTTTTCCTTCCAAATTCTTCTTTATTACGCTCCAGACTCAATTGGGCATGGCTTGTTGCACCTGACGTGATCACTCGAAACTCTCCACCGAAGATACCATCCAGACAGATTCACTGGCTGGTATCTGCTCTTTTGTTCTGAGGCGTCTATATATCCCAACGCCAAACTGAAGTATAAAAGTCAGATTCGAATCAAAATCTACAGACCTGATTGTACTCACAGGGAACACACCAACTCGCCCCGTTGAACTCAACATAAGTGGCGAGAACCTTGACTCCACCTGCATTCCCCAGTTATCGCCCTGTAACACATCAGCACCAAAAATGATGCCAGCGTTCATCCCCTCAAACGTAGACGTATCCTGCTCATGCGCACCAAGCGCCCCCAGATAAAGCCCGCCATACATTCCAGAGTCACTCCTTACAGAACTCGTAAGCGTCAAAGAGCCCGAGAATATAGCTCCTGTCGCCAATTGCCACGTGGGACGTGCCCCTGGCAAAGTAAATCCATCAAGCTGAAGACCAAGGTTCCAGCGCTCTCCAAGGTAGAATCTGCTCCCCACACCTGCATTGTACAAAAACACTGATGTACCCACATGCGCGCTGACATCACCCAGGCCAAAACCATATATGCCCTGGACACTTACACGAGGAATGAGAAAAGCACCAAACTCCTCCGCACTACCAGAGAGCACCACATCACCAGGCTCAAGTTGCCTCGCAGTACGCATGGTTGTGCTCGCACAACCTGCCCAAACCACGCTCACAAGAGCAATGACACACACCTGAAAAATACGATTCATCGTCCTACCCCCGAAGGTTTTGAACATCAGTAATTCAAAACCCCAGCAATGCACATCAAATGTTCAAAAAAGACGAGCAAAAACAAACAACTATGCTCGTCCTACCAATGTAGTTTTACACTAATAAAGCACCACAAAGCCAATCCAGACTCAATCGGGCATGGGCGGAGCAGGAGCACCTCCTGATGATGGCGCAGTCCTTTTACGCTCTTGCTTGACTGGCGCTTCTTGTTCGTTGGTTGGCTCATCGACTTGCTGCCCCTGCTGACGTGCTCGCTCAAAGCTCTCCTCCGAGGACGTCATCCAGGCAGATTCACTGGCTGGAATTCTCTCTCTGGTCTTGAGCCTCTTGTACACACCAAAGCCGATCTGCCCGACAAAGATAGTGTTGCTGGCAGCTTCTTCGGTGTTATTTGAGCTCACCAGACTTCCCGGGAACAACGTTAATGATCCTGAGCTGGTCACCATAAACGGTGCAAACCTTGCCTCAAGTTGCACCCCCCAGTTGTTGCCAATTAACGCATCAAGACCAACCGTACCGCCCACGTTTACGCCAGCAAATTCAGTGGCCTCATCCTGTGTCAGACCATGTACACCTGAATACAGACCACCATAAAACCCTGTGTCACGACTCACTGAGCTTAGTAAGGTCACGGAACCTGAATGCAGTACAGTCAAACCTGTCGTCGAACCAAAGAGATCAAGATCCTGAAAACCATTGGCGTCATACTGAAGGCCAAGGTTCCAATCCTCACCAAGGTAGAACCTGCCCCCAACACCTAAATTGTACAGCAATAGTGATGTCCCCACATGCGCGCTGACATCACCCGCACCAAAGCCATATATTGCCTGTGCATTTACACGAGGAATGTACAACGTACCAAGCTCATCGAGACTACCAGAGAGCACCACATCACCAGGCTCAAGTTGCCTCGCAGTACGCATGGTTGTGCTCGCACAACCTGCCCAAACCACGCTCACAAGAGCAATAACACACACCTGAAAAATACGATTCATCTTCTTACACCCACCCTATTATTTTAGTTGGTCAACCATACGCTGCAATGCATGACGCCTGTGGCTGATCTCTCCTTTTTGCTCCACACCAAGCTCGGCCATATATTTACCCAGCTGAGGCACATAGAAGTGAGGATCATAACCAAACCCTCCATCACCCTGAGATTCCAATAGAATCTCACCTTCACACTCCCCTCTCCAGTAAATCAAATACACGCCATCCACCACACCAAGCTGGCCCTGCTCACCTGGCTCTCCTTCCACCGCCTTCGACCTGTCCACATGCGAGAGAAACCACTCGCCTACAGCATCATCGGGAAAGAGCGCCAGCGCTGCAACAGCCACGTAACGCGCAGTAAACGGAGGCGTTGCCTGACCTGCCTCTTGCAATGCACCAAGCTCACGCACAAGACGTGCGTTGTTCGCTGCATGATCCTTGGCAGGACCCGCAAAACGCGCGCTCTTCACACCAGGCTTCCCATCAAGCGCATCCACCACCAACCCAGAATCTTCACTCAACACCGAACGCTTCGCGTGCAACGCCAACTCAAACGCCTTCTTGATCGCGTTACCTTCAAACGTCTCACAGTCCTCAACCACATCTGGCCATGGCTCAAACTCGGGCAAATTATCCAGTGAACTCATGCTCATTGAACGGGGAAAAACCGTATCAAAAAAAGCATCGATCTCTTTGACTTTATTATTATTTTTCGTCGCAATAATGAGCTTCACAAGGCACCTCTCACGCAAGAGTTCATTCATTAGTGAAAAGACCTATAACATATCCTCATACAGATCGAGGATAAAGATTTGTGAATCGCTGATGCGAACTAACGCCGCCTGCGCTCAAATTTGAGCGCAGGCTCGCGGAAAGATGGCCTCCTGAACGCCAGCATATCAAGCACATAATTGTCCAGATTACACCACGGCTGATGTGACCCCTGTTGAGGCAAGATATCCTTCGCTCGTTTGACGTAACCTGCCGATGAGAGATTATCCATGATGGAACGCGTGGACATCTTTTCTCGCTCTGCACGCGTCATATGCGGCATCACCACGCCAAACTCCTCATCACCCATGAACTCAAGAAGATCACACAAGTACGAGGACACAAGCTCGATCTTGAGCGTCCACGAAGCAGACGTATACCCAAACATGGACACAAAGTTAGGCACCCCATCAAACATCACGCCGCGATAGCACAACAATGAGGATGGATCGATCTGCTCACCGTCCACACTCATCGAAATATGCCCAAGAAACAACAACTTGAGCCCTGTCGCCATGATAATCACATCAGAAGCAAGAAACTCACCTGAGCGCAACCTGATCCCATCCTCTTCAACCCTATCAATGTGATCCGTCACCATGGAAACATCCCCCTGACGCACGCTCTCAAACAGATCTCCATCCGAGACAAGACACAGCCGCTGCTCCCACGGGTTGTAGTGAGGATAAAAATGAGCCTGCACATCAACATCACTCCCTTCAAACGCCTGATGCACACGCCCAAGCAACACCTCTCGCACTTTCTCTGGAAAACGCTTTGAAAGCTGGACCAACAGGTTTTGACCCGCGATCGCACGAGCTCGCCCAGCCCAGAATGCCAGCTTTTGATAAGGTGTACTCAAATAAGACCCCAACCAATCCTCGGCGGGACGACTCAACAAATACGAAGGAGAGCGCTGCAACATCGTCACATGGGCAGCCTGCTGGCTAATCGCAGGCACCAGTGAAACCGCCGTTGCGCCCGAACCCACCACAACAACTCGCTTACCCTCAAGCGTATAACCATCAGGCCAGTGCTGTGGATGAATGACATCGCCAGAAAAACCACTTAGACCTTGAATATCAGGCACATAACCTTCATCAAAATCGTAATACCCAGTACACGCCACAAGCATCGTGGAACGTATCTCGCACATTGCCTCCTCGGCTGTAGTGTACTGCACTGTCCAGCGTTGCTCGGCGCTTGACCAGGACACGTGAGACACCGTGGACTCAAAACGAATCAACCCAAACAACCCAAGCTCACGCGCCGTGGTCTCGATATAATCGCGAATGTGCTCACCTGATGCGACGGTATCTGGCGAAGACCATGGTCGAAATGAATACCCAAGCGTGTACATGTCGGAGTCAGAGCGCACGCCAGGATACCTGAACAAATCCCATGTCCCACCAATCTGGGCGCGGCGCTCAAGAATCACAACGGACTTTTCAGGATGACGCCTCTTCAGATAAGCAGCCGCACAAATACCAGATAAACCCGCACCAATAATCACAATATCCACAGCTTCCATGAACGCTCCAGCCGAGAAGGACAACACAAAAACAAGACAGGAGGAGCATATATGCTCCTCCTGTCTTGTCCAATCAAGGATCAGGGCACACGAGTCACAGGAGGAGCCTCCCACTCACCTGTCAACACAGGCGCCTCAGGCCAGTACATCCTCATGGTCAACTCAAACGCCCCTGTGGTCGGCGTGGGCAGCCAGTTTGCAGCCGTCATCGGTGGCGTGGGCTGAACAAAGATATCAAGCGAACCATCCGCATTGTAATAAAGGTCTGTATTTGACCCCACCGTGTATTTGTTGCTCGGATTATCAACAAGGTAACCATCTGAACCATAGAGCGTCATCGACCAGAACGCATTCACAGGTGGAATCTCATCGGCATCAAAGTGAATGGTGTAACTGTTGGAACCATCAAGCTCCTCGCCAGAGGAGTCCACCGATGTATTCACATAGCGCGCATCCACATTGAGGTTTGCACCAAGTCCTATCTCGGCCACAGCAGCACGAATGGTATAAGATGTACCATAATCCCCCAGAGGAATGGACGCAGGAGGCCCCCAGCTTCCGTTGCGATTGTTCAGCGACAGGGCCATATCAAGGACCGTTCTTGCGTAATCCGAGGAGCTCTCAAGCGCGCTCTTGCGATTATCACTAAGCGACTGAAAATCAAACTGAAACTCGTGATTCACTCCAAGCTCTGCAAGATCATCAAGCATGTCGGAATCCTGCTCGGGCGGAGCATTGTCTCGCATGATTTGAATCAAGCGACTGTAATAATCTTCTGGAGACATTTGCTCCACAAACTCGGCAGGCCCAACATCACCCGAGAGCGCGCTGTAATCAGGAAGATCAATCTCGGGATAATCCCCAGACTGAAACTGACTCAGGGTGGAGAGCTTGTAATCCTGCTGGAGAGCGATCACATTGGGGACATCCTCCTGGCCACGCACTTCTGTGCGACCAATGATCCACACCACATTGGTGGGTGCTGTGATCGTCTCAAGTCCAGCTACATCACCCCCCACATAATCAGGCCCAACGATCATATACTTCTTCTCTGCGCCAAGGTTTGTACGTGAACCTGGTGAGGCAAACGCATTGGTCCAGATATCCAGCAGAGCAAACATGTAGAATCGCTCACTGGGGGCGATGGCGGGAACTTCAAGGACAACAGGCTCATGCTCCAGATCTAACCACGCGGATGAATAAAGCGTGTCTGTATTTGGACGCACCACCGCAGTGAATCCTGCCGCAGGGATCTCCTCAAGATGAACCATCACATTCATGGGCACACCTGCATCCACAAACCCCTGTCGCGTCACATCCATCAACACCGCAGGGAGGCCATAGATATATGCGTTCGTCGCGAGCCGATTTGCCCTGAGTAAACGGATCTCATCCTGTTCTGGAGCAGGAGGATAGGTCTCCTCTTCCTCACTGGCCATATCCTGAGTGGTGAGCATGTCAGCATCAGCAGATGACGCAGCATCAGCAGAACTCCCCGCATCCATGAGCGCAAGCTCTGCCTTTGCATCAACAGGCATATCCACAACGCTCATGCCAGAATCCACGGATGAGGTGGTCGATGATGATGAAGACTCGGCACCACAACCTGCGCCAAGCAGGAATGACCCCATGGAAAAACTTGCAAGAATAATCAACGCGCAACGCCCCATAATTGAACCTCCAGAGAAACTAAAACCAACAAAACTTCACACTAAGTGCAATAAATAAAGTTTTAGCACGTTCGATGACTCTTTCAAGGCAAAAAACCATCCACAGACTCAATACACCCCTCAATAAACACAAAAATACATTTAAAAACAAAGAGATGGGCGAGGATTAATGTTTTGCACTTAAAGTGCAAAACATTAATCCTCGCCCATCTCTTTGTAAAAGTCGATGCCGCTGAGTTCAGGTGCAGAGCGTCAACAAGGTCTGTGCTAACACCTCCTGAGCATCCTCCACGCTCAGCTCCTGCTGCTCCCTCAAGACCTGCCAAAAACTCCAGGAGCTACACGCCTCAAGTGAGGTCAACAAAACTGGCTTGCCACCCTCGGGGTTCTCCTCAAACTCCCGTGCAAACAAACGCGTCACGTCCATACGCATCATGAATTGAGCCATCTTGACGCTCTCGGTGATGACCTCGGACTCGTGCATACGCAACAGCGCGCTCTGACGCACGGGGAAGATAAATTCAAACATATCCGCACGCAACTTTACAAACGCATCGATCCTCTCCTCAAGAGGCAGCCCTCCATCAATCAACTTGACGCGCCCCAACAGTTGACGCCCATGCAGCTTGATCGCCTCGGCATACACAAGATCAAGGTGCTCAAAGTGATGGAAGATATTGCGTCGTGAAACCGAAGCCTCCTGTGCAATTTGCTCGACAGTAGGGGCAAGCTCTCCCTTTCGAATCAACGTCAGCAAAGCCTCGGCAAGCTTCTGCCTTGTCTTGACCCCGCGACGATTACCACCATCATCCGTCGCATACAACTGATTGGCGATCTCCATCAACCGCTCGGGCGTAAAGATGTCGTAATCCACCCCATCCACCTTCAAAGCGCTCAACAGGGACTGCGCTGGCTGAGCAAATCGGCGACAACGCGCTTGCGCTCGTCCCCAGGACGGGACAGCCTGACACTTCGCCAACAACTTTCGCACATGCGTGGCGTCCTCCAGCGCACCTTGCTCAAACGCCCTCACACACAGCCCCGACATGAGCATATCGACGGCTGAAAACTCGCCACCCATAAACCAGCCGTTGCCCTGCTCAAGCGCATGATCCCAGTACGCCACATGCTCCGCTAATACCTCGCCATCGAGGCCACCATCAAGCACGCTCGCTGCACAACTTTGCGCATAATAAAACCAGAACAAACCCTTGAAATAAGCGCTGTGATTTGACTCGGGGAAGAGCTCATGCGCCATGTCATATGTGGCGAGCAAATATTCAAATATCGCCCCCATTTCAGATACTTGCACATCGCCATCCACCAGCACAAGCGATGTACTCATCGCAGGCAACGGGCGTCTCCCCTCACCTTCACCAACCTGCACGCCCTGATGCTCGTAATACACCAACTCATAGGTCTGGTTTAGCTCTTCCAATAGCCACAACACCGCCTGAGTGTCCGCATAAATATACTGATGAACTGTAATCATTTGCCCCTCACCATCCTCACTTAAAGTGCCTCACACATCATCCTTCTCACACGTACACCTTACACTTGCTCTGTTAGCATGATTTTGCCTAGAATAATACACCATGATGTGCCTTGAAACCATCACGCGCCCGCACAACCCCTTGATTTACAGCTCATGTTCAAAAGCGTTGAATCCATTTTTTCGGAACTCAAAGACCTCGCCCTCCCTGCATACACTGGTGAGCACGCTGTGCCACGCCTGAACCTGGATCAGCTCATGGAGATCGCCACGCTTATTTATGGGTTCTCACTACACAGCGCTGATCTGATCAAGAAGATCCACACACAGATTCAGCGCGATGAATGGCACGATATAGACGCGCTCACCATGGCTGGCTGGACCCAACTCCGAGACACCTTCATCTACCCCGCGCTCGAACTCTTCAAACAGGTGGAGTGGTTTGAACTCCTCGACCATGCGGATGAGCGCATCATCGAATGGCTGACAGACGATGAGCAACGCATGCGTGTGCAAGGTCTCCTCAAGCACGTGGAAGGCAACGCGGACCAGCTCATTGAACGCGCCATCACCATCATCTTCACACAGGACTCGGACCACACACCTGCGGCCTTTCGATGGTTTGATGAACACCAACACCAGATCCAACACTGGATCTCCTTCCTGATTGAAAAGACATCCTCATCACCCTGAGCAACTTCGCACACCGCTCCCTTCGCCATAATCTATACCACGAATCACTTTATCCACTGCATAATCTACTTTTCACGCCACAGATTGCAAGGTAAGGTGCCTCAGTCGACACCACTGACAAAAAACAACATTTAACCATACAGTTCAACAACTTAACTAAGGACAATTCATGAGCTCAAATCTACTGCGGACCTTTGTCATCGCAAACCCCACCTCGGGAGGTGGCGCGGTCAAGCGTGAGTGGGACGTGATCGAGCGCATGCTCAAGAATACCCTCACTGAATACGACGTCGCATTCACTCGTGGTCCTGAACACGCCACATTGCTCGCCCGAGAGGCGATCAAAGCAGGTTGGGAAATGGTCGTCG
>Ga0207913_1000483_pt1 | contig 11254 bp, 5 predicted proteins | sample DeeseametaMP2913_FD_184168 | JGI IMG/M metagenome (GOLD analysis project Ga0207913, IMG submission 184168) | Marine microbial communities from the Deep Atlantic Ocean - MP2913 (SPAdes) | ecosystem: Environmental > Aquatic > Marine > Oceanic | place: West of Santa Cruz de la Palma, Atlantic Ocean...
TCGATTTCGTTTTCTTCCTTGGTGGTCATGCCCGAGGCTTCATCCTTGACCTCCACATCAAAGCTCGTCTTCTCCTCGGAGCCCTGTGTGTTGTTCTCAGAAGCGTTGTTGGTCGATGCATTGTTCGAGTTCGTGGAACCCGAGTCATCGGAGCATGCAGAAAATACGAGCAGTGAGGACAGGACTAGCCCTTTAGTAAGTGTACGGTAAATTGTCATTAAATCTCCTTTCTATAGTTCGCTTTATTGCAATTTATGCAATTCAAGCATTAGTTTTCACGAATTAATAACACCGCTAGCAGGTGTAGTCCATATACGATTTTTTGTGATGATGTATTCAAATTAAAATAACACAGCTCATTTTTTGTCATAATAAGTGCAATAAATTACAAATGTTATCACCTTGCAATCACACCTGAATTTGATTAAGGGAAGACAAAACGCTGTAATTCAAATGCTTACAGAACTTTGATCACATAGAAAAAGAAACGGAGAACGCGTGTTTTTACGAACAACAAACAGAGTCTTTTCATGGCGTTATTTTGCGGTCATGAGCATGGCACTGTTCAGTATACATTGTGGAAGTTGCAAGACAGATGATCCTGCAAAATACTGTGGAGATGGCCAGATTCAGGACAATGAAGTGTGCGATGATGGCAACACCATCGATGGGGATGGCTGTTCGGCCTCATGCCAATCCGATGAAACATGTGGCAATGGCATCCTTGATGGCACTGTGGGTGAAGCATGCGATGATGGCAACAACGTCGATGGGGATGGCTGTCAACAAGGGTGCTTCTTGCCAAACTGCGGTGATGGCGTCCTTGATGCAGGCGAAATCTGTGATGATGGCAACACCATCGATGGGGATGGCTGCTCGGCAAGCTGTGTTTCTGTCGAAACCTGTGGCAACGGCGTGGTCGATAGCGCCATGGGCGAACAGTGCGACGATGGTAACACGATGACAGGTGATGGCTGCGGCGAGACCTGTATGTTTGAGCGCTGTGGCAATGACATCGTTGATCCTGGTGAGATCTGTGATGATGGTAACACCATGGACGGCGACGGCTGTTCAGCAAACTGCCTCTCCTTTGAGACCTGTAGTAATGGCATCGTGGATCGTAGCGTGGGAGAGGCGTGCGATGATGGCAACAAGACCGATGGTGACGGTTGCCAGAGCGATTGCACGCTCGCAAGTTGTGGTGATGGTGTGCTTGATACAGGTGAGGTCTGTGATGATGGCAACACCATCGATGATGATGGCTGTTCAGCAAGCTGTCAGTCCGATGAAACCTGCGGCAATGGCATTGTAGACATCGCCGCTGGAGAGCAGTGTGATGATGGCAACAACGCCACGGGCGATGGCTGCGGCGCGACCTGCAAGATCGAGTTCTGTGGCAACAATATCGTCGATCCTGGCGAGGTCTGTGATGATGGCAACACCATCGATGGCGATGGCTGCTCGGCCTCATGCAAGTCTGATGAAACCTGTGGTAATGGCATCCTTGATGCCGCCATGGGAGAGGCGTGTGATGATGGTAACCTGATGAGCGGCGATGGCTGTCAGATTCAGTGCGCGCTCCCAGGTTGTGGCGACGGCGTGGTCGATCCAGGTGAAGCATGTGACGATGGTAACACCATCGATGGCGATGGTTGCTCCTCCACATGTCAATCCATAGAGGGGTGCGGAAACGGTATCGTGGACACCATACTTGGTGAACAATGTGATGACGGCAACGCACTTGAGGGCGATAGCTGCGGTGTGACCTGCAAGGTAGAGTACTGCGGTAACAACATCCTTGATCCAGGCGAAATGTGCGATGATGGCAACACCATCGACGGCGACGGTTGTTCGGCAAGCTGCAAGTCTCAGGAGACCTGTGGCAATGGTATCGTGGACACCATCCTCGGCGAAGTCTGCGACGATGGTAACACCCTCGACGGCGACGGTTGCCAGAGTGACTGCGCGCTCGCCACATGCGGCGATGGCATCCTTGATGCCAGTGAGGTGTGCGATGACGGCAACAACATCAGTGGCGATGGCTGCTCCTCCACATGTCAATCCGATGAGACCTGCGGAAATGGTGTCATCGATGCAACCAACGCAGAACAGTGTGATGATGGTAACCGTGTCAATGGCGATGGGTGTGGGTTCACCTGTAAAGTAGAATACTGTGGCAACGGCATCCTTGATCCAGGTGAGTTGTGTGATGATAGCAACACGATGAGTGGCGATGGCTGCGCATCGGATTGTCGCTCGGATGAAACCTGCGGCAACGGTGTCGTGGACAGCGCCGTGGGTGAAGCCTGTGATGATGGCAACCTCAATGATGGTGATGGCTGTCAGAGCAGCTGTGCATTTGCAACCTGTGGCGATGGTGTGCAGGACGCAGGCGAACTGTGCGATGATGGTAACATCATCGATGGCGACGGCTGTTCGGCAAACTGTACATCCACAGAAGACTGTGGAAACGGTGTGGTCGACATCGCTGCGGGCGAGCAGTGTGATGACAGCAACATCATCGATGGCGATGGGTGTTCATCAAGCTGTGTCTTTGAGTTCTGTGGTAATGGCGTCGTCGATTTTGGCGAGGTCTGTGATGATGGTAATAGCAGCAGTGGCGATGGATGTTCATCGGATTGTCAGTCCGATGAAACCTGCGGCAACGGTCGCCTTGATTCGGCCACGGGTGAGCAATGTGATGATGGCAATGGTGCCAGCGGAGATGGCTGCTCCTCGAGCTGTCTGATCGAAATTTGTGGCAATGGCGTGGTCGATCCAGGTGAAGTGTGTGATGACAACAACCGCACCTCTGGCGATGGATGTTCATCGGATTGTCAGTCCGATGAGACCTGCGGTAACGGTCGCCTTGATTCGGCCACAGGTGAGCAATGTGATGATGGCAACATGACCACGGGCGATGGCTGCTCGGCAAGTTGTCAGACAGAATACTGTGGTAACGGCATCCTTGATCCAGGCGAGACCTGCGATGATGGCAACAGCAGCGGGGGCGATGGATGTTCATCGGATTGTCAGTCCGATGAAACCTGCGGCAACGGCGTTCTGGACAGCCTCATTGGAGAGGCGTGTGATGATGGTAACACCATGGACGGCGACGGCTGTCAGAGTGACTGTACGCTCGCAAGCTGTGGTGATGGTGTACTTGATGCTGGTGAAGCGTGTGATGATGGTAACACCACGGATGGCGATGGCTGTTCGGCCTCATGTCAGTCTGATGAGACCTGTGGCAATGGTGTGCTTGACGCAACCAACGCAGAGCAGTGTGATGATGGCAACATGACCACGGGCGATGGCTGTGGCGCGACCTGCAAGATCGAGTTCTGTGGTAATGGCATCGTCGATCCAGGTGAGCTGTGTGATGACGCCAACAACAACAGCGGAGATGGGTGTTCATCGGACTGTCGCTCAACCGAGAGCTGTGGAAACGGTGTCGTGGACAGCGCCGTGGGTGAAGCCTGTGATGATGGCAACCTCACTGATGGTGACGGCTGTAGCTCAACCTGTGCATTTGAAAGCAGCAACTCCTGTGGCAACGGCGTCGTGGATGCTGGTGAAACGTGCGATGATGGTAACACCAGCAGTGGCGATGGGTGTTCATCGGACTGTCAGTCGGATGAAACCTGCGGCAATGGTGTTGTGGACTCCGAAGCAGGAGAGCAGTGTGATGATGGCAATACCAGCAACGCCGACTCATGCTCATCGAGTTGCCAGTTGTTGACCTGTTCAATCTTTGTCGAAACGTTTGCCAACAACAACGCAGGCTGGACGCTTGGTACGGAGTGGGAGATTGGTTCTGCGACAGCGTCCACAGATCATGATGATGGCAACCCGGATCCAGGCACAGACCACACGGTGGGAAGTGATAATGGCGTGGCAGGTGTGGTCATCGGGGGGAATCCTGATGTATCAAGCCTGCATGGGTACTATTATATGACAAGTCCTGTGATCAACACGGCGTTCACCACGGAGCTGTATCTGAGCTTCTGGAGGTGGTTGAACAGTGATTACACACCCTACATGCAAAACGTCATCGAAGTGTATGATGGAACTGCATGGCAAGTGGTGTACGAGACAGGTGGTTCACCAGGCGTGCAGGACAACGCATGGACAGAGGTGACCTACGATTTGACGCCATACAGAAACGCTGCGATGCAGGTTCGATTTGGATTCCAGGTTGATAGCACGGGGGCGTTTACAGTCTCGTCCTGGAATATTGATGATGTGAGGTTGCAGACGGCGTGTCCTTAGATAGGTCGAAGCAACGCTGAAAAAAGAAGCGGAGGGGCCGCGATAAATTTCTAACTAGTTAGAAATTTATCGCGGCCCCTCCGCTTCTTTTTTGCTCACCTCATGAAGCATTCCTAAATAAACATATTGTAAGTCATTTATATTATTATGTTTTATTTGCAACTCTGATAAGGTTAGACATGTTCACGATCATCACGCAAAGGGTTGGCACGCATTGTGGAATACCCATAACGTGACACTCGGTTTGAAGGGAGAGGCGGATGTACACGCTCAACCCGTTGGTCTTTCAACGAGAATACCGAACCTACCTTTAACGTGGATACATCACTTCTCGTTCCCTTACCTCGGCAAGGGTGTGTGCATCCGCCTCTCCCTTCAAACCAGATGTCGGTCATGTCTTCTCCATGGCCGACATCTTCTTGTTTGCTCGCCTGCACCAGGAGATACCCATGGTCAAGTCAACACCGCCAGAACAGATTGAACGCGAAGATCTTGTGGCTTTCCTCAACGCATGTCTTGCTGCGACCGCGCAGGCCGAGTTTTATCAAAATGAACATACACAAACATCAGGTCTGCACTTCCTGCACGAGTATATCGCGCACAACTACAGAACCATCTACGCGCACACGCTCGCGCTTGGCATCAACGATTACAACCGCGCGCTCATCATCAAGAATCTGCTCTACTCGGGCGCTCCTCGTGACAGGGAGTTAGCCACACGTGAAGCACTCCTGATCATGCAAGCGCTCCACGAACTCCCGGCAAACAGAGTCTATAACCTGTTCCTTGAGTGCGTTCATGACCGACGTTCAAACGCCAGGCTTCGAGCCACGTTCACGCGCTATCTCCACACTCGTCGGGACTTGCCCTTTCACATCATCAAGTACAGGAGCAAATTGCGCAGGATCATACGTCACTTCCATATCAAGCTTGATGACGAGGCGCAGTCTATTTTGTTCAGCGCTCAAGACAAACAGCACAAATATAAAACTGAAATTTATGAAACATATCGCCGCGCACACTTTAGCAAATCCGACATCTACAACCTGCCATATACCGTGGCGGAGGGGATGATTTCAAAGCACAATATCAGCAGAAAGACGTTCCTTGAGAACATCCAACACACCATGACACGACGTGAAAAGGAGCGGTTACAGCAGTCCGCAAGATCTCACAAGGTGGACCTCTCGAATGCATCTCAACATATGGAAATCACGCGACTTTCAAGCATGATTCTAAGCCTTTCGAGACAGGAATCCATGGCGCGAAAAGATGAGCTTGAGCAATGGATGCGTCAAGCTGCACGGCGAGCATGTCGTATCTGGCCTTATCACCTGGAGTCTATCGGGCTCATTCTTGATAACAGCTACTCCTCAACAGGTTCGAGGGAGCGCTCCAAGCGATTGTTGGCCGTCAACCTCTCGATGCTCTACATCGCCCAATCGATCGCACGTAATGTCACCGTGCAATGGACCTCAACACCTCCTGATGGCGAACCCTTTCTTGTGCAACCGCGAGGTCAAACCAACCTCGTGGAGCCACTATTCAAGCTTTTGGAGACACCACCCGAGCTGATTATCATCTGTTCCGATGGGTATGAAAACGATCCTGCGGGTGGCTTTCAACAGGTGTGGCGATTGTGGAAAGAGAAGGTCGCACATGCACACGGTCATCACACTGAAGCGGTCCATATGAACCCGATTTTTGATGCCGAAGGCTTTATGCCAAGGCGTCTGTCTCAGGATGTGCCCACGGTCTGTATTCGTCATGGTGAGGATATCCCGCTGGCGTTGACCATCGCACGCTTTGACTCGGGTGAAATGAAGCTAGACTTGCTTAAAACCATGCTGGAACAGCAAGCCACACAGAAAATCAAAACCATGTGTTAACACAAAGGTATGAGCCATGTTACAAGAGCGCTCCAACAAGCTATCCAGATCACTGACCTCCGATCATCTTGAACTCAAGGGATTGCGTGCGGCTTCATCGCAGGTGTGGGGTTCTGTGCGGTTAGTACCCTTGATTCGAGAGCATGTGCGCGAGGATTTCAGAATTGCCAAGCATCTGTTTCCAGAGAGCACTCGTCGCGATGTGACAGTGAAGGGAACCGAGAAGAAACCTCGTGTGGTATACTCCTCGTATATTCCACACGGTTTAATTGTATCACATGGCCATAATGCCAGTGATGCATCGGTGGCGTGGCAGACACAGCTTGGTCATGCAGATAAAAAGCAAGACATGTGCGTCGCTCCCAGGTTGCACAAGATGGTCAAACGTCTTGGACCAGGAGCATTGCGCATGTTGCCCATGCACATGGCGCTTGAGGGCTTTTTGACGCTACATTTTGGAGGACCTGATGTGGCGTATAACTACTACAGCAAGCGCTCACTGCGTTATGGTTTGAGCCCACGCGTGGAGTACGGCATTACAGGCACAACAATCCCTGATCTTGGGCCAGCGCTGGCGAAGTTTGAGATCCACAAGAACCAATGTGGGGTGTTGATTTATGTAGGTGATGCGCTGGCGAGCGCGTTTGTGGTGGGACATCCAAAGGATTATGTACGGCTGCATCAGAGCGTACTGGAGGATCTGTATGCCGAGCTGTTCTGGTATTATGGCCTGATGTACAGACATCTCCAGACCTGGCAACTCGACATCAAGAATACAGCTTCAATTCATGACCTTGCATCGTTGAAGTCAGCCTATCACCACGCGCTTGAAGAGTTGCACACCTTTGAAGTCATGGACATGGGCCGTGAGCTTATTCAACGCGAACTGCGTAAGGAGAAGTTGTATTCGTTTAGCAACTTTGTTCTGGAGCGGTTTATGACAGACATTGAGGACACCAAGCAGGAGATCAATCACATTGGCGAACGCATCACCAGCAAACAGGGTGAGTTGATGTATTTGAAGACATTCAGATTATCATCACAACAGGTTGAAAAAGCGAGACTATTAAAGCTTCTCGCAGACCATCAATGGGATCTTTATCTGGCCTCGGTGCATGGCAAAATGTCTGCCATGCAACTGAAGGATCGCATTGTAAAAGCTGGATTCGGCTATGTGTTAAGGCACGGTGCAAATACCAGGTTGTAGGAGTTGGTTACACCTTGAAGTTGAACACAGTGGCACACTCTCAATGACTACCTGAATCAGGCAACAAAGATGGCCACTACCAACACGGTCAATATACAAAACGGAATAAACGTGGCGATTCCAATAGCGATCGCAGGTCCTACCATTCCAACATCGCCACCTCGAGCTATTTGCTGCTCAAAGTCAGAGGCAAACAGCTTTTCTGTAAGCGCTTTGAGCCCAAACAAAATGCCCAGATTTAAGAGCATAAAAATGAAGCTCAGACCGTCAGGGATCAGCAAGGCCAACATCAAATAAAGCGGTGTTAACACACCACCCACGGCAAGAAGCATAAACCCACGTGTTTGCTGTCCCAGCTTGAAGGCATTGATTGCCATAACCAAAAAGCTTGCGAACATCGTCCCCAAAAAACCAGCGATAAATACCGCTTGAGAACTAAAAAGCCTGTATGATGGTGTGTAATCACTCGGGGCAGGTTGTGCATATTCATGGTGTTCCATGTGACTTATCTCCTGATAAAGAATCATACTTACATAATACAACTGATGGACATCTGACTTGCGATGACTCTATCAAAGGAACACATTTCAATAAATAGCATATGTGTAAAAAAGCACTGAACATATGTACCAGCAACTTAAATTATTTAAGTTGCTGGTACATATGTTCAGTGCTTTTGCTGTTCTCAACGATCATAATCGACTCCTGACGACAACGTCTTATCGCTGTATACTTTGTGTGTGCTGGGCCAATACTGCGAGGTTTTAAACGACATGACCTGTACTTCAAGAGCTGCCTCATGGGGGGATTTGCGTGCCATGCTTCAGGAGGATCATTATGTATCTTTTTCGAAAGTGTGGTCAATTCTCTCATCATTTCAAGGAGATGAACAGTTATCTGCGCTTGTCTACACGGAGCACCATTTAAAACACATCATGGGTGGATTGAGCGATCAGCTCGCTGAATTTCCCCGCTCACTGCTTGAGTCCTGGCTATTACACCTGTCCTGGTACGAGCTGATGCTGCATATTGACCTCTTTGACGGTTACCCCGAAATCTGGCAGCAGGTTCTGGCAGACATGGCGCTGCGAGAGCATGTTCATGACAACTTTATACCACCCGAAGCGCTTCAGGCGCGTCAAAACCAGCTCCGTCAATCAAGCCACTACCACCAACTTGCAGAACAGGGATACTGGCTCAATGACATGATGCTCGCCCTGATGGAGCCCAATCCAGTCAAGGCCACACAACGACTTCATCACACAGGTGCACACTGGAACGCTGTGCCAAGGGCGAGCAACGCCATGTATGAAGGACTACAGGAGGGCGGCAGGGGGCTCGCACGCATGGTGTCTCGCATTTTACCCTCCCTTGGTGGAGGTCTTGGCATCAGCCAGTTTCATGGTGGATCTGGAGGTTTTTTTGACCGTGCAGCACAGACAATCACTCACACTCAGGATCGTATGACGCAGGCTCGCGATGTGGAGTTAAGCAAGCTCGAAACGTTCTTTGCTCATTATGCGCTGACCTGGATGCACCAAAAATACACATCCTGAACTCGATATTTGAATCAAAACTAAGTACACTGTGGGCAATCAATTTTTGATTCCATGTCAGGGGATTATTTATCAAATGAAGTCAACACGTTACACAGTTAAAATCCAACTACAGAAGCAGCCGTTTGTGTATGTTACAACGCTTGCTTTGACGATATGTTTTGCCTCAATGATACAGATCCCCAACACTGCACACGCTGAGGAACCTGCCACAATTTATCAGCTTTCGCGCGAGTGTAACGTGTTTCTTGAGTGTGGTCTTGGCTCTGAACAACCACTCTTTTATCAGGCAGGCTCAGGTGAGATGCAAAACGCAGATATGCAATTGCATGTCGCCGCGAGCTTTTTCAACATGCGACGAGACTGCCCAACATCGGGAAAAGTTTCGTTTAGCTCAACGTTCACATGCCATGACGTGAATGGAAATGGACAGATGGTAAACGCCTCGCTCACCGCAGGTGGACTACTCAAGCAGGGCATGAACTCTTACGTGGCTCAACTTGAGCATGATGTCACTCAGGAGACCTACTGTTATCCCGAGATAAGCGCCACGCTGACACTTGAGAATGGACAGACTGTGTTTTCAGACTGCCAGGAACTCTCAAAACCAGCCAACTCGATTCAGTTTCTAAATCCCGATCGTTTTCTCATACATGCCACCACACTTGAAAGCACACCCGACCTTCCTGCAAAATCAAGCACACCACAGACCATTGCACTTAACCTCTCCTCGGATTATCTGGACGCATTACCACAACCAACGCCTTATACGTTGGAGCACTTTTTTGCGCAGGGTAACCTACAAAAAACCTCGACATTTAAAACATATGCGGTCAGCAGCGCACCTTGCGATTACTCACTTGACGAAATCACCGCCTGTAGCAGTGACCAGGTTCCTGTGTGTGGGTGTGATAATGCCGTCTGGAGCGGAGTATGTGAGGCCACACAAGCAGGGGTAGGCATCCGTAGCAGCTCTCCTGAACACCCACAATGTGTCCTTGGCAAGGCCACATCATCAGGTGGTGTTACAATGCAAGGGTGGAGCCATCAACCTGTTGTTTTTCAAGGTGATTCTTTCTGTTACAACGCGAATGAACCGCTGATGGAGATGACCGAACCTCTGGATAAAAACTCCGCCCGAGAGCTCCTGGTACGTTATCAACCCTCGGCGCTCGTACCCTCTTACATGACATTCCTTCAGGGCCAGATATCACTCGATATGGAGGAGCCACACCACTTCTCCACAATCCTGTTTCACGACCCCAACGCGTTACCCTCACAGTGTCTTCCTGCAAGTTATCGTCTCCACTCCTGCGCCTCCACAAATCCCTGCTGCTCACCTGACGGAATTGATGCGGACTGCAACCCACACGACGCTCGCCTTGCCTTCTGCCAGAACAACAATGATCGCGATTGCGATGGGTTTCCCGATGCTGAAGATCCTGGCTCTGTGATCAACACAGACATTGATGGTGATGACCTGAGTGACTGGCTTGAGCTCAGGCATGGTCTTGACCCCTTGAATCATGATTCAGACGGCGACGGACTCTCCGATCACGAGGAATGGTTTGGAGGTCAATCCGACCCATGGGCTTATGATACGGACAACGACCTTGTCCCTGACGGGCTGGACAGCGCGCCACGTATGGCTGATCAGGATCGTGATGGTATTTTTGACGGCGATGATCCCTATCCACGCGATCCTGACCATGACCGTGATGGCCTACCTGATGGCGAGGACTTTGACCCCAACAACCCTGACATCGATGGCGACACCTTGCTTGATGGCCTTGAGGTCTTGATTGGGTCTGATATGCGCGATGCCTCTGATCCCGAGCAAATACCTGTAGATAGCGATGGTGATGGCTTGACCGATGACATGGAAATTCACTTTGGATCTGATCCCATGATTGTGGACACGGATGGTGATGGTCTGAGTGATTTTGAAGAGAGGTTTGCGTTAAGCGACCCGACCCTTATCGACTCTGATAATGATGGACTCAATGACTATGATGAATACAGGGTATACTTCACAGATGCAGGGAGCAGGAGCAGTGACAACGATGGTATCTCTGATTTCGAAGAGCTTTTTTATTATAATACCGACCCACTGTTAACTGACACCGATGGTGATGGCGTCTCTGATTTTGATGAACTCTTTACAACGCGAACATCACCACACCGACGAGATACTGATGGAGGAGGTGTCGAGGACAGCGTGGAGCTCTCCATGAGAGGACGCCTCCTGGACGCATCAGATGACTTTGCACAACAGTTTGCGCACTACTCCTATCAGCGCCCTGTTGAAGGCTACTTTTATTATGGCGAAGGTC
>Ga0207913_1000486_pt1 | contig 11240 bp, 9 predicted proteins | sample DeeseametaMP2913_FD_184168 | JGI IMG/M metagenome (GOLD analysis project Ga0207913, IMG submission 184168) | Marine microbial communities from the Deep Atlantic Ocean - MP2913 (SPAdes) | ecosystem: Environmental > Aquatic > Marine > Oceanic | place: West of Santa Cruz de la Palma, Atlantic Ocean...
AGAGAGTTAAAGGCAACCTTTCAAAAGACAGAGCAACTCTTTGATCGTAATGGTTTGGTGATGCTCTCTGCGAGTAGTAACTTCTTGCTTCTCTATATTGTGATGAGGGAGGTGATACGTTTCTGGAGTGGGGATGATGAGCTGACCAGTCTCGAGCAGAATTTAATGGGAGGGTTGGAGGTCAAGAGCGCCGAGCCTGGGTTGGAGCTTTTGAGATTGGGCCGTCTGGTGAGGCGTTCCCTGTACTTACGTGAGACGATTGCAGAGCATGCTTCTGGCGCGTTGTATGAGCACCTGAAACACGAGCGTGATCGTGCAGATGTGGCGCAGTTTATGGTTGAGCTTGAGAAGTTTCGTGCGTTGTACGGGCATCGAGCACCACGTGAGGCGGAGCTTTCAACACCTCGATGGAGAGAGGACACCACATTTATCTTTGATGTGCTCAAGAGCTTTGTGAACGCCCCTTCTTTGGTGACACAACGAGAGCTTGAGCGTGAGAAACAGGCGCGTCGAGACGAGAAAGATGCCGTGATTCGCGGGATGTTTTCGGGGGCGATGAGGCCTGTATTCAGGAAGTTTCTCACGCTTGTAAGGAGGAGCGCACAACGTCGAGAGTCTCTGAGGGCACTGGTGGTGGATGCGCTTGATATGTACCGTGTGTTGGTGTTGGAGTGTGGTGCGCGGTTGGTGCGTCAGGGGGCTCTGGCGAGCAAGGAGGACGTCTTTTTCTTGCAGATGGAGGAGCTATGGGAGTGGTTAGAGAAGCCAGATGACGCCTCATTTGCGGAGCGTTTTCGCATGCTCACGCTGGTGAGGAAGGTAATTTACGAGCATCAGCGTGATCTTCCTGACCCTCCAGGATCGTTTTTAAGCCAGAATGGGAGGATTATTGCCCTGGACAGGGTTCCTGAGCAGGATGTTGAGCGTTCAGCATCATCAGAGCTCAAGCGCTGGACATTGTATGGACTTGCGGGGAGCAAGGGCCACGTCTCTGGAGTGGCGCGTCTTTTGACTGATCCATCACAGCGCGCAAAGCTGGGTCATGGTGATATTCTGGTGGTGCCTTATGCGGATGTGGGCTGGACTCCTCTGTTTTTGTCTGCTGGAGGTGTCGTAATGAGCCTTGGAGGGCCATTAAGTCATGCCTGTGTGGTTGCACGTGAGTATGGCATTCCTGTGGTCGCCAATGTCTCTCAGGCGTTGGATGTGATTGAGGATGGTGACTGGTTAACGGTCGATGGAGAGACAGGAATTATCACTGTGGAGCGCATGACAGTGTAGGTTTTTGTTATGTCATGAAACACAAAAAGAAGAGGGCCAATGTTTCACGTGAAACATTGGCCCTCTTCTTTTTGTGTTTCATGATGGTGTTTCACGTGCGGTGTTGGAACCAGTGATCGACCTCTTGTTGTGCTCGTGAACGCACGTGCATGGGTGCGTTGGGTGAGTAGCTGGTGGAGAGATTTGGGAGCAAGGAGAGTTCATGGGCGACGGTCTTACGGACAAGTTCCGAGTTGCTGACCATGGCGTTGAGAATCCACTGTCTGCGTTCTTCCTTGTGAGAGTTTTGATACCAGGTGCGCCACGCTACAGTCGCCGCAGGGAGAGGTTGAAGAGCAATTTTGGTGAGCGCAGTATGAATCGTTTGTTTGACGCGGCCCTTATTCAAATCAAGGACATTCATCAAGGGTGTAAGCGCCAGTGGTGAGCGCAGCTCGCCGAGGATATGGGCGGCAATTTCAACCTGGAAGTCGTCGTTGTGCTCTGCGACGACCTTGGCGAGGTAAGGTACAAGTTCAGGGGCGAGCTTGGCGTGCATTTGTGAAAGCTTGACGAGCCCCTGCCCTGCCAGTTGTCGTGTTTGAAGATCGCGGTCAAAGATGCGCTCAAGGAACGCGTCGCGCGCTTCATAGACGGGGTGAAGTGAGAGGATGTATGTCGCATAGAAGCGAAGCTCAATGCTCTCAGCGCGCATCATTTCGACGAGCACAGGAGATGCTTGTTCGCCAAGATGATTGAGCGCAGCGAGGACAGGACCATGTTTATCAATGGGAGGGAGTGTATCCACAGTCCATTGATAACGGTCCACATAAAGGCGCCCCGGAAAGATCTCTTCAAGACGAATCAGGACGATGGGGTCAGGTTCAAACTCCTTGACCACACTGTAGGCGATTTGTTTGTCTTTGCTTTCGAGCTTGGTGAAGAGGATTGCCCAGTTTTTGCTAGATTGGCTGACTTCCATGGGGAAATCAGCACGCTGCATTTCGCGTGTATCGTCGGCCTGTGATTGAGAGCCTGGAATGGGCGGAGGAATCACAGCTTGCATCTTCTTGGTGCTGTGCGAGGAGCTCAATTGTTCAGGGTCCACGCTTTGCAGTGGTTCTACCACGGGAGTGATGATCACTTCATTCTGGGCACGCCTCTTTACTGTGGTGCGTTGTTGATCACGTGTAAACCTGTCCTGGGCAGCTTGTTGTGCTGAGACTGCCTGTACTTTGAGCGTGGGGTTATTGGAGTAATCATCGCTCTCATTGGCGACATGTGTTGAGGTTGTCTCATCTTCGGGCTCCATGTCATCGGAGCGTTTACGCCTTTTAAGGACCTGCGCTTTGGGGATGGAGATACCTGGGATGGTTTTGGATGCCTTCTTGTTGCGATTGATAATTGGTTGAGATTCTTCCTCTTCAAAACGAGCCTGGGCGCGTTTGATGTCCTCAATGGAGAATCCACCCATCAGAGTGCGTTTCGCGCGGCGTTGATCATGGAGCCCAATGGGCTCGATAATCGAGACGCCTTCAAGTTCCTTGGTTTCGGTGTGTCGCTTTTCAAGTTGAGGTGTGGCGACTGCGATGTCTTCGCGTGCCTCTTCATAAGGAGAGTCGGGGAGCTTTTCGAGAGTGCTCTTGTCGAGCACTGGAGGAGTGTTAATCCCCATGATGTCGATGCTCATCCCTTCCTTGATCATTTGCAGAGGTGTTCCCATATGTGTGGAACTTTCTTTCGAGTGCTCCTCGATATGTTCCCTGCCAGCGTTGAGGCTGTTATCAAAGAGCGCGCTCAGCTCGGAGGTGTGTTGTTGGATACGAATAGGTTGTGTCTTTCGAGGAACCTCAATGCCCATGTTTTGTTGTGTGGTGGACACTTGAAGTTGTGGAGGTGTGGCCTCCTCTTCGACGATGCTTGCTGCGGAGGGGGTTGAGAATGCAGTGCTGATACGTTCGGGGAGGTCGGGAATTCTCTCCTCGACAGGTGGGAGTTGCTTGGTCTTGGAGAGTTTGATGATACGTTCAAGTTGAACTGCGACAGCATCCGAGACATCCACCAGAGGACGGAGGTTCTTGGAGAACTCCATCAAGTCGAGCGTGGCCTGTTTGGATTCACCGATGAGGAGCATCTTGGTGCGGCGCGCAAGCTGCAAGGGAACGATAATAAGATCATCAGGAGGGAGCACACTCGCTGCAGAGAAGATGGTGTCAAAGCCCAGCTCGGAGGTTGAGCTGACAGTGTAGCTCCCCTGCTCGATAATGGCTTCAAGGAGGGGGCTATCATCAAGGGTGACACGTTGCTTGACCATTGATGCAGAGATTTCTTCATCGGTCCCCCACCCTGACCAGCCTTGTGTTTTAAACGGCTGCAAGTGTTCATGTGCGACCACACAAATCATGCGGCCAGCGAGCCATGCTTCTGCATAGTTCAAGAGTGTGATGAGGAGCGTGTCACGATCGTAACAGTGTTCGACAAAGTGAAGGGTTTCATCTTGTGTCCAGTTGTGACCATAATCAAGCAAGGGTCTACTCTCTGTTGTGAAGGATGCAGTCCAATCCTACCAGGTTTGCCATACAAGATGAGCGCGTCCATGCGCTGCTAGTGAGGGTCTTGTATTGCTTATTCATAGGGCAGAGACAGGTCTCTCAAGATCGCAATACCTGCTATTGTACACTTTCTCAAGCAGGAAGGCATTGGGGTATGTCCTGTCGCACTATACTATCTTGTTCAATGCATTGATACGTCTAGTTTTTTTGTGGTAAAAATGTCGCTTTTTTGATGCCTGTTGTTTTTTGTTTTGGTGAGCTTTCTCTTGATTGATACTTTTGATGTGTTTTTAAATATTGTAAGAGAAAGTAAGTGTTTCACGTGAAACACTTACTGAACTCTAGATTTTCGTATCTTAACCCATGTTAAGTCTCAAAAAAGGATATACCATGATGAACCGTGCCCTGATTCTCATCCCACTCTTCTCCCTCCTGATGTTCGCTTGCGATAAGCCTGCTGAACCTGCTGCAAAGGAAGAGGCTACAACAGAAGCTCCTGCTGCTGATGCGCCTGCTAAAGAGGAGACCAAAACAGAAGACGTCAAGAAGGATGATGCGCCTGAATCTCAAGCAGCCGCTGCTGAGCCTACCTCCGAGCAAGGCTCCCTTATTCTTGGCATTGGAAAGACTCCCGAGGATATCAAGCCTGGTGAGTCCAATGTGTATGGTGCAAACTTCACCATCATTGAGCCACCTATCACGCTGGCGAGCGCGATTGAAAAGGCAGACAAGGAAGGAGTGGGCCCTTATAAGGTGGAGGCTACCATTGAGAAAGTGTGTCAGGCCAAAGGATGTTGGTTTACGCTCAAGGGGGATGGCATCAAGATGCCTATCCGCGTCAAGATGAAGGACTACAAGTTCTTTGTCCCCAAAAACTCGGGTGACCTTCCTGTGGTTCTTGAAGGTACATTCAAGAAGACCACAATGACTCAGAAAGAAGCACAGCACTATGCTGATGATGAAGCCGCACACACAGGAAAGCCTGCCGAGAAGATTACAGGCCCTGTAGATACCTGGATGTTCATGGCTTCTGCTGTCCAGATTGATAAGAAGAAGAGCTAGGCCCTTCTTTCCTACAAAACAGCTGTATTGATCTAAAAAAAGTTCCTGGTGTGACGTTTTTTACAACACACCAGGAACTTTTTCCTTTCTGTGGTGTCTAGTTCTTCAGGCTCACTCTGTTGAGCTTTTGCGCCTGTTGTGCGTTTGCATAACATGCTCAAAAGTGTCGCGACTCACTATCATCACGCTTGTTTTGTATGTTGCCATGACTCCCCTACTCCCACCACCCTATGTCATTCGGCTCGCTTTGGAGCTTGATGGTTTTGTGATCGAAGAGCGCTTCGTCGAGCCAAATGAGATTGTTCACATCGGTCATGAACAACGCTCCAATTTATTGTGTTGGGGACGACTGCCCAAATCAGTGCAGCTCTTTACATACGAACATGGTCAACCTGTGGTGCGCATCTCTCCACGATGGCTCACCCAGAAGAACACGCAGCAGATATCAATCTCGCCGCACTCCCATCCGTCACAACGTTACATCCCTACTCCGCTGCGTCCTGGTCAGTGTTTCACGCTCGACCTTGATGGTGCGCTTTTGCATATTGAGCGTCAGGATTTCTTCACCAAAACATTTGATGCCACGCACCTTGATGTGCCCACGTTTTCGCCTGATTCATCCTCGCGACGTGCTCCTTATATCGCGCTTGGTTCCCTGCTCCTGTGTTCCCTTGTCTGGAGCGTCATGGTGACGCGCTCTGTGGAGCCGATGTCTTCGCTTACACCACAGGCATCTGCGACTACACGTTCTTCTGCGATGGTGGGTGCTTCTGCGCAAACAAATAAGACGCCTTACTCAATCTCTTACAAGGAGGTTGATCCGTTGTCCTGGGAAGAGCGTGAGGTGCAGCGTTTGCTTCAGTCGCGTTCAAGCGATTATCGTAACTGCTTCTCCTCCACCACAAAGGAGAACATGCACATCTTCTTTGAGCTTGATGTGGAGCCGCACGCGGATCGAAGTCTGATCGCTCATGTGGATACAGCATCCTCATCGGTGAAGGGTGCCAAGCTTTTGAATTGTTTGACAAAAAGTTTGCATCGCGTGCGGTTGCCTCGCTACGACAGAGCGTTTACCGTCGAGTTTAATGTGGGCTTTGACCCTTCTGTTGAGCTCAATTAACCCCCTGATACACCTGCTCTTGCATCATCAGATCATGCAAGCTATGAGTGACTCCATGATGGACGTCAAGTGACCTGCTTGACCGTGTTTTTGCGCACGCCATGGTTTAAATTTCCCTCATTCGAGCTGCTGATCATGACCTCTCTTTTGTCTGATGCTGATGCGACCTTGCTCGCATCTCTTTGTGATGAGTTCAACCGCTTTGACCCTCTGACCCCTGTGGTCACTCCCTGGTCAGACGAGATGCTCAATCGTTTCGCCCTACCCCTCTTTGCTCGCCAATATCACGGCAACGAAGCTCTGCGCGGTTTGTGTGATCGACGTCACATCACCCCCGAGACGTTGACCTCGTGGGAGCAAATTCCTGCCATTCCTACCGATGCATTTAAATACACACGCATGAGCTGCGCCAGTGAGCAGGAGACTGTGCGTACATTTCTGACAAGTGGGACAACACAAGGTGCGCGAGGTCAGCATCATTTTGCTTCGCTTGCTCCTTATAAAGCGTCACTGCAAAAGACGTTCAAACGTTACGCTCTCCCCGACATGGAGCGTATTCGTATGATTATTCTTGCGCCATCCACGCAGGACCTCCCCGAGAGCAGTCTTTCTTTTATGCTCTCCGAGCTGGTGCCTGCACTGGGTACACCTGATTCGAGGTTCTTGATCAAAAGTAAGCAGGGTGAGCTGAAGTACGATCTTGAGGCACTCTATGAAATGCTTGATCAAGCGGAGAACACACAGCAGCCAGTGATGATTCTCTCCACAGCGTTTGCGTTGATGCAATTGTTTGATTCTGCTCCCGAGCGATGTTGGTCTCTTCCTGAGGGCTCAAGGCTCATGGAGACGGGTGGATTCAAGGGGCGTTCGCGAGAGGTTTCACGTCAGGAGCTTTACGCGTTATTTACACGACGCCTTGGAATCCCCTCCTCGCATTGCATCAGTGAGTATAGCATGACCGAGTTATCATCGCAGGCATATTCCTCGCACCTCTATGATCAAAGCGTGCGTGGCATAGTTGAGGTTCCAACAGAAGCTCATTATGAAGTTGCTCCATGGGTGCGCTTGCAGGTGGTGGACCCCATTTCATTACAGCCTTTGATCAAGGCTAATACTGTAGGACTTGTGCGCTGGTTTGACCTCGCCAATACCGAGAGTTCCATGATGATTCAAACTTCAGACCGTGGTCACATCGATGATGATGGCCGACTGGTTTTACATGGAAGAGCGCCAGACAGTGAGCTTCGTGGATGCAGTTTGACGATTGAAGAGCTCATGGAGGATGCATGAGCGAGGAAGGTTCTGGCAAGCGGCATCAGGCATCAAAGATAAAGAGTAAGCTCAAGCGTCTGCACCGTACAAGGCAGGACACCTCACACGAGAGTGATGAGAGCCGCGTGTTTACGGATTCTTCCGTGGAGCGCCCTGCCCCACCACAGCAGCCAAATGCGTTTACACGAGCTGAAAATCCCGAGGATGATTTCATCATCACGACGCACCCTTTTGTGCCATCCACCGATCATTCCATTCATGGGCTTGCTCCTTTTGATTCGGCGCTTCCATGGAAGACGCCCGAGCGTATTGTGGGGCTTGACCGTCAAGTTGAGCGTCACAAGATTGCGTTCTTTGATATTGAGACATCAGGTCTACGCAATACAGATCCTATTATCTGTGCGGCACTCGGGTACTGGTTGGATCATCATCCTGCCGATATGTTTCACGTGAAACATTACTTCATCTTTCATCCGCGTGCTGAAGCGAACATGCTTCGGGCCATGCTTGCTGATTTATGTGCGTTTGAGGTGCTGTGTACGTACAATGGAAAGAGCTTTGATGTCCCAAGGGTGAAGAGCAGGTGTACTCAATTTGGTCTGGACCCTGTAGGTATTACACGCCAGAAGCATGCAGACCTTGTGCATACATCGCGACGTATGTTGCCCAAACAGAACCATAAATTGAACCTCGCCACGATGGAGCAGACCTTGCTCGGCTTTACACGTGAGCATGATTTGCCAGGGAGCGAAGTCCCACGGCGTTGGCAACACTTTTTGATGAAGCAAGATCTTACGATGCTTGATGAGATTCGTGACCACAACCTGTTGGATGTGGTTTCCCTCGCGGCGTTGATTGAAATCTTTGCTCAGGGTGGTCCTGGATTCTCGGCAGGTCTTGTGTCTGATGAACCACAGCAGACCCTTCCGCTTGCCCAGTCAAAGCCTGCGCGGAAGAAAAAGGTTGCGCCCCCTCCTCCTCAACCCTATCGCCCACCAAGTCAGGCGGAGGCGATGAGTCCTCTTCAGCGTAAATTGGCGAGGTCCTACAAGCTGAAGTCAAAATCAAATGAGGAGCAACCACAGCAGCCTGTTGTGCGTGCCGAACCAAAAAAAAGAGAGCAACCTCAACACGAGGTTGCTCTGGATAAAAGCGATAGCCATGACGATGTGCGGTCGACGGATACGCCCTCCCCTGGCCAACAGGTTGGGCCAAGAGTTGCTCAGTTAAGGGCGCTGATTTCTGCAAAGCTCAAGGAGGATCAATCCTGTTTGCGCTCGTCGTGTATGCCTCTTGTGACCGAGTTGGTAGCTCTTGATCCTCATCATACTCAGGGGCTCAAGTGGCTCATTCAATGTTACAAGGAGCTTGGTGCACATGCTCTGGTGAAGACTCTACAGGCACGTTACGACGCACAAAACCCTTATGGGTAGCAGCTGCTATCCAACGTGCCATCGGTGTCCTCGCCTGGGCGAGTATCTTTCTCGGGCTCGGGCGGGGTTGTGTCATCGACGACAGTGTCTTCTTGTTCTTTTGTGGGGTCGTCCTTGGGCTTGACGCTGTTGTGGTGCCCTTCTGGTGTAGGTGGACGAGGTTTTAACTCCTCTTCTTTTTCTTTCTCTTTTTTGTTCTCGGCCAGACGCTCCTTGTAAATTCGGTCCTCTTCTCTCCAGACCACGTCAAGTTCGCGTCGCATGCGTTTGAGCTTCATTTGTTTCCACAAATCAATACGTGAGCGGACAACTTCTGTGACCACAGTGGCAGCGGCCTTTTTTACCAGGTCCTTGCCCAAGGTGCTCCAGAAGGATTGAGCAGACTCTTCCAGGATTGTGTTGAGCATTGTGTTGGCTCCTGTTTTAAGTATTCCAGTATTATAAGGTGTAGCGTGCGAGATATAATCTCACACGAGAGGTTCACACTCTGTAACAATCATCGTAACAGAACTCTTTCATGTTTGAAATTTATGTACGTGCAGCGCTCAGTCATCCTGCTTGTCCATGGACGCACTGATGATATTTCCCTGATAGCCTCGGTAGGCAAGGTGTCTCCAGGCTTTTTGGCGCTCTTCTTGATCAAGCGTGTCAGGTTCCTTGCGGAACTTTGATCGTAACCTGTCGCGTGCGTATTCAACCCATATGGAGTCATCTTCAATGGCTTCATCCATGGCGATGTCGATTTGTTTGCTGGTGTAGGCGCGCTTGATCATTTTCATGCGAATTTGTGAGGGACCCCAACATTGTCGGGCGAGGTACTCCACGTAACGTTCTGCGACACGTTCGTCATCAAGATAGTTGTAGCTCTTGAAACGTTCGATGACGGTCTCGACGTGTTCCTTGGGGAAGTATTTATCGAGCAGTTTTTTGCGCAGCTCTTCGGTGCCATGGTCGCGCATGGCGAGTAGCATCATGGCGCGAGCTTCGACATCATTGACGGATGCCTTGCGTGCTTTTTCTGCTGCTTTACTGTCTTTTCCTTTACGGCCCCATGCCATGGTGACTTCCTTGTGCTGTGGTGTGTGCTGCGTTGAAGTGAGCGCGTGCTTTGTGCGCTCTCTGGTGTGAATCTCGGTCTTCTCTTGCAATTTCGTTGAGATTTGTTGTAGTTGGCAGCGATCATTTACTCCCTGTTGAATTATGGGGACAAGGTGCCATCGCTTCAAGGAGAACATGATGGATAATCAATCGTCAAACGATCAAAATAATGGTTCAGGGTTAAATAAGAGCGCGCTCATCCCCGCTGTAATCCTGTTGATATTGCCCGCTGCGGTGCCGCTGTTTTTTCTGGGCCAGGCAGATGGTAGTACCAACAAGATGGTGCTCGTGGGGACTACTGTGTGCGTGGCGTTGCTGAACGTGGTGTTGATCGTTGCGTTGGTGCGTTGGTTTAAGCGTATGAAACAGGACTGAATAATTGAGTTTAATCAATGTGTTAGGTTGATGTTTTGAGGAATCGTCTTAAATCACCTGACTTTTGTGAGACACTTTGTTATACAGCGTTCCGTTTTGATATAAAGATTCACCCTTCTGTGTGAGAAGATCATGAGTAGCAAGGCAAAAAAGTCCGTGGAAAACAAGGAAGCAAAGAAGGCTTCAGAAGAGGAGAGCGTGGATATCTCCATTGTGATTCCTATTTACAATGAGGAAGGTATTCTCTCGGCGTCTGTGGCAGACCTGACAGAAAAGCTCAAGAACGATGAAGAGTTTAATTACTCTTACGAGCTTATTTTGAGTGAGAACGGTTCAACAGATTCCACTGTTGAGGTTGCACGTAAGCTCAAGGAGACACACCCCGAGCTTCGTCTCTTGCACTCCTCCGAGCCAAACTACGGTCTTGCGATGCGCCGTGGCATCCTGGCTGCACGTGGTCGTATCGTGATCTGCGATGAGATTGACCTGTGTGACACTGACTTTTACCGTCGCGCGCTTCAGAAGCTTGATGGTGAGGGGTATGACCTCGTGGTGGGTTCAAAGGCGTTGAACAAGTCCTATGACAAGCGCCCTCCCTTCAGGAAGTTTGCGACCTTTGTGTTGAACTTCCTGTTCAGAGTGTTCCTCGATTTCCGTGGTACGGATACACATGGCCTCAAGGCGTTCAAGAAGGATCGTCTTCTTGAGGTTGTGAACCGTTGTCTTGTGGATAAGGATCTCTTTGCCAGCGAGTTTGTCATTCGCGCAGAGCGCATGCGATTCCGCATGACCGAGATTCCTGTGGAAGTGATTGAGAAGCGTCCTCCTTCCATTAACCTTGTGCGTCGCGTGCCCAATGTGCTCAAGAACCTTGGTCGTCTTGTGTGGGTGATTCGCGTGATCGATAGATAATGCAAGTGATTGTTATTTATCGAATATTAGCTTTATTTTAAGGTGTTGGGTTTGAGCAAACCAGTAGCTTCTATCACAGTTGATCTTGATACATCACACCATTACAGGGCGATTCATGGTCTACCCGACCGTGGTCGCAGCGAGTGTGATGGCACG
>Ga0207913_1000492_pt1 | contig 11190 bp, 6 predicted proteins | sample DeeseametaMP2913_FD_184168 | JGI IMG/M metagenome (GOLD analysis project Ga0207913, IMG submission 184168) | Marine microbial communities from the Deep Atlantic Ocean - MP2913 (SPAdes) | ecosystem: Environmental > Aquatic > Marine > Oceanic | place: West of Santa Cruz de la Palma, Atlantic Ocean...
GAAAAGAGGAGAAGAGAAGCATCTTCAGGCGATCCCGATCGCCCTTCATTGCCTCTCTCCCCCTCATTCCTCCGTGCCGTCGCTCTGCTCGGTCCGCCTGTGTCAACAGAACCTAGAGAAACAGTCGGCAGCGATCAATGAGGTCTTTGACGGATGCAATCTCTGTGTCGTCGTGGAGGTTTTGCCATGATGCGAGTGCCACAAGTAGGATCTTGCGTGCACGTTCAAGGTGTCCAAGATCAAGCAGGATTTCGCCTGTGCGCTTGAGGATGGTGGCCTCAATGGGTGAGCTTTGTGTGCTCTGAAACCATGTGATGAGGTGTGTATAGGCGTCATCCCACTCGGCCCATTGTTGAAGCTTGGTGTGGAGGTAGATCTCGTTCATGTAGAGCACACCAAAGAGTCTGCTCTGGTCACGTTTGGTGGCCTGATATTTGAGGTCTTTTAGTCTGACGATGAGCTGCGAAGGATCTTGAGCCTCGATGACATCGATGGTGAGGATGTTGACCTCGGCGATGATGGTGAGCATCTCACCACAGGGCCTGAAGAGGTCACGTGCGCGTTCAAAGTGGTGGTGAGCCTTGCTGTAATTCTTGCGCTCCATCTCAAGGTGTCCAAGGAGGTTTTCGGCGTTGCCCTCCTGCATGCGGTTGCCCTGTTGTCGTGACATATCAAGGACTCTGTAAAGATTCTCGGCGGTGGTTTGCTTCTTGCCATTGATCAGGTCGACAAGTGCCACGATGTAATAGGCAATGGTGAGGCCCGTGGGTCTGTCCAGTTTCTTGAGGATGTCGATGGCTTGCATGACAAGTGTGTTGGCTTCTTCGTAGTTTCCCATGAGGCCAAGAGCTTGAGCCTGACCCACCACGGCCATGGCATAATCATAGGTGTTTCCAAGCTCTTTCTGGATGGCCGCTGTGTCGCTTGCAAGTCTTGCGGAGCGTTCCATATCACCCGTATCTTCGTACAGTCGGCTCAGTGTTTTGAGGATCAAGGCGAGGACGTTCTTGTCGCCGCTGACCTGAATTTTATTGTAGGCATCTTCAATCAATGTTTGTGCGCGAGCGCGTTCGCCGAGGTTGCGTGCAAGATAAGCTTCGTAGGCGATGCCCTTGACGTGTAGTGGGTGAGTCTCTTCGACATGCATATGTTCGACGCACAATTTGTAGGCATCAATGAGGAGTCTGCTGGTGTCGAGGTCATGGAAGATGAGGCGTTTATTGATCGCTTCTGAGAGTGGTGCTGTGGCTTCTTCCCAGCGCTCGGCGAGCATGAAGTGTCGTGAGATACGCTCATGTTGTGGGTTATCAAAGTGTTCACCCTGCTCGGTCAGCCACTGTGCGATGGTGAGGTGATAAGAGGTCCAGCGGTGTTGTTGTTTTGACTTTGCGACAAGGTGTTCATGGAGCAAACTGTGCGCAAAAGACCATGCATTTTGAGTGGTTGTGTCCTGTTTAATAAGCTGACTTGTCGCCAGTGTGTCAAACAATTGAGGTGGTACAGACAGCTCAAGACGTGCGGTAAGAGAGCGCCATTCAAGCGGGCTGATGTCCTGTCCAAGGGCAGCAGCAAGTTGCAGTGCTTGTTCAAGCGTGTCAGCCGAATGGTGTGGGAATTTACCAAAGACATGTGCCAGACGAGAGTCCCACAGATCATGAAGGTCAGTGGGTAAGGATGTGGTGACGCCCTGTTTGAGTCGAAATCCTTGCGAACCTGTGACGAGCATACCACGTTCGACCCAGTCACCGACGATTTGCACGGCAAACAGTGGGTTGCCCTGCGTGCGTGTGACGACCTGTTTGGCGAGGTTGGGTTCAAGGCCAAGCATCTCATGGACGAGGTCAGCGTGTTCCTTATCGGTGAGGTGTGTAAGGTCGAGTATACGCGAAGAGGGGAGTTGTTTGATGCTGTTGAGGTATTTTATCGCCTCGTTCGAAGAGCCATCCACACGTTCTGTGGCGAGTATCATCAGGGGCAAGTCGTAGAGCAGATCGCGTTGGAAGAGGTCTCGTAGAAAAAGCGTGCCTTCCATGCCCCACTGAATGTCATCAATCCAGAGGATGACAGGGCGCTCCTCTGCGAGGTGCACAAGCAGATCGATGAGCGCATAGTGACGCTCTCGCAAGTTGTGGAATTCCTTTTTGAAGTCAAGCATTTGTGTAGATGCTTCGGGGAGTTCAAGTTCGGTCAATTCGACAAGCGCAGCGAGGTCAACACGTGAGGTTGAGCCAAGACGTGTGGTGATTTGTTCGGCGCGTTCGGAGCGGTCAAGGCCATAGGTGTCGAAGAATTTGACGAGCATGGGGCTCAAGCCATCTTGTGATGAGCCGTGAGGTGAGAAGGATGCCTTGAAGATGTGTGCCGCGCCAGATTCATGGGCTCGTCGACACATCCAGTCGGCGAGTCGTGACTTTCCACAACCAGGTTCCCCGCGCAGGAGGCAAAATTGTGGTGAGCGTTTTCTGGCGGTGAGCAGGAGTGCTTGCCAGAGCAAATCACGCTCGCGCTCGCGTCCAATCATGGGGAAGGAACGCACGCCCCAGAGCCCGAGTCCAGCGCCGAGTACATCAAGCCTGTGTGGCGCATCATCAGCATCACGCCAGTCACGAAGCAAGGGGGCAGCAGGAGGTGCATCGATACGTTTGCGTTCAAGATCCTGAATGGCGCGCATGCGTCGAATACGCTCCATGGTGCTGGTGAGGCCCTCATCGATATCGACGAGCATGGTGGCTTCATCAGGGTCTGCTTCCACATCGCTGGTGTCCATGTCGATGGTCTGGCGGACCTGTTGATCAGGTTCAAATGTTTTGGCGACCTCTTCAAAAGCAGCGAGCGCGTCGGCGGCGCGTTGGAATCGCTCGCGAGGGTCTTTGCGAAGGAGCGTGTTAAGCCAGCGCTCAAACCCTTTTGGGACGGCGAACCTTGGTTGAAGAGGGGGTGGTTGCTGTGCAAGCTGGCTTGCGAGCACGAGCATGAGATTACCAGGGAAGAGAGGTTTTCCCGTGGCCATCTCCCAGAACAAGCACCCCATCGCGTACAGGTCAGTCCACGGCCCCTGTTCTCGCCAGCGCCCTTCGATCTGCTCGGGGCTCATGTAACGGGGCGTGCCTGTGATCTTGTTTTCGGCGTTGGCATCCTTGATATCTTTGAGTGGTGTACGCTGCGTGTGTTCATGGTTGAGCGCGATGCCAAAGTCGACAAGTTTGGAGGCTCCCCGAGGGGTGACAAGGACGTTTTGGGGTTTGAGGTCACGGTGGATAATGCCCTTGGCGTGGGCGTGAGCAAGCGCTTCAAGAAGGTCGCGAATTTGGTGAGAGAGCTGTTCCCATGTGAGGGCTTGTTTGGCGTCCTTGAGAGGTTTTCCCTCGATGTATTCCATGATCAGGTAGGGCGATCCTGCGTGAAGATCTTCCATATCATGTTGGAGCAGGCCGTAGTCGATGATCATTGCAATGTTGCGATGATGCATTCTGGCCATGGAGAGCACTTCATGTTCAAAGGAGCGCTGGAACGTATCCTGACGAGCGGCCTCCGAGGTCAGGAATTTGATGGCGACATGATGCCCCTGATCCTGATGGACGGCTTGCCATACTTGGCCCATGCCGCCTTTTCCCAGAAGTTTGATGAGTGTAAAGTTTCCGAGCGTGGCACCTTGCATGAGAGCCTGTCACATAAGTTTTAATGGAGAGTGTTAATACAAAGAGGCCATCGATCTTTCACAAGGATCGATGGCCTCTTATTGTAGGTACTTTACCTGTACAAAGTCAATTAGTCGCGACGACCCACGAGCTTGAATTCCGAGGAGGAAGCGTAGCCGCGCACCATGACGTGGATGGAGGCAGGAGAGTTCAACTCCACGACACAGGTTTCATCGCTACCAGCCTTGTAAGGACGGCAGTCGTAGCGCTCCACAGAGGGGCTGTCGCCGATACGCACGTAGAGGTCAGCATCAGCGGTGCCGCCGAGCTCAAAGGTGTAGGAGCCAGCATCCACCACAGGAGTGCTTGTGACGAACTCTTCATCTTTGGCAAGGGTGCCTTCTTCGGTCAAGCCATCCCAGGAAGCGGGTGTGGGCATGTCGCCTGTGTAACCAGGGACAAAGACGTTGTCCTCTTCACCCGAGACGAGCACGACCTGAGAGGATGAGATTTTGCGGAAGATCTCTTCGTAGGTTGTGGGCTCTTCAGGAGTGGAGAGCGCGTTGACAAATGCCATGGTGGAGCGTGTCATGTTGCTGAAGAAGGAGGGGAGCGCATTGGTCACGATGTCGAGGTGTTGTGTACCTGTGGGGTCCTCGGGGTTGACATCAGCGCGAGCGTCAAACAGAGCGCTATCGACGTAGGCGTAGGTGTCACATCCGTTCATGAACACGATGGAGTACTGTCCAGGAGCCCAGGTGCCCTTTTGAGCGAGCGCACGGATGTTTGCACCAAGTCCAGCGTGGCCATTGTATGCGATGAAGTCAGCGTCTTTGGAGAGCGTGTTGTAGCGCGCGTTGAACTCGGAGCCAGCTGTGCGCACGTTGTCCACAAGGAGTGCGACGACCTCAAGTTTGCGACCATTTTTGAGGGTTGCGTTGAAGGTGACATCAGGTGTGGAGACGCCAGGGCTGCGAGGTACTTCAGCGGGTTCGGTGACGAGGTCGAATTCCTTGAAATCAGAAGACATTCTACCAAGGAACTCGTTGTATGCCGAGATACCAGCGTCGGAGTTTGAGGTGGTGTTGTCCTCGTATTTGCCGAAGATCGCCACGACCTTGAGCACATCATCTTCCCAAACCTTGTGATATTCTGGATATTTACCAGTGGTGTTGGAGTCGCTGACTTTGAGCGTCGCGGTGGTGCGAATGATATCACCTTCATCAAGGTCACAACGAGAGACGTTGGGGCGGTAGTAGTACCACATGCTGCCCGAGGTCACGTCGTGAGCACCATAATCGACGCAGGAGTGTCCGTATTTTTCAGCGAATGCGGTGAGCGCAGAGCTGCTGATTTCAAAGGGGAGGATGAGCTCATATTCCTGAGGCACATCGCCACGAGCACCCCATGCGACAAGGAGGGTCGCGTCGTAATCAATGCGGACCTTGCCATCGGCAGTGCGAGACGTTTCAACGTTGCTCAGCGTAAGCTTGTCGAGGCGACCGACGCCGTTGTCACCGTTGAGGTGACCGATGGTGTAGAGGAGCTGGTCTTCAATCTGAGATTCGGGTCTCCAGCTTGAGGTGGTGATGAGGCTACCCGAGAAGGACATGTCGACAAAGGTTGCCACGACGCTGGAGTCGGCCTTGCCATCGATACCACCCTTGACCTGGGCGCTACGCTCCACAGCGAGTGCATCAGTGGTGGAGGTGCTTCCCTCATCGCCACCTGTGGTCTCGTCGTTACATGCGACAGCCATCATTCCCATTAAACTCACAAGACATGCTTTCTTCAGAATACTCATCATTCCATTTACCATCGTTAGGTTCATTTTTATATGTTTAACGTGTGAGTCACAGTGGCTCACAGCGAGTGTACATCGATTGTTTAGCAAGATAGATACCAACGCGGGATATTACGTATTTATGTACGAAATGCAACTGTTTGTGTTACACAATTCTGATAGCACATCAGCACCTGGCAACTTGAGTTGCCGCTTGTTGAGGCGTGCACACCTCCGTTATGGATACTCAAGTTGCCACTCGAAGGTGGTCGCAGGCAAGAGGAGGGGGCGGCCTGCTGGCAAAAGTTTTGCGGTCTGCGATCCTGTCGCCAGCAGGCCGCCCCCTCCTCTTGCCACGAGACGTTTCGTCGAGACCAGGAAAGTTGCATTCAGGAGGAGTAGAGAGCGTCGCGTATGAGGTGGCTTTGTGTGATGACGTGTTGATGCTCGGGAGGTGCCTCGTGGAGGATCTGTTGTAAGTTGTCTTGAAAGCGTTGCATATGGATGAGGTGTAGTGCGCTGGTGACGTGACCGACGCCCTCGTAGTGTTCCTGAATTTTGCCGACGGTCTTGCCCTGCGCAAGCTTGATCAAGGGGATGCTGGCTGTGTTTGTGATGGGCTCAAGTAGAGTGGTTGTCATGACGTACGTGTGTTGACTTGCGGCGAATCGGTGCATCATGGAGGTGCTCAGGAGCGCGCCAATATACTGGCGTTGTGCGTCGGGGTGCACGGCCAGTTGATCGAGGTATCCGATCTTGTGTGGTAGGATGTCATCCTTGTTAAAGTCTTGAACCCATTCGATATTTTCTTGTTTTTTCCAGACCTCACTCTGACGCAATATCGCATCATCCAGACCCACGATAAAGCCAAGGATGTGTGCATGATCGTTGGATGTGGCGACAAGGATTTGCTGAAGACTGGTGAGCAGCATGTAGTGTTCGGGAGAGCATCCGAGCACAAAACCACCACGAGAGCTTTCGGGATGGTTGTCAGGGTTCATGGCAAGCATGTGCTTGAGATTGATGATGTGGGGGACGTCCTGTGGGGTGGCGATGCGAATGTGATGGTTCAAGTCAGGTGACATTATTTGGGCTCCACAAAGATTTCAGGACCGGCGGATTGTTGGAGGACAGCACCAAGCAGCGTGTCGACGTTTTCATTGTGTTGGAATGCTTCAGGCAAGGGTGCGTCTTCATCGGGGAGCATATGCCATGGGAGGGTGGGGTAACGGTGATGTACTCTGTGATGGCTGAAATTCAGGAGCCACCACTTGAAGAAGCGAGGAGTATCGACGCTACGCACGTTGTAAATGACCTGCTCGCCATAGGTTGTTCTATAGTGATAAATATAGACAAACAAAGAATAAATCCATGCAAAGAAAAGCAATGGTCGGCCCATCATCGCCCACCAGATATGTGAGCCAAGCAGGGTGTAGATCAGGACATTGAGCAAGACACATCCTGCAAAAATAGCGATGGAGTTGAGCTGATCCTGGAGGCTCCAGCCATTGAACGCAGGCGAGATTTTTGGAGCGTATTTCGGAGGCACAAAGAGGAAGAGGAGGATGGAGACGACACCATGTAAGAAGTAGCCACCAGCAAAGACGCCAATGTACCAGCACAGGCCGATCCAGACGCGGCGAAGGAAGCCAGGTTCCTTGTTGACGACGTAGCCATCAAGCGTCGAGGTGTGGTGATCCCGTCGGTTATGCGTATGATGAAACTTGTGTATTTTTCGATAGATAGGCACAGGTATAAGCAGTGGCGTCAGGAGCGCCTGCCCAACGATATCGTTGAGGAGCTTGCTGGAGGGGATGAGTTTCTTGTGAATGGCCTCATGAGCGGCAGTATAGAGGCGATGAAACCAACCGCCCTGAAGCACCAGTCCGAGGATCATGAGTGGAAGATACAGATCACCAAGCTGAGCGCTGTAGATCTCAATGAGGACGTTTGCTGCAATCAGAGCAGACATGACGATCCAGGTTTCAAGGAGCATTCTGGAGACACGTCTCTGATGGATATTCGGGTCAATTTTGGGAGGCATGATGGTGCGAAATCCGTGAGATTTTTGTGGAGTTTGCGTGCTCAGGAGAGTGCATCGTGTGGTGATATGTTACACTGTGTTATAAACAGAGTTAACGTTAATCAATTGAGCGCTGCGATGCAAAAAGAAAACGTGGAGAAGCGAGAGTGGGGGTGTTTGCCACTGGTGTTGACGGCGACACTTTTTGTAGGTGGTGTACCTCTTGGTGATGTGTGGATGTCGTGGTGGGTACCACAGGCGCCCGAGTTCCTGGGTGGCGTGGTGGGTTTTTTTATGTTCCCACTAAGTTTTATGGCGGGGATGTTGGCGTGGCAGTTTGGCGCGTTTGTCAGAATGATCGTGCGTTCTGTAAAGACGAGGACATTGGCTGAGGGGGACAAGACGGCTGGAGCATGGCTGGTGATACCAGCGTCATGGGTGACGATGACGCTTGCAGGAGCAATAACGTGTTATTTTGCGCCCGTGTGGTGGCAAACGTTGTTGGCCTTCATGTGTGCGGGTGCGTTGTACGGTATGCTGATGTTTATCGCAGCGCGCATGCGATTGCTCATCATGCTCGATTCATGAGCATGCAGAGGAGCTTATGTGTTTTTATGGGACGTACCGTTGCAGGAGAGCGGGGGCGGCCTGCTGGCAAAAGTTTTGCGGTCTGCGATCCTGTCGCCAGCAGGCCGCCCCCGCTCTCCTGCCTGTAGGCTCTACAGTCGTGTAAAAACACATATGCTCACTTTTGTTGTGTGCTTCTCTGTAGATTTTGGGTGGTGTGTAAAAGGTTTTTTGAAGTGTGCATGACTGGTTCTTAATCATTGTCCTCATCATAATCTGTGATGGGGACAGCTTCGTTGAGAGCTGTGCCATCATCGTATTCAATTGTATTCATGAGAGCAAAGTACAGGGTGTGGAGATGTTTGAGGTGTGGCCACGCGAGCAGGGCGCGCGTGCCTTTGTGAGTCATGCGCGTCGAGGTTACATCTAAAAAGATTAAATTATTCAAGTATTTGGATGTTGATATTGCGATGATGCCTTCATCTCTTACAGGGTTAAAGCTAAAGTTCAATGAGCGGAGGTTTGAGGCATAGGATGACTGTGTAAGAGCCTTGATTCCAGCAGGTCCGATGGCATTGTCGTTCAAGCACAGTGAGCGTAGTTGTAGCAGGTGAGGTGATTTGGCGAGTGCGGTGATGCCATCGTCAGTGAGTTTGTTGCGTCGTAGTGTGAGTGATGTGAGGGATGTAAAGAGATGGGGTGATTGGAGGAGGATCAGCAAACCTTCATCGCCAAGGTCGTTGGAGTCCAGAGACAGGGAGTTGAACTGTGAGAGCAAGGTTGCTTGTGCGAGCGCCTGAAATGCATCACGGCCAGCATAGATAGCGCTCAAGCTGAGGGTGTCAAGGTGTGGTAAGGAGGGGGCGTTGACGAGTGTTTTGATGCCTTCATCCCCGAGCTCGTTATCAGTCAAGGCGAGCGTGCTGAGCTGTGATAGATAGGGTGATTTGGCGATGGCCTGAGTGCTTGAGAGGGAGAGTTCAGTGGTATTCAAGTTCAGTGTGGTGAGATGAGCGCATAGGGGGGAGCTTACAAGTGCAGTGATGCCATCGTCTTGGAGGCGATTGCCGCCAAGATCAAGTGTGTTAAGTTTTTGTATATAGGGTGATTTTGCGAGTTCTTTGGCGCCTTTGGCACGTACAAGATTGCCACCAAGATCAAGGGATGTGAGGTTGGACAGCAGGGGAGACTTGGCAAGCGCAGAGGCCCCTTCATCGGTGACCTTGTTGCCGTTGATGTGTAGGGCACGCAGGTTTTTGAGGTATGGAGAGGAGAGCAGCGCGTGGATACCGTCGTCATCGATCTCGTTAAAGGACAGATTGAGATGCGTTAAACGTGCGAGAGATGGTGATTTGGCGAGCACACGAAGAGCATCTTCGTTTAGATCATTTTCAGCCAGATCGAGCGAAGTCAGGTTGGACAGGTGAGGGGATTGTAGGAGCGGTGTGACTCTGTCCAGATCGAGGAAATTTCCTTTGAGTTTGAGGTGCTTGAGATTTCTGATTTGAGGTGATTTGGCGAGCAGATCAAAGTCGAGCATGGTGCTCCATGTGTACTCGATCGCGAGGGAGTTGAGTTGTGCGAGCAGGGGTGAGTGTGCAAATTCAGAGAGGTCCTCATCAGAGATCACGCTTCCGCCAAGGCGTACATCTTTAAGGCTTTGAAATTGCGTGCTTTTTACAAAAGATTTAAAAGTATCTCCCGTGCAATAATCGCCGAGCACAAGGGTATGGATGGCATGTGAGGCAGGGGAGTCAAGCAGGTCCAGTAGGGTGTTCTTGTTTTTGTGACTCAGGAAAGTAAAGGTGGCGCAGGGGATATGTTGTGCGGCATCTTCAAGCGCAGCGAGTTGATGGAAGGAGCAAAGAGGGGTGTGGAAGTGGTGTGGGAATGAGGTGAGATAAGGGAGCCATGTGGCGCAATACTGTTTTGGGTCTTTGTGATAGGCCAGTCTTGAGAGTGTTAAAAGTTCCTCACGTTCAATCTCGCACCAGGAGGATTGGTTCATGAGGCTTCTGAGATCTTGAAAACCGATGTGCTCCGCATCTGTCATTGTGCTCCTCCATCTCAGCATATTCAATGCATCATGATGTGTACCTTGAATATGCCAAGAAGTACATCAAGAGGGTGTTAAGAGTGTTCAATGCTCAGACTGCTGCATACTACAGCCTTTCAACAAGGCGAGCGACGACAAATTTTTTGTGTAGCCTTTAAGTACGATAAAATCATTTGATTTATTAAAAACTTAAACCAAGTCAGAGCTTATGCATAAGAGGCGAAACGAGGAATTTGACGGAGCGTTTTGCAACAAAAACCTACAGAGATGAACGGAGCGAAGCGAGAGGAAGTAGGGCTATCACAAGTGAGCTTGCGAACTTGGGACGGCCTACTGATCTCGAGCTAAACGTATCAAGCGTAGTGAAACTCCAGAGGTTTTTGGATCGCAAAACAACGTATAAAAGAGCCTCTTGCGCGCCTGAAACCTTACTTTATGCTCTTTTTGTGCACCGTAAGCGTTTCATGTTTTTGAAATGTATAAGAATAACTGTCAACACCCTCTAAATTATCTAAATTATTGTTTTTGTTTTTATTTTTAAAATTTTAAAAATTTTAAAAATTTTTAAAATTTTTCTGGATGTAGGTTTGAGTTTCCATGCAGCGAGCAGGACGACAAACCAGAATCCAGAGGCGGGCATCATGAAGACGCCGCTGATGCCAAGCGCAGCGAGCATCCAGAGGAGCTGTGTGGGGAGAGTGCCCGTGTGTTTTTCAAACAGGTGGAGCGCCCATGCGGCGAACATGACAGCCCAACCGAACCAGATGAACCAGAACCACAGGGCGCGTAGAGGGTCGGGATCAATGCTATTGAAGATGCTAAGGTCCACGATTTCAGCGATGGGACTGCGACCTGAGAGGTCACCTTCAGGGAGGCCATAGAAACCAGCAATCAGGCCCACGAGATTGTGAATAATACCGATAATAAGCAGCCACATACCTGTGGTGAGGGGAGGTTTTGAGGAAGAAGAATTCATGGTGTACTCCTTGGGCGTAAGTTTTATGGGTTTTATGAAACGATGACCATACGGGTGCGTATGGTGCGTGATTTGACATGGACCATACGCACCCGTATGGTCCATGTCAAATCCATCTTGTATCGAGGCGCAAGATGTGGTGTAGAG
>Ga0207913_1000503_pt1 | contig 11113 bp, 8 predicted proteins | sample DeeseametaMP2913_FD_184168 | JGI IMG/M metagenome (GOLD analysis project Ga0207913, IMG submission 184168) | Marine microbial communities from the Deep Atlantic Ocean - MP2913 (SPAdes) | ecosystem: Environmental > Aquatic > Marine > Oceanic | place: West of Santa Cruz de la Palma, Atlantic Ocean...
GGGGTCCACACCAAAGTCAATGAGAGTAGCAGGCATGTCCTCTTCGGGCACAGGAGCCATGTCGATCGGTTCTGGACCAAGGTCGATAAGTAAGGCCATGTCGTTTGGGGCAGGAGTCATATCTGCACGTGAAGATGACATGTCGAGCGCGTCTTCCGTGCCTTGATCCTGAGCACCTTGATCAAAGGTCTCGCCATCAATGCTCCACCCAGAGCCTTCAGATGCGGGGTCTTGACTTGCTGCCTGATTGTCAGCGCAGGCTCCTGCGCTGATGGAGAGTGTCAAGGCGAGCACTGTATTTTGAAGAGAAGAACGAGAGAGCATGGCGTTTACTTATCCGTGTTGAAGAGAGATGGCTCGTCCACGCTTGGCTGCCTCATGGTAAGCCAGCGTGAGTACAAGAAGTTGCTGCGCCTCGGCACCACGAAGAAGTGGCTCTTCCTTGCCAAGGCATGCGCTGATGAAGTTCTTGGTCGCGCGAATGAAGCTGTCTTCAAAGGTGGTGCGTTGACCGTAGTTGACGCGCCTGTTGCTGCGACGCAATTCCACGGGTGCATCTGGACGACCTGCGTCGGGGCTGCGGATGATACGAATCTCACCACGTGTGCCGCTGACCAGAATGTCCAACTCAATGGGGAAGCTGTTGCCTGAACGCATCACACGATCAGGTGCGTAGGTAAGGTGCAATGTGCCGTAGCTTTCTTGCTCAAAGTGCTTCCACATCGCCACGGTCGGTGCATCGATGACGCGACCATTCTTGAGCGTGGAGGATGAGCTCCATGCGCTGACCTTCTCGATGGAGCCCACAAGAAACAGGCCAATGCAGAACGCCTGGTAACCGACCTCATAAAGCATCGGTGTGCCGCCTGCTTTGGCTGGATCAAAGCGCCATGCCTGATCATTGCTGGTAAAGTCCCACTTGCCTTGCTCGCTCTGACCCACCACGGCGTCCACGCGCAATCCTGTGACCTCGCCAACTTCTCCTGCGTCGATCAAACTGCGTGCGTCAAGAAGAGGCTTGTAATACAGACTGGGCTCATACACCTGGAGCACTCTGCGAGATGCAGCCGCAGCTTGTTGTACACGTCGTGCATCTTCAATGCTAATGGCGATGGGGCGCTCAACACAGACATGCTTTCCTGCCTGAAGTGCCTTGATCGCTTGCTCCGCGTGGAGGTGGTTTGGTGTGAGGATCTCAACCGCATCAATCTTTGGATCAGCTAACATCTGATCAAAGTTTGTGTAGTACGCGCGAGCACCCCAATCCAACGCCCTCTTGATCGCGAGGTCTTCATCTGGATCACAGATCGCGACGATCTCAGCGCGGTCATCATGTTCGTATCCGAGTGCGTGAAGCTCTGCGATGCTCCCTGCTCCAACGATCCCAACTTTGAGCTTGGACATAATATTCTTTCTCACCTTGGATGATATGTGTGATGTTTGGTTGTGTCTGTCCTTCATCTGGCCCAGGCGCTCTGTTATGCACTGCGTTGTGTCGTACAGGGTGACGACCTGCGCTCTTGCCAGATGTTTTTGACTGATTGCGACCTGATCCAAACCTCAAAACAACTGTCTGTCTCGTTTATAGCCCTCATACTGTCAGCTTGTCAAAATACAAACGAAATAACCCTGCTATCACAGAAATTCACATCAGCTCCTTTCCTCGCCTGTGATCGATATCATACCATTTCGACACTTTGACTTCTGTTCCAAGTAAAGTAGAGTCTCATCTCTTGTGAACCCTGTTTTCCTGAATACCTGCTATTTTGGGCGTCGAATTTATTTGAGTTAGGATCCCCATGTCCACCACACACAATGTTTTCTGTCCCCAGTGTGGACACGCCAATTCGTCTGATTCTGTGTCTTGCACACGGTGTCAGGCACGCTTGCCTCGTGTTGCCCCTCAAAACACTCGCCCCGAGCTGCATTACAACGCTGAAACTCACCAGGAAAAACAGGTTCGTGAACTTGGTGACCAAAGCACAGATGCGGAAGTGTCTGAAAATACATCGGAAAAGGACATTGGCTCGCTCCTGCCGTCCGCACCAACTGTCGAGTCTATCCCCCTTGATGCCCGAAAACTCAGCATCGGTTACAACTCTGACAACGACCTCGTCATCCCTCGCCCAAACATCTCGAGCTATCACGCTCAAATGGCGTTCTCTCCCTCCACGCGAAAAGTCTACATCAAGGATCTGAACTCCACCAATGGCACCACGGTCAACCATCAAGAGGTCTCCTGCGCCATCGTTCGACAGGGCGATCTTATTGGGCTTGGAAGCTACTCCTTCACGCTAGATGAGGACCTCCTTCAAAAGCTGGTCAAGACAAGCGCCAAGGACCCCGCTGCGACACAGGCGATCTCGGCGGTAAGCGCTGTCATGAAACCCATCGTGATTGGGCGTGATGTCGAATGTGATATTGTCCTTGATGCACCTCAAATCTCTCGCAGACACGTCAAACTCAATCGTCTCCCTGATGGAAGCTGGCTTGTGGAAGACCTCGCCAGCGCAAACGGCACCTTCCTCAATGATCGCAGCTCCTCTCCTCTGAGTGGTCCGATTGAAGCCTCCTCCAATGACATCCTTTATATGGGGAGCTATCGCTTCCCGTTAAGTCGTATCGCCGACTTCATGGGACTTGATGATGCGCGTGATCCTCTCTCTGGTAGCTCGCTTGCGATGCAGCTCAACAAGAAGATCATCACCATCGGGCGTGGTGAGGACAACGATATTGTGCTTGATGCGCCGCAAATCTCTCGCCATCACGCGCGTTTGATTCGTAAGGACAAGAAAATCTTTATTGAGGACCTCGCCAGTGCCAATGGCACCTTCCTCAATGGTAAGCGCGTTGGTCGCTCCGAAATATCTGCTGATGATACCCTGAGTTTTGGCACCTATGCCGTGAAGCTCGACCTCGCCAGAGGTGCGATTGAGAAGAGCTATCAAGGCGATATCATCCTCCAAGCCGAGAATATCCGTGTGGATGTCAAGGGCGAGTCTGGTGGGATGAAGCGCTTGCTTGATGATATCTCTTTTACGGCGTATCCTACTGAGTTTATTGGTCTTATGGGGCCGAGTGGCGCAGGTAAGACCACGCTCCTGATGTCCTTGATTGGCTACATTAAACCGTCTACAGGCCGCACGCTGCTCAACGGCGACGAGCTGAACGCGCACTATGATCGTTACCGTGGCACGATTGGATACGTGCCACAGGAAGATATCATTCACGACGAGCTGACCGTGTACGAGGCGCTTTATTACACCGCCAAGCTCAGGCTCCCTGCGGACACCTCGAATGAGGAGATTGACCAGCGTATTGCTAATGTTTTGGCGAGCTTGGAGATTGCAAAGACAGCGCACGTACAGATTGGTTCGCCTACAAAGAAGGGGATTTCTGGGGGGCAGCGCAAGCGTGTCAACCTGGCGATGGAGCTGTTGACCGAGCCAAGTTTGCTCTGTCTGGATGAGCCCACAAGTGGTCTTGCCAGTGAGGATGCCGCCAATGTGATGCGCCTGCTGCGACGACTCTCTGATGAGGGACGCACCATCCTTTTGACCATTCACCAGCCCTCACTTCAGGTCTACAGGTTGCTTGATAATGTGATTTATCTGGCTGATGGAGAGCAGGTTTATTATGGGCCAACCTATCCAGACTCCATCCTGTACTTCTTTCCTCGTGTGAAGCCTGGCACACCACAAGCCGAAGAAATTCTTGCTGATCCTGGCTCCTGTTTGAAGCCGATGGTGGAGGCGCAGCGTGCGGGCGAACCGATGGAGACCTTCGCGGCCCGTTACAGGCAGAGCTCATATCACCGTGAGTATGTGGAGGAGCGCAGGAAGAATCAGGCTGATGTGAACCTCACACCCGTGGCTCCCAAGAAGGCTGTGCGTTTTCGCTTTCATCAGCTTTTTGTGCTCTCCAGGCGTTATCTGAACATCAAGTTCAAGGACAGGCTTGGCACGACGATCTTGTTGTTGCAGGCACCAATTATCGCGATTTTTGTGGCGCTGGTCTTTATGGGACAGGAGCATGGCGCGCTTAATCGTATGGAATACATGCCTTTCGCGCTGTTTCTTCTCGTGATTTCGGCCATCTGGTTTGGATGTTCAAACGCAGCGCGTGAGATTGTGTCCGAGCAGGCGATTTATCAGCGTGAGCGTATGGTGAACCTCTCGATCCCAGCTTATGTGGGCTCCAAGTTCATTGTGCTCGCAGGTCTTGCGCTTGCGCAATGCATGGCTCTGTTGGGGATTACATACGTTGGGCTTGATATGGTGGGAAATCCTCTGTTGCATCTTGCTGTGTTGTGGGGTTGTACGCTCGCTGCGACGGGCATGGGGCTGACGCTCTCTGCTGCGGTGAGAACGCCTGCTGCGTCGCTTGCGCTTGTTCCCATGTTGTTGATTCCGCAGGTGATTCTTGGTGGTGCGATCATGCCGATTGACCGTATGGAAGATCCAAGCTGGACGATTGCGCAAACCACTGTCAGTCGCTGGGGTTTTGAAGGGGCCTTGCAAATTGAGCACCTTTCAGACGGCTATGAGTTATCTGCCAGTGAACTTCCAAAACCCTTTGCGCCAGGGTTGCCAGCGCCGCCGCCGCCACCCAATCCGCTGGACCGTTTCTTCGGAGATGCCGAGACATCATTGCCCGTGAACATGCTGGTAATACTTGCTTTTATGACGTTTACGTTGGTGACAACCTCTGCGTCGCTGAGGCTTCGCGAGCGGTAGTTCATATGCTAAACTCGGTGGGCAAATTGAGGATCAAGAACGTGTTTCACAAGGAGTTCGTGACATGAACGCTATTCCAGCAAAAAAACGTATGTCTGTGCTATCCCTGGGGTTTGCTCTGTGTGGGCTGTTGCTCTCTGTCATTGTGTTATGGGCCTGTGGTGGTCTTGATGACTACGATGATGATGGCAGTGGCAAACGTTATGAGTGCTGTAACAAGGGGCGTTATTACAGCTGTCCTGATAAATCTGCGGCGCTCGTGTGTGATGACTCAAGTGACCCCGAGATTCTATGTCGCTTCGAATCATCCAAAAATGATCGATGCAAGTGATATTTATAGCCAAACAAGAAGAGGCCCCTCATGAGGGGCCTCTTCTTGTTTAGTTATCGCATGCTACCAATCCAGAGCTTTGAGGCGTTGTGGTAGAGGAGGTTATCGCCTTTATCGGCGGTGTTAATCACGAAGCGTCCATCGGGCAGGATGTCGCTCACGTAGCGGTTTTTGGGCACCCTGAAGCGTGTGTAGTTTTCAAGGTCGATGACTTCAGACCACTGCTGGATGTATTCAAACTTGCCCTTGTTGGGGTTTGTCACACAGTGGACTTCGGTGATGCCAGCGTTTCGATGAGAGGAGACAAGTTGACCAGGACAGTCGGTGTAGGTGTGGATTAATGTCTCTGTGCCGCGATCAAGGTCCACTTTGAAGAGCTTGATTCTCTTGCCTTTTTGGATCTCTTCTCGTTTGTGCTCCTTGTCTGCTGCAAGGAACACACGTGGGCTGCGGCCAGGAGAGATGCTGAGCTCATACTGTGCATCTCCATGCCAGAGGACGCCGCGATCAATATCAAAATACTTGTGATTGTACTCCCATCGTTTGGGGTCCCATGTGGATTCCGAAATGACAACAATTGGCACGGGACCATCTGCGAACTCCCAGTTTTGGGCAGGTCTTGGGCTTTGGAACGAGTTGCCAGAGGCATTGAGTGTATATGTTTGTTCGGGGGTCCAGTACACGAGTTGATACTGTGTGGTGTCTTCGGAGGTTCTGCATGTGAACAGTGCAGCTGTGGTAGTACGTGACACATCTGCAAGTTTGAGTTTGCTGCGTGGATCACAGTCCTCCGAGGAGATTTGGATCTCTGTATTATCAGGGTAGAGGATGCGCTGTGAGTTGTACTCCGAGATGGCAATATAGCCGCCCTTGATCAGGCTGACTTCGGTGTTTGCAGAGCCCTCATGAATACGCGTGATATCATCACCTACATTATAAGCGTGGCGATGAATTTGCGTGTTGCTGTAGGTTCGGGGGTTATCGCTGAAGGCATCTGTGACTTGTGATGTGTGTACGGTAAATCCCGCCATGTCAATGGTATCATTGTTAAATTGAGCAGAGATTACACCATCAAAAGGAAGCTCTGTGAAGTCCATGTGCCCATCATCAGGGGACCACAGTGAGAAGTAGAATTTTTTGTCCTTGGACACGGCGCGCACAAGGAAGTGTGTGGCTTGTGATCCATCCTCGGGCATAATGGGTGTGGGATCATCCATGTGGCTGAGTGTGTCATTGTTGGGCAGTGAGAACGATGGAATGTGAATGCTCTGGTCTTCAAAGGAGAAGACTGCGGGCGCTCCATCGTAGCGTCGTATGAGCATACGGTCATCCTGGCAGATGATGTCCTCGGATGGCGCAAAAAATGTTTCAGAGCGAGAGTTGTCCTTGAGGTTAAGGACATAGCCTTTGATCTTTTTGGTGTGAGGATGGAGGTTGAGCGCCTTGCGATGTGCGTACTCCACGACCAGAAGGTAATCGTGGCATGTGGTGCGCGCGGCGATGTAACGATGACCCTTGGCGGGGCGCAAGAACTCCGAGGTCTTGACATTGATCGTGCGAAGCGATGTGCGCTGAGATGCCAGCTTGATGGTCTGACCAGGCTCAATGTCTTCCATGGAGTGTCCCTGCTCCTGGATGCGTTGTGTCGTGACATGGCGTGGGGATTGTGTAGCTCGCAAGGTGTCAAGAGCGCCCTGTGCCATGGCAATAGATGGGGTCAGGATGGTGAGCGCAGCGAGTAAGGAGAGTGTATGGCGTGGGGTCTTCATGATGTAGTTTCCTGCTAAACTGTTGAAGTTTTTAATACACTACATCGACGAGCAACATGTGAGAGGTATTCAATAAAAATGAAGCTTTTCAGCTTGTTATTGTACCCTTATTTGGAGGATGTGTGGTGGTGGGCCGTGTGAATTATTTAATTTTAGGCCCTTGGAGTTAATCTTGAGCACAGGATTAACTGTCGATGAGCACAAGGGAGGACGGTGTGTCTGGTTATTGTGCACTGTGCCTGGTGAAGAGTGGTTAAGTGGCTGGTTTGACGGATTAAATGGTTTTTTGAGAGGTTGTTTTTCTTCGGGGTGATTCATAGGTTGTCGAGTGTCGAAACCTGATGGAGGTTTTGTTAAAACAGAAACGTCATATTGAATAACACAAGAGGTACTAATCATGGATCAACCCACAAAGAAACTGATAGCAGAAGGCCCAATGATCGCATCCATGGGTTTGTTTGGAGACTCAAGTAATCCACTGGAGTGGGGAGATGAGTTTGTCACGTTTTTGCAGACCAAGAGGGCGTTGTTGGAGTCAGCGCCTTACAAGGGCAAGCCTCTCTTTGCGTTGATTGATGAGCAGCCAGACAGCAAGGAAAAGATCGTAGTGGATGCGGACAAGGACTTTCAGACCTATACTGCGAGTATGCTCTCCACAGTGCATGCGGCGGTGACCGAGCATTTTGGTGAGGAGGATGTACGTCTGTATGGTGAGTTTATCGTCTCGTGTTTGACGGCTGTTGCTGAGAGCGCAGGAGGAGGTTTGCTTGGAACAGGAGAGGATGTGAGCGAGCAAGAGACGCGCTACATTAATGAGGTGAAGAGTTTATTTAAGTAATTGTCATCAAAGAGAAAACCCCAGGGGTGTCGCCCCTGGGGTTTTCTCTTTGATGACAATTGCTTACGATCCATGGTGGTGAATCGTAGACCCATGGTATTACGACCACAGGAGCTCATGATGAGCCTCCTTTTTTGCGTTTGTGAGACACGATAGATCACCAAGGGATGATGTTGCCTTCCCATCCGTAGAAGTTACCACTTTGTTCAAGGGTGGCATTGTCGATGGTGTTGAGCAGTCCGCTGACGCTTTGCTCAACGGTGATCAGGGCATTGGGTCCGCCCATATCAGTCATGACCCAGCCTGGGTGCATGACAAGGCTAGTGACGCCTTTGGACTTTGTATCAATGGCGAAGCTTTTGAAGCCAATGTTCAGAGCAGCTTTGCTCATACGATACGCGTAGGCGCCGCCGCTGGTGTTGTCCTCGACGCTGCCCATTTTGGAGGTGAGGTTGATGATCTTTTTGGCTCCAGTGAGTCGTGGCAGGAGCGCTTCGGCCAGGCGGAGGGGAGCGATGCTATTCACCTCAAAACCTTTCAAGAATACATCGTAATCAAGTTCCCCAAGCTGCCCTGCTTGAGGGTTGATGCCTGCGTTGTTAATGAGGACGTCAAATGTGAGGTCTTCTTTTTTGACATAACTCAGGAGGTTATCGATGCTCTCTGTGTCGGCAACATCAAGCTTGATGATGGTCAGCAGATCCTTGTGTGTGTTGGCCAAGGTGTTAAGCTCTTCGGCCTGTTTTGGAGAGCGGCATGTGGCAAGGACAGTTTCTCCACGAGATGTAAGTTGTTTGACGAATTCAAGGCCAATGCCCCTGTTTGCGCCTGTAATGAGATAATTCATAAGATTCTCCAAAAGGAAATATAAGAAAACGGATAATGTAACCTGACCGACGAGAGTCGATCATGTGCACGAACAGTGGTGAGGCAAAGAAAAATTGATTTTTTACAGTCTGTTGAGGTTGGTTTTTTGTGAACGCATGAGCTATGGGAGAGGGGCGTAGTAAGTCTGATGTGCGTTGAGCACAGGTTATGGGTTCTTGTTAGGGTTTTAAATGTCTGATTCTATTGATAAAGTTGATGTTTCTGAGTCATCCAATGAGGTTCAGGACGATACAGTAAGAAAGACAGGGCGAGGGTTCCTGGTGATCACGGCAGCCAAGTTGTGGTTTATGGTCACGGGTGCGTTAACGCAGCTTGGACTCCCGTTGTTCTTTGGTTCTGCGGAGCTGTTTGGCCAGTTCAAGATCGTCACCGAGGCGATTGGCTTGCTGAACATGGTGATGATTACAGGCACACTTCAAGCTGTGGCCAAGGTGATCAGTGAGCAGCCAGCACGAGCCAAGGAGCTTGTGAATCAGGCGCTCAAACTTCAGCTCTTGCTTGGCGTCCCTGTCGCTGTGGGTTATGCGCTAGCAAGTCCCTGGATTGCAGGTGAGATCTTTCATGACGCGTCGTTGTCAGGCATGATGCGGTTCTCGAGTTTGATCATTGCGTTTTATGCATTTTATGCGTTGTTTGTGGGGTACTTGAACGGCATCAAGAGCTTTGTGCGTCAGGCTGCGCTCGATATCGCATTCCAGACGATGAAGACCATTGGCATGTTGGGCCTTGTTTGGATCGGCTTTGGCGTGGGTGGCGCTGTGGCGGGTTTTGTGGGTGCAGCGGGCGCGATCGCGTTAATTTCGGGCGTCATGGTGTGGAGAATGCTTAAACAGGGTGCGCACTTACAGGCTGTGCAGCAGGGCGCTGGTGCGACCTCCTCGCAGGAGGTTGGTGGCAGCTCCTTGTTGAAGTTCTTGCTCCTTGTCATGGCATATACCTTTGCTCTCAACGGATTGCTTCGCGCAGACCTGTTTATGTTGAAGTCGATGACGAGTGTGCCGCCCGAGTCGTTGGCGATGTTTGGCGATCAGTTCAGCACAGTGAGTGATAAATTTGCTGGGTTTTATGGTGCTGCTCTCAACATCTCAAGGTTGCCTTATCAGGGCGTGATTGCGATCACCTTTGTGGTGTTTCCTCTCATCAGTGAAGCGACCTTCAAGGAGGATAAGGAGCGTACAAAAGGTTATATCGAAACCACATTCAGGTACTGTTTGTTGTTGATTGCTGCCGTGGCGTTGCCATTGATTTTCAACTCGGACTCTCTGATTGGTGCGTTGTATTCCTCTGATTACACGGCAGTTGCAGGTGCGCTTTCGGTGATGACCGTGGCGATCATCTTTTTCTCACTCTTTTTTGTGGGCGCGACCATCATCACGGGGGCAGGCCGCCCAGGTGTGACCGCGTGGTTGATGGCGATAAGTCTTGGCGTGAGTGCCACGTTGAACTGGTGGTTCCTGAGTATGCGACGTGAGGAGGTCTGGCAGAGCATTCTTCAACAGGAGCATGCAGTGCAGCTGCCTTCCATGGCAGGCGAGGCGATGAGCCAGGTTCATCAGGCAGTGGCATACTCTGGTGGTGCGACTGATTTTGCCGCAGCATATTTGAAGTTTGCACCTGACTTTATGTTGAGCGCTGCGACTGCGACCGCGATCGCGATGGGTGTTGGCTGTGTGCTTTCACTTGGCTTTATCTGGAAGCGCTACGGCGCGCTCCCTCCCTGGAAGACCGTGTTGAGAGTGCTGGCAGGAGCGCTGGTGTTATTTGGTTTGGATCTGGTGATTCCCGAGCCTGCGTTGTGGTTTGCAGGTGCAGGTTTGACAGGAGGTCTGGCAAAAGTTGTGACACTTGGAGCGGTTGCAGGTAAGATGGCCATTCTCGGGGTGGCGTTCCTGGTTGTGTTGGCCGTGACTGGCGAGCTATCAGCAGAGGATCGTCAACGTGTGGCGAGCGTTCTTCTGAGGAAAAAGAAGAAATAATAGAATGACTTGATAAAGGTTTTTGAACTCATGGATGAGAAGGCAAATGATATGAAAAGAGGTCTCTTCAGGCATCTCGTAAGGCTATGTGTGTGCGTGACGCTGATAGGTGGAGCGTTGGCGCTGATGGGAAACACAGGGTGTCAAACCATGAACCGTCCACCAAGTATTGAGGATGGTACAGAGCTTGAGTCCGCGTTACGCGGATTTCACAAGAACCTTCGCTGGGCCAGGTATGAGAAGGCTGCTTACTTTGTCGCCGAGGACTTCAAGCAGAGCTTCCTTGGGCGTTATGAGGAGCATGGAGAGGATTTCCACATCACGTTGCTGGAGATCAAGGACCTTGAGATGAAGTCCGCCGATCGTGAAAAAGAAGAGCCTGTGCATGCCATCGTGGATGTGGAGCAGCACTGGTACAAGGAGCCCAACATGACGGTGCAGAAGGAGCGCTTTATTGAGCGTTGGGATCGTCAGCAGTCAGGCTGGCGTCTTGTCAGCAGGATGGAAAAAGATGAGTGGAGGGAGCTTCAGAAAGAGAAGAAAGAAGCCGAGTCCAAGACCGATGAAGAAGGATC
>Ga0207913_1000506_pt1 | contig 11054 bp, 10 predicted proteins | sample DeeseametaMP2913_FD_184168 | JGI IMG/M metagenome (GOLD analysis project Ga0207913, IMG submission 184168) | Marine microbial communities from the Deep Atlantic Ocean - MP2913 (SPAdes) | ecosystem: Environmental > Aquatic > Marine > Oceanic | place: West of Santa Cruz de la Palma, Atlantic Ocean...
CCACTTTGACTCCTGATAATGCGTTGTCATCTCTTCCTCTGGACTGTGTCTGTTGCAGGTAACTCATGTCTCACACGTGCTCTCATGTGATCTTTGCGCCCGAGCGCTCCGATCTCTCCTTGCTTGATGCTCCTGCTCAGGCGCTCGTCGCAGGCGATCTTGTCGTGTTTCCCACTGAAACTGTCTATGGTCTTGGTGCAAACGCGCTCTCGGCCAGTGCCGTGGCAAAAATCTTTGCCGCAAAAAAACGCCCCGCGACCAATCCGCTCATCGCGCATGTGCACTCCATTGCGCAAGCCAGACAACTTGTCGCCACCTGGCCCACAGAAGCCCAGGTGCTCGCAGAACAGTTCTGGCCAGGACCCCTGACTCTGGTCCTGCACAAGAATGATCGTATCCCTGATGCGGCGACCGCAGGCCGTGCTAATGTCGCTCTTCGCATGCCATCTCACCCCACTGCGCTCGCTCTGTTGCGTGCCTGTGGTGTCCCCGTATGTGCTCCCTCAGCCAACGAGTACATGAGCATCTCGCCCACATCGGCGCAGCATGTGTTGAACTCTCCACTGGCTGATCGTGTCAGCTATGTTGTTGACTCGGGTCCAACCTCTGTGGGGGTAGAGAGCACCGTGCTCTCCCTTCTTGACCCCACATCGCCCACGATCCTTCGCCATGGCATGATTACTCGACAGCAGCTTGAAGAGGTGCTCTCGATACCTGTACATGCTCCGGAGCATCTGGTGCACGATGACTCTTCTCAGGGAGCCCTCGCACCAGGTCAGGCTGCTCGCCATTATGCACCAAAAGCTCCCGTGTCTCTTGTGGATGAAATCCCCTGGGAGCATGTCACTCAAACCATGGGAGTGCTCGATTACACCACGCTCCCCGAGGCTTCTGATGTTGTGATGCGTCACTCCCCATGCCTTCATATTACGTTATCTGATTTGCCCGAGCGCTATGCGCGTGAGCTGTATGCTGCACTCCATACCTTTGATCAGCATGATGTCTCTCAGATCTATATCAAGCTCCCTCCTGATGAGGTTGAGTCCTGGAGTGCGGTGCATGATCGGTTGAGTAGAGCTTCTGTATCTGCCTGAATTTTAAGTTCTATTGGTCTGTGTTTTTGCTGTGGTCGTGCGCTGTGTTTATGAGGCAATGCGAATTCTTTGAATGATTTGTGTGCTCTGCGCGTCCAACCCTTGAAGAGCCTTTTGTTGAGATGTAATGCCACCCTGATTTGAAGGAGAATACGTTTATGGCGCGTGCACATCGCTCATTGATTATTACACTTGGTTTGATGGTGAGCTTGCTCCTTCCCATGGAGTTATTTGCTCAGGATAATGCTCAACCTGACAGTGTTGCTCCTGCTGAGTCCGAGATTGTGATTGCCCAGCAACAGCGACCTCGCCCACGCCGAACTCAACAGCGACCTCGCACGCAACGTCCACGTACACAGCGACCACGCACTCAGAGACCACGCACTCAGAGACCACGCACACAGCGACCTCGTCGCCAGCAAAATACGCGCTGCCCTCGCATGGTGAACACACCTGTTCAAATTGGTATGGGGCCTGCTGCGCAATTTATCTCGGGTCCCATTCAACAGGATCAGGTTGCTCACCTTGGCGGTCAACTGGCGCTTACAGGTGTGATGCTTGAAGAAACCATGCGCAAACACTGGCGCTGCTTTCCTGTCAAGTATCGTAGGCTGCTTGGCAAGCCCCAGGAGGTCAGGGCAAAGCCCCTTGTCGCCAGCCTTGTGCCCAGCGAGCTTATTGTCTCACCAAAAATCAAAAACACAGGGATTTATGGTATTGGCTGGCACCTGATCGGTTTCGGTATTGCGCCCATTTCAGGTCCTGTACGTTTTGATCTCAAGCTCAGCTTGCCCGTGAAGTACATGTACATTCATTCGGACACGCTATTTGATGGACCCATGCACTTCTTGCGTCCTGGTCTTGAAGGAAAGGCCGAGCTTGAGTTCATGGTCACCAATGACTTCCTCCTGAGCCTTGGTTGGGCATCGCAGCTCTTTATCCCACAGCGTGTGGGCGGACGCATCATGGAGCTTGGTTCAATTGGTGACTCCATCTGGCATATTGGACAGGCTTTTGTGAAATTTCACATTCGTGTGCCTTACGAGTCTGCACTGCCACGCTAGGTTCTGTTGACGTGAACCTAACGTCCAAGAGTATGCCTGAGGGCATGCTCAAGGTCGGCATACTCAAACTCAAAGCCGTGCTGCTGCAATTTCTTTGGCACAGCACGTTGCCCCTCAAGTAAGAGCTCTTTTGCCGCCTTTTTTCCTACCAGCGCATAAAGTCCAAAGTTGGGCACGGGGAGCAATGTGGGTCTGTTGAGTACGTCGCCCAGAACCTTTGTAAATTCTTCATTTGTTACAGGTTCTGGTGCGGTGACGTTCATTGGTCCTTGAATCTCTTCATTGAAGATCGCCTCGTACAATGCCCCGAGCACATCGTCCATGGCAATCCAGCTCATGTATTGTTTGCCATCGCCGATCCTCCCGCCGACGCCCATTTTGAACGGGGTTAGCATTTGTTCAAGTGCGCCACCTTTGGCGGATAAAATGACGCCAAATCGAGAGTTTACAACACGTATGCCAGCTTCGTTTGCCGGACGAGTGCTCTCTTCCCATGCGGTGCACACCTGCGCCAGAAAGTTTGAGCCTGCTGAGGATTCGTAGGTCTTGATGTCACTGCCTCCATTGCCATAAAAACCGACCGCCGAGGCGCTGATGAAGACGCGTGGTTTGCTGTCGAGTTTGGCGATGGTCTGTGCAAGCAGCGCTGTGCCTTGCTTGCGGCTCTGGAGCACACGTTCTTTTGCTTCGTCGGTCCAGCGCTGGTTAATGGGCTCACCTGCGAGGTGGATCACTACATCCACTCCTTCGAGTTTTTGCGCATCGATGCTCTGTGATTTGATGTCCCAGTGAATGCTTTTGGGATCGTCTGATGCGGAGCGTGTGAGCTTACGAACCTCATGTCCTCCTGTGGTGAGAAAGTGTGTGAGGGCCTCTCCTACAAGACCACTTGCGCCACTGATGGCGATGGTTTGCCTTGGGGCGTCCTTGAACTTTTGATGTCGTGTCATGTCGTGCCTCGTGCGTGCGTGTCGGAAGTTGAACATACGCTCAAGCATAGGTTCAAACAGGATGGGTGCAAGGGGAGCGCTCAGCGGATGAACGGGGAGCGTGTACTCAATGTGATCGGTCAGCGTGACGCCGCCTTCTGGTGATGGGTCAAACCTGTGCGTATGTCGCCAGGAACGAAATGGCCCACGCTTTTGGATGTCCTGAAATTGTTTGTTTTCTATATGGTTATCGTGGTGGGCCTCCCAAGTGACAGGGAGTGGCCCCTGATAGATTCGGAACTTTAAAATACTTCCATTGGTGATGGACCCCTTGTGCTCAACGATTCTGATTTTTTGCCATGGCGTGGTGAGTCGTTGGAATGCACCCTCACGGGCGTGCCATGCGAAGAGCTCTTCGGGTGAGATATGGGGGAGTGTGAGTGTTTTTGTAAATTCAGGCATGTGTTTCCTGGAGTTTTGAAAGTTCGCTGGAGGTGATGCGATCGCCGTTGGCCAGAGTTGAGGTGACATACTCAAAGATGGCGTGATCAATGTCGATTTGTTGAGGATCTCGCTTGCCAAGAAGGTTGTACACTAGACCCATGCGGCGGTTGTCTTCAAGCGTGGGCTTGTGACGATCAAGGAATGCCCAGTAGAGATGTGTGACAGGGCAGGTGGTCTTTGGGTCAAGCTCACATTGTGAGCAGTAATCGCTCATCTTGTTGATGTAATTTGAGCCCGAGACGTAAGGTTTCGTGGTGAAGAGATCGCCCACAGCAAAGGTCGCCATGCCAAGCACATTGGGCTCAACAACCCAGTCATAAGCGTCAATGAACGCTGTCCAAAACCAGTCCGTTGTGTCTCTTGGAGATATATCCAGCAGGCTCGCCAGGTTGCCAAGAATCATGAGACGTTCAATATGATGACTCCAGCTTGTGTTCATAACGCCCTGGACCACATGATCAAGGCAGAACATGCCACTTTCATCGCCCCAGAATGCAGCAGGAAGTGGATTGTGTGCTTCAAGCAGGTTTGGTGAGGCGCCACCAAGATCCACGTCAGGCTGTTGGGTCTGTGGTGCTGTCCACTGTTGGTTGTTGTAGGCGCTCCACTGCGCATCGCCAGGGGTTGATGTGCACGGACTCTCCTCGCGATCAGGGCATCTCCTCAACCCATCTGTGCAGTCATGCACATGGAACATGAACTCTCGCCAGCCAATCAATTGCCTGACAAAACCTTCCTTGCTCTGAATCGGAATATCATCCAGGTCGAGCACAGCATGGAGGACCTCGGAGGGGGTTAATCTGTGGAGATTGATCAGGGGTGAGAGCGTGGTGTGAAAGAGTCGCCTTGATGAGGAGTGCATGGCGTCTTCATAAGGACCAAAGTGTGTCATGCACTCTTGCAGTGCCCAGTCGAGCATGGCGAGCGCATCCTTGCGTGAGGCAGGTAAGTCTTCGGGTGTGAGCGTGCCAGGGTGATTGTTGAAGCTTTTATGAATGAGTTCAACGACTTCTGTAGTAATGGTGTCAGGCTCAAATTGAAGCTTTTCAGGAGGTTGTGGTGAGCCATGCCATGGTTTTCTGTTGTCCTTATCATAGCTAAACTGTCCACCTTGAGGTTTTCCATCGGGAGTCATCATGATGTTGAGTTGCTTGCGGACATGTTTATAGAAGGCATCCATGAGCCAACTTTTCCTGCGGCCCTGGCTTTTGAGGAAGAGTTTACGTGAGGTGAGCCAACCCGAGTGAGAGACGCCCTTGAGCAGGTTTTGTTCAACCAGTGGTCTTAGCTCCTGTCGCAGCTCGTATTCGGCGGGGCGCATCAGGATGATGGGGCGTTCAGGAGTGTGCGTGTCGCAGAACGATGTCAGTGCTTTGGCGTAGGGGGCATGTGTAAAGATGTAGTGCACATGAAAGCCTTTATCAGCGGCTTCAAGCGCAAAGTGCCTCATGTTGGTGAGTAAAATGGCGAGTTTTTGTTTGTGATAAGGTCGCCGTCTTCCTTTTGATGTGGTTTCGATGAGGATGATGCCCGAGGTGTCGGGGTTGGCATCTTTGATGGGGGAGAGGTCGAGGCTAAGCTGGTCGTATGCGATGTAGTACCACTGTTTGGGGACATGCTGTGGATTGAGCTTGGATAGGCGTTGGAGGAAGTGTGAAGCCATGGAAAATGGTGTGTTTTGTGTGTGGTGGAGGTGCAAAAAAAGAAGAGGTGCCCAACAGGAAGGAAGGGCACCTCTTGTATCGAGGTTAGGATGCACAGATGTGAGGTGATGGTGCGGGTTCTTTCTTTATTTCGCGCCAAGCCAGGAGGTGTAGTTTTTCTTCAAATCGCTGCATGTTGTGGAGGGGGATACCTGCTTCATTTTAAAGAAGTTTTTGGTTGTGCCGCCATGAGGTTTTGAGGAGGGGTTACTCTTGAGGAAAATGCTTGAAGCGTCGACTACTTTTTGAGTGGATTTCCACGCCATCTTGCCCGAGATGATGCCTTGATTGTCCATGGTGCCCGTGAGTTTGTTCCAGCCTGATTGCACGATGTAGATCTCACCATCGATGATGCCTTCGATTTTGACTGTAAGGCCAGGTTTTCCGTCCTTGTCAGCATCAACGACACGAGGATCGTCCTCATCTTCAGGGAGTGTGCGGTTGCTTTTGCTAAGTTTCGCGCCAAGTGTGACTGTTTTGGGGTGTTGTTTGTAGTGGAGCGTACCGTCTTTGATGGTGACGGTTGCCTTGCGTTTTGTGCCCGAAGCTGCCCGTTGGAAGGCAGAGGGGAGGATGGTGCGGACACGTTTTGCAGTGCTTGTGATATCGATGTTGCAGATGGTCTCCTTGATGGAGAGCTTGTCATCATCCTGCGAGACGGAGAGCAAAAGGAGTGAGGTTGTGGTGCCAATGACATCGCCGACGACGGGGAGCTCCGAGACGGTGGTTGTGACCTGGAGCTGTGCCCACGTGCCGTTCATATCGGGGATTGTGGGGGCCTCTTGCGCCATGGTTGGAGCGCTGTACAGGAGGATGAGGGTGGCGATGGTAATGCAGTGTCGTTTCATATTTCCTCAGTAGGTTAAGCGCTCATGGTGCGGTGTTTTGTAGTTGTGTTGTACAACTTGAGAGAGTCTATCTTAACCCGAAGTCCTGAGCAAGTACGCAAGTTTACACTAAGCCTGGCGTGAGGAGTCGGCAGATGCTTTGTGATTGATGAGCCAGTGTTGTAGCGACTGTAAGGACTGGATGGCGGTGATGTTATTCATCTCATTGGGGGCACCCTGGCCGCCTGTGAGGAGAGGTGTGTTGATGGCGGATGCGCGTTGTTGCAGGTCTTGTAAGTGGTGTTTGACCTGTACCGCATCAGCCGCGCCAGAGATGCTGATCATGATAATGTTTGCGTCTGATGACTGCGCCGAGGTGATAATTTTTTCTGGGGAGTTGTCACAACCCAGGAAGAGGACCTGATAGCCAGAGATCGCGGCCACGATCGCGATGAGGTGTAGTCCAATGGCGTGGAACTCACCAGGGAGTGTGGTGCAAAGTGCAGTGGGGCCGTTACTGCGTTGAGACAGTGGCATCCATTGATGCGAGAGGAACGTGCGTAGCTGGTTGCTCGCAAAGCGTTCGTGAATGACAGCGATGGTGCCTTCATACCAGGCGTTTCCGATGGCGTTGAGGAGTGGAGCCACGAGTTTTTCAATAAACATCATGGGTCCAAGCCTGAACCAGTGCTGTTTAAGTTCACGTTGAAGCGCGTCGGCATCAAGTTCAAGGATGAGCTCAAGCCATGAGTCCACGGTGTCTTGGAGCGTGCCAGGAGCCACCAGAGGAGTGACCTCAGAGATGCCAGACGCCGAGTGAGGCTGTTGTGTACGTGGTATGTGTGTGGTGCCAAGCAATGACTTCAGCGCGTCCTCTGATTGTGGGAGGACATCGGCAGGCTTGTGGCCCTGGTCAAGGGCTTTGCTGACAAGGCGCAAGTGGTCCACGGTTTGTTCCGTGTACTTGCGATGTCCTGAAGACGTGCGTTGTGGTGATGGGAATCCGTAACGACGCTCCCATGTACGCAGTGTTTCTGATGGGATGCCTGTCGCCTTGGATACCGCACCAATACTGAGGGTTGCGTCATTCATGGGCGTTTCATCTTGAGATGATTTGGATTCTGAAGGCATGAGGGGCTGGGGTAAGGAGTCCTGTATCAAGAGATTATTCAACACAAGGGGGCATAAGCTCACCCTTGTGTGGAACTAAGATGAATGATGTTGGCAAAGAGGTGCACGAATTAGTGTGTCGTGACACGAGCATATTGTGTGGGGTTGTACATGCTGTTGATGTGGTCACGGATGCCTGCGCGCACGCGGTGTAATCTTGTCTTGACTGCGGGGACTGTCAAATCAAGTTTTTGTGCGACGTCTTCTTTGGAGAGGCCATTGATCTCCATGTCAACGTAAAGTTGGCGGTTGATGTCGCTGATGTTGCTCAGGAAATGTTCCATGGTTTCAATGAGTTGCTTTGAGGCAAGCTTGTCGTCAGGAGCAGGAATGGTGTCATCGCCACCTTCATTGCTGCTGTGGATATCCTTGAGGATGTCATCTTCCATGGGGATCGGGAATCGCTTGTACTTACGGACCTTCATTTTGGCTGCATTGACAGAGATGCGATACATCCAGGACCAGAGCGCGCTGTCCTCGCGAAAGAGATCGATTTTGCGGTGCACGGTCCAGAAGACATCCTGAACAACCTCTTCTGCATCCCAGTCATCGCGTACGATTCGACGGACAACTGCAAATACGCGATCTCTGTATTCGTTGTAGAGGTAGAAGAGAGCGTCGGGGTCGCGGCGGCGAAGCTTGGTAATAAGGGCTAATTCATTCATGGCGTGTCTCATAAGGCTGGAGTAAGAACAAAACATGTTCAAAACTTGTTCGTAGGCTCAATATGAACAAGTTTATGCTCATGGTCAAGTCATTTTGAATAGGTTTTTGCTATTTTGAATAAGTTTTTGCCGTTTTTTGAGCGCTTTTTAGCCTTTGAATGAGTTTTTGAATAGGTTTTGTTGGGGTTTGAACAGGTGGGTTAAGCGCGCTGGAGCCAGAGATCAAAGCTTCTGAGTGTATTTATAATATGTGTTTGGGGGTGAGTTTCAGCATGAACAAGTTTTTGCGCACCTGAACCGCCAAGAAGAAGATTGGTGGATTTTGGCAGCGCAAGTCCAAGCGCACGTACGATATCGTGCATCTTTTTTTCGTCCATTGCTTCACTGATACTTACGCAGAGTGCAAAGGCGCTACTTTTCTGACTCATGCTAATGAGATCAAACAGTGGGACGTTTGCTCCAAGGTAAATGATTTTGTACCCATGCACGGCGAGTATGGTCGCGACCATGTTCAACCCAAGCGTGTGCTCTTCACCAGGAAGGTTTGCGCAGACGCATGTCTTTGGGTTTTTGGCGCGCTTGCTCATGGGGCGCCACTGTGAGGTGAGGAAGTCACGTACATGCTGACTGATGAAGTGTTCTTCACCCACGCTTAGCTTGCCTTGCTCCCACTGTGTACCAACCTCTCTGATGAACAAGGCAAGGTAGTCTTCCAGAAAGTCGAGAATGCCTGCCTGAAACCATGCTTGTTGAAGTGCGCTCATGAGCTGTTCATCTTGCTGTTCTCGCCCAAGAGCAATCCAGTGCTTGATGGTGTGCACGCGTTCAGTCTGTTCAGGTGTGGGAGGCGACGGTTCTACTGGAGCAATGTCAACTGGAGGGGGAGCAATACCAAGCAGGCGTTGCAGGTCGTCGGTTTGCATGGCCAGAAGTTGTTTGGGGCGGTGGCCCTGGTCAATCGCCTGTTTGACGAGTGTCAAAAAGCTTACCAGTGAGTCGTTGTATAATCTGTGGCCCCCCTCGGTGCGTCCTGCAGGGGAGGGAACCCCATAACGACGCTCCCATGTGCGCAATGTGCTCACTGGGATCTGGGTTTGTTTGGAGAGTTCACCAATACTGAATGTCAGTGAGGAGGGAGAGGGCTCGTTATTTTGCATGGCTTAAATCATGATGTTGAATTGGTTGCACGAGGCAACTGAACACATGCGGCATGGTAAGGGCAATTGTTGTGAGTCGCAACGGATGATTTTATGAGTGGGGTGTTTGCATCCTTGTTTCAGGATGTCTTGAACAGGGTATACATTATGAGTAAAAAGAAAAATAAAAATGCCATGAAAAAGAAGGCTGATTTTCCACAGAAAGTATGTCCTGTGTGTCAGCGTCCTTTTTCATGGCGTAAGAAGTGGGCCATGTGTTGGGATGAGGTCAAGTATTGTTCAAAGCGCTGTCGTGGCGAGCGCAACTTCTCAGGTTGAGCGCGTGTTGATGATGGCTTCGGCGGTGCGTTGGCCCGAGTGCATTGCGCCTTCAATGCTTGCCGTTTCGCGGTGGTCACCACAGACGAAGAGCTCCTCTCCAAAGCGTACATCTCTGAAGATTTCATCGAGTTTTTGATCGGATTGGTCGGGTTGACCCTTGTGAATGTCGTAGGTTTTCAGGTGGCGCCACTGTTCGATGGTGGAGCGTCCGTACCATGAAATAGCATGGTTCTTTACCGCATTGATTAGCTCATCTTCGGGGAGTTTGAGCCCATCTCCAAGGACGGAAATGCTGATGAGTTCTTCGTCTTGCGTACCGTATTCGGGAGATACCTTGCTCATGACACAGAGGTTGTTAATGGGGCCACGCTCCTCGCCATTGAGGACAAGAATGGGGTCATCTTCAGGAGCTGTGGGTGCTGCAAAGTACAGGCATCTCACGCCTCGCCAGGTGTTCTGAGGGATGCCCTCGACATGTTCACGGGCAAAGTCCATGTCGGTAGCGACCACGATCTGATTGGCATGGATGGTGTCTCCGTTTTCAAGCTCGATGCCTTCGCCTTTTTTAATCTGTTTGACAGGTGTGTTCAGGAGCAGGTGGCCCTCGGGGATGCGAGCCGCAAGTTGTGCTGTGAGCTGACCCATGCCTTTTGCGGGTACGGCGGTGTCGCCTGCGGCGAACATCTTGTAGGTGAACTCAAGCATTTTGTGCGAGGTTTCAAGGTCGCGATCAAGCATCACTCCGCCATAGAAGGGCTTGAAGAATTGGGTAATAAAGGTGTCGCTGTAGCCCTCGTCTTTGAGCCAGTCAAATGAGCGCATCCCCTTGCCCTGATAGATTTTTTCAAGGCTTCTCCCGATCATCGCTGTGCGAAGCTGTCCGATGAGGAGCTTGTCCTTTGCGCTTCCGACGGGGCTCATGACGGTTTTGATGCCATCAAGAGGGCGACGGAAAGGATCGGCCATTTTCTCCGAGAAGCCTTCGCCTTTGATGATCGCGCCTGGGTAAAACGAACGCAGGTCAAGTGATTTATAATCAAGGTATTTTTGTGCCGTGGGATAGGCTGTCAGCAGGACCTGAAATCCGTGATCGAGCAGGAATCCTTCGTGATGATCGGTGCGTACGCGCCCGCCTGGTGTGGGGGCCGCTTCAACGACTGTGACCTCAATGCCCTTGTCGATGAGTTCAGCTGCGCATGTGAGTCCTGCGAGTCCTGCGCCAATGATAACAACATCTGTGGAGTTCTGTTTCATGTTCTATGCCTGTGGTTGGGTCTGCCGAGGCGTGTGGTTATGATTCGGCAGTAAGATGAAAATTGTGTGGTGCCATTGGTACATATCAGTGCTATGTGCGCACCTGAGCCCATGATGATGGGGATGCACCTGCTGCACAGAACGGTGCATCCTTGATATGATATTTGGTATGTTTGTTCTGTGCCTGAATGTAATGATGATGAGGAGAGTTCATGTCGTTGATGAAGTTGAATTGTGTAGCTGTGTGTTGTTGTTTTGCGCTTGTTGCGTGCAGTGGTGATGAGTCGCCTGCATCCACACAATCAGGAGGGGAGGACATGACCATCGTGCAGGTGGATATGTCAGGTGATATGCGTGAGCAGGTTG
>Ga0207913_1000511_pt1 | contig 11033 bp, 8 predicted proteins | sample DeeseametaMP2913_FD_184168 | JGI IMG/M metagenome (GOLD analysis project Ga0207913, IMG submission 184168) | Marine microbial communities from the Deep Atlantic Ocean - MP2913 (SPAdes) | ecosystem: Environmental > Aquatic > Marine > Oceanic | place: West of Santa Cruz de la Palma, Atlantic Ocean...
CTAAGATCAACGGTCAGGTAACTAACCTAACTGATTACGGTTGCTTCGTAGAAATCGAAGACGGCGTAGAAGGTCTTGTACACGTTTCTGAAATGGATTGGACTAACAAGAACATCCACCCATCTAAAGTTGTTAACCTAGGTGACACAGTAGATGTTATGGTTCTTGAAATCGACGAAGAACGTCGTCGTATTTCTCTAGGTCTTAAGCAGTGCATCGACAACCCTTGGGAAACTTTCGCTAAGTCACACGAAAAAGGTGACAAAGTGTCTGGTAAGATCAAGTCAATCACTGACTTTGGTATCTTCATCGGTCTTGACGGTGGTATCGACGGTCTAGTTCACCTTTCTGACATTAGCTGGAACAAGTCTGGTGAAGACGCAGTTCGCGACTATAAGAAAGGCGACGAAATCTCTGCAGTTGTACTACAAGTCGACCCAGAGCGTGAGCGTATTTCTCTAGGCGTTAAGCAGATTGAAGAAGATCCTTTCAACAAGTATCTGACAGATAACAAGAAAGGTGCTATCGTTACTGGTACAGTAACAGCAGTTGATGCTAAAGGCGTTACTGTAAACCTAGCTGAAGAAGTTGATGGCTACATCCGTGTTGCAGATCTTTCTGTTGACCGTATTGAAGACGCAACTGAAGAAGCGAAAGTTGGTGATAGCATTGAAGCGAAATTTATGGGCGTTGACCGTAAGAATCGCACTGTTAACCTTTCTGTTAAAGCGAAAGATCAAGCTGACGAGAAAGAAGCTATCGATAAAGTTAACCAGCAAGAAGACGCTGGTTTCGCTAACGCGATGGCAGAAGCATTTAAAGCTGCTAAAGGCGAATAATGCTGCTGCGGGTGTGCATATGCACACCCGATTTGCGCTAGCTGTTTAACCATATTATTGACAATGAGGTTTATATGACCAAGTCTGAATTAATTGAACGGCTCGCAGATCAAGCGCGTCACATTCAAGCGAAAGAACTCGAATTAGCGATTAAAGAACTTCTCGAACAAATGGCGCAAACCCTTCAAAAGGGTGAGCGTATTGAAATTCGTGGGTTTGGAAGTTTTTCACTGCACTACCGTGCGCCTCGCGTAGGTAGAAATCCAAAAACCGGTGAAACAGTAAAGTTAGATGGTAAATATGTGCCACACTTTAAACCTGGCAAAGAGCTTCGCGAACGTGTTGATGCGTCAATAGCTTAAAATAAAAACCGCACCGAGTGCGGTTTTTTTGTATTTGGCTATGGGTTAAACAAGTTAACTTTAGTTTAACTATTGACCCCATAATATATACGGTTTTATAGTAATAGGCTGTATAAATAATAAGTGGTGCTCGGTGTACCAATGTCTGTCGGCGAAGAAGAACAAATAATAAAGCAGTACCAGCCGCTAATACGTGCATTAATTCCTTATGAACAAGACAATAGACTGTTAGAAGGAATTAATAAGTTTTCAAAAAGGCTGCCAAGTAGTGTCCGCAAAATCGTAAAAGAAGAAGTGGTAAGACTGACTTCTTTAACCGATGCCTCCGCGGATAATTCTGCGTTCGCCCAATTCCCCGTGATGAAATTCAAACACTTTGGTATCCCTATGCGGTTAGACAAAGTGGGCGCGGAAATCTTAAAAAGCGAAACCTCGCTTTACCAGGAACGGTATACTGTGGGGGTGTTTGAGTCGGTCATGAATTCCGACTTCTATCAAACCCAAATCAAACGTGACCAATTCAAGAAAATCGTTGATGCGTTTAAAGTAGAAAGCCAGTCATTTACGGATATCGATTTTGGCAACGATATTGCCGTTAGACCTAATTTTACTGTTTCGTCTCCAGACTTTGAAAAAGGCCGTCACTGTACCGTCAGTTCGCTTTCATTCACGGGATTAGCAGTAGAGACTAAGCGTCCACCGAATGTAACTACCGGTGATATTATCACTTTTACTATCCCAGAAGTGATGGGGTTAACGAAAGAGCCAACAGAAATTACCTATGAACTAGATACCATTAAGTACAATAAGCATCTAGGAAAATACGAATCTTTCTTTACCATTTCATCGGAAACTGACCTCGGTTTATTAAACCAACTTAAACGCTACATTAAAGCTGTCTCATATAAACAGCCCCTTCAACGTGACCTCGAAATTGAACGGGCTATGCAAGATTTAGAAAGGGACAGAATTTTAGAGAATAGCCAGTGGATGCCGGTTTTTCTTGCGCCAAATAAAAAATCACTCAAGCCGGTTATTTCGTTATTCACCAAAGCCAACGTTGAACATAACAACGCTGAGTTATTACTTAAGAGTTTGCAAGACAAAACCATATTCGATGTGTTGGCTACAGAATTAATGCGCTACAACGAGGCGTATATTTTTTATGGCAAGATTAAAACCAAAAGCGGTGAAATAGCGATTACGGCTACCCATAGGCAATTGTTAGCGATGGGACAACTCAATGCTATTGTGTACTTGCTCGTTAAAAATAACGACTTTATTTGTACTCAGTGTCGTTTGGATGACATCACTAAAGACGACAAACAAAAAGCCTTTGCTATTCATGACATTGCCAGCAAAGACTTTGAGCACCTCGGCGCCATAAGTAATGTTATGTATTGTCGTGATGTGACTGTGTATCTTAACAACCTTACCCTTAGCGAAAAGTGCGAGTTTAAACCCTTAGCGAAGTCTTTAAGGGCATCAGGCGAACGTTGGCACATAGATTATGTTATGGAAGAGGCGTTAGATCGCCGCTCTGAAACCCGCTACGTTATTGATAAATCCGCGCAAATTAAACTAGGCTTGTTAAATTCTCTAGACGTTAGAGTGTCAGACCTGTCGGCAAGTGGTATGAAATTACTCGTGCCTGTAGGCACAGATTTACAGCCTGAACTTAGGGTATCTGTGCCAGACCTTAAAATAAAAAATGAAAAGTATCGGGTTGTTCACTACGATAAAAGTTCAGGAACCGTGCGACTTTGCCTGCAAGACGACGGTAAAAAATCGAAAACCTGTGCTAACGTTGATGCCATGGTCGAAGAAAATACCGCGTATTTTAAGTTAAGAGATGTGGCACGCATCCAGCGCGCGACCCATAGGTTTATATGGGAACTCGCAGTACGACACATGCCTTCTTTATCAGTGCTGTGTGTGATGAACAGACATATCTTAGACCGCTTAAAAACCGTTTATCAAAGTGATGCTTCTGACGATTTGTATCCGTTCTCCCGTACGCAGAATATAATTCCACTTCACGGTTTTTTTGCTGATAAAGCGCAATCAAAACCGAAGTCACTGATGTTAGATGCCATGTTTAAAGGTGCCATGGATCATAGCTTAGTGGTGCACTGTGTTCGGAAAAGTGACAACCGACTTGTTTACATAAAAGAGCGCGACTTTTTATATACTAAACTTAGAAGTCAAATTCAGTCACAACTAGAAGAAGAAAAAATTCAAATTAGCGCAACAGATGTCACTGCGATTCGCTGTCATGGTGCTATCACGCCGTTAACTAAAAAGCGGTTAGCGCAGTTGTCTAAGTTAGATAAAGCCATGTACGACAAGTTAGAAACCATGCAAGCCGGTTATACCCATTGTATCTTTGTCACAAACATGTCCGCTCTCCATCACGATTTAGTCATGGCCAAGCTGATTGCCAAACCCACCCAAACAAACAGTGAAAAAGAAGGGGCAGCGTAATAAACATCACCCTAAATCATGGGGTTTTGGTATTATCTGTCTCAGCATTTTGCTATTCTTAACCAATAAATATTTAGAAGGGTTTGATCTTGAAAGGGATCTTAATACTAGTTTTCGTTCTAATCCTACTGGCCTTAGCGTTTGTCATTGGTGCGCAAAACGAAGCCGAAATTACGGTTAACTACCTCATTGCTCAGGCAAATTTACGGTTGTCGTCGTTAATTGCAATCCTCTTAACCCTAGGCATTGGCATTGGCATTTTAATCATGTCGATTAGTTGGTTACACCTTCGGGTTCAGCTGATGTCTGCTAACGCAAAAATTAATAGCCTGAAAAAAGACCACTAATTATGCTCGAGTTGCTGTTTTTACTATTGCCTGTTGCGGCAGGCTACGGCTGGATCATGGGCCGAAATAGTGTGCGCCAAGCTCAGCGTAAACAGTCGAGTATTCTTTCTAAGCATTACTATAAAGGCTTAAACTTTCTCCTTTCCGACCAGCCAGACAAAGCGGTTGATACCTTGATTAAAATGATCAATATCAACAGCGATACCATTGAGACTCATATTGCGATGGGTAACTTTTTCCGTCATCGGGGAGAAATAGACAGAGCCATCAAGGTACATCAAAATTTAGTTAGCCGTGAAGAAATACAGCCAAATCAACGTGAAAATGCACTTAAAGAATTGGGGCACGATTATACTCAAGCTGGCTTTCTAGAGCGGGCCGAAAACGCCTTCCTACAATTGCTCAATAGCGAAAAGCACTACCTTGTTGCGCAACAGCAACTGTTCAGCATTTATCAAACCACAAAAGAATGGGAGCGTGCCATTGAGCTTGCGGAGCGAATGGTGGAGTGTCACGGTGATAATGATGATGTATGCGAACGACTTGCCCACTTTTACTGTGAACAGGCTCACGTTGAACTGAAAAACGACAGTGAGGGCGTTGCACTAACGTTACTGCAAAAAGCCGTGAACGCTGATGAGCATGCGGTGCGCCCTTGGTTAATGTTAGGCAACTTGGCCTTCAACCAAAAGCGATACAGCGACGCTCGTGCGTATTTTGTGCAAGTGGCAGAACGAGATATCAACTGGTTTAGTGAAGCGGTACCAAGTTTAGAAGAAATTGCAAAAGAAACCGGCGATTGGGACAGCTTTGAAAAAAGTTTAGAGGCCCACTGGCAAGAATGCGCCACTTCGTACTTGGCGATGGTTGATGTACTTCTGATGAAAGGTGACACCGGCCAAGCCGCAAACTATCTATTAGAGCAGTTGCGTAAACGACCTACCATGCGCGGCTTTAAAACCCTCATGGGGTTATATATTGATCAAATTGAAGATAAAAATTCGGCTGACAGTTTGCGCTTACTCAAAGAGCTAGTAGAAAAGCAGATGCTACAGCGGCCACAATACCGTTGTAACAGCTGTGGATTCTCAGGCCGAAAGTTATACTGGCTATGTCCTTCATGTAAAAAGTGGGGCGTAGTGAAACCCATAAAAGGTTTAGACGGAGAATAAGTCCACCATGCAAGAACCCCGCGTAATTGTTGCTTTAGACTACGACAATAAAGAAACCGCACTTTCGTTTGTGGCGCAACTTGACCCTTCACTGTGCAAATTAAAAGTAGGCAAGGAAATGTTTACGCTCTTTGGCCCTGAATTTGTTAAAACCTTGGTCAGCAAAGGGTTTGATGTTTTTCTTGATCTTAAATTTCACGATATACCAAATACGGTCGCAAAAGCGTGTAAAGCGGCTGCAGAACTGGGTGTATGGATGGTAAACGTACATGCCTCTGGTGGTGTGCCTATGATGAAGGCTGCTAAAGAAGCCATTGCCAGCAGCAGTCACCCTCAAACAAAGTTGATTGCGGTGACGGTGCTAACCAGTATGGATCAGGCTCAGTTGAGCGATGTCATAGATAATGTTACGCCCCAACAACAGGTACTTCGTCTTTGCAAGTTAACCCAACAAGCAGGGTTGGATGGCATTGTGTGCTCGGCGCAGGAAGCTCAGGTGTTAAGGCAAACCTACACTGATGCGTTTTTACTGGTAACGCCGGGGATTCGCCCAAAAGGCGCGGATGCGGGCGATCAAAAAAGGGTAATGACACCCGATGAAGCCATAGATAGCGGCGTAAGCTACCTGGTGATGGGAAGACCGATAACGAAGGCTGACGATCCTGTTGCGGTTTTAACATCAGTGAATCATTCAATAGCGTAAACAAAAATGCCCAGCGACTAAGCTGGGCATTGTATTTAACTGGCTAATGAAAAGCGATAATTAGCCTTTCAGCGCTTCTTCTGCTGGCGTATAGGTTAAGCCCAACTTTTCACCCAAGGCATCCACCACCGCTTTGTATGTCACTTTACCTTCGTGAACATTTAAGCCGTTTAATAAATGCTTGTCTTCCAACATAGCGTTCGCTGGTCCTTTGTTAGCGAGGGCCAAACCAAAAGGTAAGGTGGCATTGTTTAATGCCATGGTAGACGTACGTGCTACACCACCTGGCATGTTCGCCACACAATAATGTACAACGTCATCAATCACATAAACAGGGTCTTGGTGGGTGGTGGCTTTCGAGGTTTCAAAACAACCGCCTTGGTCAATGGCTACATCCACGAGAACAGAGCCTGGCTTCATCGCTGAAATTTGCTCGCGATTAAGAAGCTTAGGTGCAGCAGCACCTGGGATAAGTACCGCACCGACGACTAAGTCTGCGTTAGCAGAATAATGCTCAATAGCATCTACGGTGGAATAAACGGTTTTAACTTGGCCGTTGAAGATGTCGTCAAGTTGACGAAGACGCGGTAACGAACGGTCGAGTATAGTGACATCTGCACCTAAGCCTAACGCCATTTTAGCTGCATTGGTTCCTACCACGCCGCCGCCAATAACCAATACTTTTCCTGGAGCAACACCGGGTACGCCACCAAGCAGCGTCCCGCTGCCGCCATGGGCTTTTTCTAAGTAATGGGCGCCAGCTTGTACTGACATTCTACCTGCAACTTCGCTCATTGGTGCTAGTAGGGGTAAACCACCACGGTCGTCGGTCACAGTTTCATAAGCGATACAGGTTGCCCCAGACGCAATAAGAAGTTCGGTTTGCGTTGGATCTGGCGCTAAGTGAAGGTAGGTGTAAAGGGTTTGGCCTTTACGTAACATTTTACATTCGTTGGGTTGAGGCTCTTTCACTTTTACAATCATTTCTGCTTCAGCAAAAACTTGCTCGGCTGTAGAGGCGATGGCTGCACCAGCAGCGATATACATATCGTCGCTAAAACCAATGGCGTCACCGGCCAGTGTTTCGACTAACACTTGATGGCCGTTGCTAACAAACTCTTTAACGGCGGCGGGCGTTAAGCCAACCCGGTATTCATGGTTCTTAATTTCTTTTGGTACACCAACTAGCATGTAAATTCCTCTGATGTTCAGCCTCATGACAAGGCTGCTGTGATTTATTTTGTGCCAGTATACGAGAGATAATGAAAAACTATGTGCTGAAAATAATAAAAAGTCAGTATATAGTATTATTAAAGTAACATTTCACAGTATTATGTATGTTAGTAAAAACACCCAAACACCTTGACCGAATAGACAGAAATATTCTTATTCAACTGCAAAAAAACGGCCGCATTTCTAATGTAGAATTAGCCAAAGAGGTGGGGTTAAGCCCAAGCCCGTGCCTAGAAAGGGTAAAGCGGTTAGAGAGCCAAGGGTATATTAAGGGTTACCATGCCGACGTTGATCCAGAGAAGCTTGGTGCGGCTATGTTAGTGTTTGTTGAAATCACCCTAACGAAAACCTCCGTGGACATTTTTGCAGAATTTTCTGCTGCGGTGAAACTGCACGACGATATTCAAGAGTGTCATCTGGTTTCCGGCGACTTTGATTTTCTGCTTAAGGCGAGGGTGGCTGACATGTCGAGTTATCGACGTTTGCTCGGTGATACTTTGCTTCGCTTACCCGGTGTGAGTGAGTCACGAACCTATGTGGTGATGGAAGAAGTGAAATGTACCACGGCACTTAGAATTAATTTGAAGTAATGAAAGCGTGGCTCAAGTTAGTGAATTTGTGATAGGCTGTGCAAAAGTACAGTGGTTATTGATAACTCTGCAATTTAGTGCAGGTTTTTAAAAAGTGATTTAGGGTTATGGCGCGATTGACAGGAGTTCAGCGAGTGTGGGAATCAGGCATGATTATGGCCTGTGTTTTCGCCTTTTTCTTATTGCTGGCATTGGTATCTTTTCATCCTGGTGATCCTGGCTGGAGTCAAGCTGGGTTGCAACTAGACGTTCACAATTGGGTAGGCGCCACCGGTGCGTGGGTTGCCGACCTCTTGCTGTTTTCATTTGGGTATTTGGCGTATCTCATGCCATTTGGGGCAGCATTTTTAGGTTGGTTTCTTTTCCAACATATAAAATCCCTGAACGAATTCGATTATCTCACCATAGGCTTACGCATTATCGGCGGTTTACTTATGGCGCTCGGGGCAACCGGTATCGCTAGCATTAACTTCGACGATATATTCAATTTTTCCGCGGGAGGCTTTGTCGGCGATGTCATCAGTACCGCTTTAGTGCCTTATTTTAATACCGCAGGTACTATATTGTTGTTACTGTGTTTCTTTTGTACTGGGTTTACGCTGTTAACCGGGGTGAGTTGGCTGACAATTGTGGATAGGCTTGGCGAGCTAACCCTATGGTTTGGACGCAAAACACTCTCGCTTCCTCAGCAGGCCTTGGCAATAGATATGCCTAGACTAGCATTGCCGAATAAAAAATCTAAATCTAGCGCCACTGAGTTCGATATAACCAGCATGCGCGCAGAGCCGCAAGGTAAAGAGGAGGCCTCTAGCCAACCTCAAACCAGTGCGCACGGGGAAGCGCCATCAACCGCTACAGACAACGAAAGTGACAGCCCCATCCGTCATGACGGGGCTAATGCTTCACACACCACAACGCAAAGAAGTGAACCAACCTTTGGTGAACTTGGCGACGATTTACCACCTTTTGCCCCTGATGAAACTCACACGCCTGCGGAAGAGCCATCAGAAGCGAAACCTTCACCGTTCTCATTATCGGGAATGCGTGAAGCCGTTAAAAACAAAGTGCACGCGGTAAAAGGCGCTGAAGACAAACGTTCAGAAGACAAACGTATAGAAGACAAGGGCTCAGAAGTCACAGCCCCACGACCGGCAATAAAAGAAGAGCCGGTTTTTTCCACTGATGTGATCGGCGAAGACGAAGCTGTTGCTACCCCCGCAGATGATGAACAGCAAGAAACAGCGCCGCCTGTAGAAAAGGAACAAACTCACGCCCAACCTCAGCCTGCTAACTTTACCCCGGTTGCGATGGGGGCCAAACCCGTGAAAGCCCCAAGAGGGGAGGGGGCGGAAGACTTACCTCCTATGCCTTCTTTTGATTTGCTAGAAAGAGCAGACAAACATGAGAACCCACTCACGGAAGAAGAAATGGAAGCCATATCGCGCTTGGTGGAAGAGAAACTGGCCGATTTTAATATTGAAGCGACAGTAGTTGGTGTGTACCCCGGCCCTGTTATTACGCGTTTCGAGCTTGATTTAGCCCCTGGTGTGAAGGTAAGTAAGATTACTGGCCTATCAAAAGATTTGGCGCGTGCAATGTCTGCCATCTCTGTTCGTGTAGTGGAAGTTATTCCAGGCAAATCCGTGATTGGTTTGGAGTTACCCAATAAAAAACGGGAAATGGTGCGCTTGAGTGAAGTGATTAGCTGTGACGCGTTCCAGTCTCATCAATCGCCGCTTACAATGGTGTTGGGGGCTGATATTTCTGGTAAGCCGGTGATTGTAGACTTGGCGAAAATGCCTCACCTGTTAGTGGCCGGTACAACAGGTTCGGGTAAGTCTGTGGGTGTGAACGTTATGATTTTGAGCTTGCTGTATAAGAGCACGCCTGAAGATGTTCGCATGATCATGATTGACCCTAAAATGTTGGAGTTGTCGGTATACGAAGGCATTCCTCATTTACTTGCGGAAGTGGTCACCGACATGAAAGAAGCCGCCAATGCGCTGCGTTGGTGTGTTGGTGAGATGGAGCGACGTTACCGCCTCATGAGCGCGTTAGGGGTAAGAAACTTAAAAGGGTATAACGCCAAAGTTGCCGAAGCCATTGCGAATGGCACGCCAATTAAAGACCCGCTATGGAAAAGCGAAGAAAGCATGGATCCGGAAGCGCCAGATCTAGAAAAGCTTCCCGCTATTGTGGTGGTGGTTGATGAATTTGCCGACATGATGATGATTGTGGGTAAAAAGGTAGAAGAACTTATCGCGCGTATAGCACAAAAAGCCCGTGCGGCGGGAATACACTTGGTGTTGGCGACCCAGCGTCCGTCGGTAGATGTTATTACCGGCCTGATTAAAGCCAATATTCCTACCCGGATAGCCTTCCAAGTGTCGAGCAAAATAGATTCTCGCACCATTCTTGACCAACAAGGTGCAGAAACTTTGCTCGGTATGGGAGATATGCTTTACTTGCCGCCAGGTAGTCCGGTGCCCACTCGGGTACATGGCGCATTTGTGGACGATCACGAAGTGCATGCGGTTGTCGCCGATTGGCAAAAACGCGGTGAGCCTGAATATATTGATGAAATTCTTAATGGTGAAGCCAGTGCCGAGGTGTTACTTCCAGGCGAGCAGCCTGAAGGCGAAGAGCAAGAATTTGATGCCTTCTACGATGAAGCCGTTGCCTTTGTGACTGAAACACGCCGGGCCAGTGTGTCTAGTGTACAGCGTAAATTTAGAATTGGTTACAATAGAGCCGCGCGCTTAGTGGAACAAATGGAAATGAGTGGGGTCGTAAGTGCACAAGGGCATAACGGTAACCGTGAGGTATTAGCGCCGCCCCCACCTAAAGACTAAATGACGGAATAAGTTTATGAATAAAGCAGTTTCTATTTATTTCGCTGGCCTTGTGGCTTGCACGCTTACCAGTGCCCACGCTGCTACGCCAAGTGCGTTAGTTGACACGGCTACTATGCAGGCGAGTACACAAGAAGACAGTACCCAAGAAGACGGGCAACTATCTCAGCAGCAACTACAAGCCTTGCTTGTCACCATGAAGCAGTTTCGCGCTGACTTTGAGCAATCTGTGATGGATGCTGACAACAATGTCGTGCACGAGGCGCAGGGTAAACTTACCATGACTCGCCCCGACAAATTGCGCTGGGAAACCACGTTTCCTGATGAAACTCTGTTAGTTGCAGACGGCGAAGCTGTGTGGAATCTTGATACCTTTGTTGAGCAGGTAACGGTATTATCTCAGGCGAATGCCATCAAAGATAACCCCATCATGCTCCTTACTGCTAACGAT
>Ga0207913_1000512_pt1 | contig 11029 bp, 8 predicted proteins | sample DeeseametaMP2913_FD_184168 | JGI IMG/M metagenome (GOLD analysis project Ga0207913, IMG submission 184168) | Marine microbial communities from the Deep Atlantic Ocean - MP2913 (SPAdes) | ecosystem: Environmental > Aquatic > Marine > Oceanic | place: West of Santa Cruz de la Palma, Atlantic Ocean...
CCCCCTCTTGCTCTGGCCACTCTCTTTGACCGATTCACGCTTCGTCGTGCTCTAACTTGAGGTGGTGTTCCTTGATGAATGTATTCAGAGCGAGCTTGAAGTGTTTGTCCTGTACATGACGAGGAAACTTGATGAGTTCCAGCGTGAATCCGTCGTGCATGGTGGCCTGTACGGTCTCTTCGGTCAGCCCAAGCCTCTTGATGTGTTGCAAATCAATCACTTCCTGTCTGGGCTGGCTTGAGAAGATGCTCTTCTCAAGGGTGAGCTCCTGTTGGATTCTGTTCAAGATCCAGCGCTCACGTGTGGCCACCTTGGAGAAGCCAAAGGCAAAGCCAAGCAGGGAGGAGATCATCAGCAGGGAGAGCACAAACAGCGCCTGATTGAGGAGTGGTTCGTGTTGATATTTGGCAAAGAAGTCGGGGATGAGGATGACGGCCAACACTGCGAAGGTAATGCCTGTGCCCATGAGCATACGTCTGAGCGCGGCCTTGCGTCGCAAGGCCGCGCTCTGCCAGAACATGATCTGTGCTGGCGTGACCTCAAAGCAGATCATTGCATCAGGTGAGTTGGATGTTTTTTTTTGGGGATCTTGTTTCATAATCAATGGGTTACGCTGTTCTTCGTTTGAGCAAGGCGATGACAAGTCCTATCAAGACCCACGCGACGCCAACCATGGCCTGTGAGGCTCCCACGGGAAGTTCATAAATGAAAGCGAGCACATAGCCAAGAAATCCAGTGGACGCGCCAATCAGTGCAGCCAGTACAAGTGCGCGTTGCACGTTGGCCACAAGCTTGAGCGCGATCATGCCTGGGAGAATGCTAAACGCAAATGTGGGGAGCGCACCAAGAATTGCAGTGCTCAGTGCAACCGCAGCAGCGAGTGTAATCATGAGCAAGAGCTCAAGTTGTTTGACAGGCAAACCTCTGACGCTTGAGTCCTCGGCGTCCAACACAATCGCCGTAAATCCTCGCCAACCCACCACATGGATCGCGCCAAGGACGAGCGTGACAACCACCAGGAGGTGGAAATCTTCGGGCACAACGGCAACCGCCGAACCAAATAGAATGGTTTGTACATCATGCAGTTCCTGCACGATGCGTGTGCCAAGAATCAACGTGCCAGCTGCTCCTGCGACATACACCAGACCAAGAGCACTGTCGCGCACGCCAGGTTGTTCAATATGTTTGGATGACAGAATCAACAGCGCGACAAAGGTCATCACACCCGCGCCAATCATCGGATGAAGGCTGTGCAAGCCAAGGCTCATCTGGAGGAAGAACATCAGCACAATGCCAAAACTTGCAGATTGTGAGAGTGCGGCGCTCAAAAAGACCATGCGCTTCAAGATGATGTAAATCCCAAGCGCGCCAAGCAGACCACCTGCGAGCGCGCCCGACAGGGCGGCGTCACCAAACAGTGACCAGGAGTCAAAGAAGGTCCCGATGTTCATCTCGGGCTCTTCCATGTAAGCCGATGTGACGACGTGCTCGTGTGCATCGTGCTCGGAAGGTTCTTCTTTGTGTGTGTCTGAATCTTCTTGTTTTTCAGTGGGTTGTGGTTGTGTGTCTTGTTCTTGCTCGTCGGCGTCTTCCTCGAGAGCCTTCATAAGCTCTTCAAGTTCTTCTGCGCTGGGCTCGTTCTGGTCTTCTGGCATGGGGAGGTGTCCTCAGAAGGTCTGACGCGTATCAGTGATGATGGTGTGAGTGGTGATGGTCATCATGGTCATGACAGAGATGATCCATGGTGTCTTCATCAAGGGCGCAGAGGTGTTGCTGACGTCGTTCCATGCCTTCTCTCAGGATGCGTCCATAGCGTGCGCGGCAGGTGTGGTGATCAGCGATCTCCTCGATAGGGCCGCTTAGCACAGCGTCGCACTCACGGTCAAAGAGTACGACATGTGTGGCGAACTCGGCGACCACGGGGAGGTGGTGGCTGACAAGGAGCACAGCGAGGTTTCGACCATGACGAAGTTCCTCGATAAGCTCAAAGACATCGTGCTCAGCTTGCATGTCCATGGCGCTGGTGGGCTCATCAAGCACGAGGATGTCGGGCGAGTTTGCGAGCGCACGGGCCATCAGCACGCGCTGCTTTTGTCCTTCGCTAAGGGTTGAGAAACGTTGGTTTTTTAGCTCTGTGGTGTGTGTGTCCTTGAGCGCATTACGAATGGCGTCCTGTTTCTGGCGTCTGTAACCAGGCTTTAAAAACGACCATGAGCGCTCCACGCCTTGCTCGACCAGATCGATCACTCGGGCAGGAACGCTCAAATCCACGCGTGTACGCTGTGGCACGTAGCCAATATGGACGTTTTCTTTCCAACCGTGTTCACCAGAAAGCTCTGGCAAGAGCCCAAGCAGTGTCTTGAGGAAGGTTGTCTTCCCCGACCCGTTTGGTCCTACCAGGGCCCACAGCTCACCTGGATTAATCTGGAGGTTGATTTTGGGTAAAAGCGCCCCGCGATGGGTGCTGTAACCAACCTCCAGATCATTGCAATGAAACAGGGTGTTTTCTTTATTCTTCGTGCTCATGTTCGCCATGCTCAATCACCAGTCTAACCTCGGTCTCCGAGGTTGGTCCTATCTTGATCTGGTAGGACTTGCCAGCTTCAAGTTCAACAAGGTTTGCTACGCTGACCTCTGTGCATTCAGTGACAGCTTCGCCTTCCTCTTCAAACGCGATGGCTGTGTCACCATCTGTAATTTCAAGTGCTACATCTGCGCTCACGAAGATGGCATAATCGCCAGTCTCTTCAGCCTCGTATCGCACATATCCCCCATTATCCTCGCCAAAGTCAGCGCCTGTGACAAGTGTGATATCCACGCGAGTGTGTTCCTTTGTCGCATCGGGGAGCGCGCTGAGATCCTTTTCTGCGCTTGCTGTGATCGCCTCGCTTGGACCGTTTTGCATGTGCAAGCAGGCTTCCTCGTGAGGGTTTTCTTCTGAGCTGTGGTTCTCGTGGTTTTCTTCATGATTGTCATGATTTTCTTCATCACCACATGCTGTTGTGGTGAAGAGGAAAGAGAGCGCTAAAGCATATTTGAGTGATGTGTTCACGATGGACATTGTGCTTCCTTGTGGTGTTTTAAGTTACTTGGGTTGGAAATTAGTTTCGATTGAAATCTCAAGCCTTTCCATGAGCTTGAGTTCGTTTTCAAGTGTGGTGGTTTGCTGATCAATTGCCTGCCAGTCCACACCATCAAAGCCCGAGGCGGGAAAGAGAATATTCGCCCCAAGGTTTACTTTGTAATGTTCAAGATCCTCGCCGATGACCCCTTCAAGAGGTTGCTCAAGGCGAGCTCCTGCAAGGTCAAAGGTATGTGAGATTGTGAGTCCTTCTTCAGGGAGTCGTTGCTGCTCGCTTGTATCAAACACGGTGAATTCCACATGCGCTTGCGTCATGCTGACGTAGGCGCTTGCGAGCTCTCCCTGTGGCAAAAAGCAGTCATCCTGACACAGGCTCGAATCAAGTGCGATCGTGGTGGTGTCAGACTGTGACAGCGTGGCTGTCTGGTCGATGATCTGGCTCACGCCTGGAAGCGCTGCGCCACTGCTTTCAAGCAGTTCAAGTGCGATATCATCGTAATCCACAAGTCGCCCATCATCTGCGTGGCAGTGGCCATTGTGGCAAAGAGAGTAGCCCGCAGGTGGGTTTGCTGGATCGAATGCCGTGCTTGCTGTGCTGTTGGGGCTGACATTCACACGCAGTTCACCTGTGGTGAGTGTGAGTGTGGTAAGTTCAAGCTCGTAGTTATTGCCGATCCTGTAGAGACCTGTGGATGTGTCCTCACGTGAACCAAGCTCATGTGAAGCCGAGAGCGTGGGGTGAAGTTCTCCCCAGCTGTTGCCCTCCTCGAAGGTGCATCCGTAGCTGCCAAGTGCGAGCAGCGTGAGGAGAGGATATGTGAGCTTTGTGATGTTCATGGTTGTTGCGTATCGTGTTGGTTTTTATCTGTTTTGAGGCTTATTTTGAGGCTGCCTTGTAGATGGCATCGGCCATGGTCTTGATGCGTTTGATATAGGTCTGTCCATCCGAGACGTTGGTGCCTCCTGGGATGACCACGAGATCTCCCTTGGCAAGTTGTGCGAGCTTCTGGCTAGCCTTCTTGGGGTAGAAGGACTCCTGGAAGATGAGGTGGACATTTTGCTTACGCATTGCGGTCAGCACGGTCGCGATATGTTTGGGGTTGGGGGCGATACCTGGTTTGGGTTCGACCTGCATCACCTCCTTGAGCCCAAGCCAGTCCGAGATATAGATGGTGGAGGCATGGTAGGTGACGACCTGTTTTTGCTCCGAGGAGAGCTTTGCGAACTTGTCCTCATAGGTCTTGATGACTGTGCCAAGATCGCTGGAGAAGCTCTCGTTATTTTTGGCATAATCTTTCTTGTGATCGGGATCGAGCGCAGCGAGCTTCTTCTCCACAGCGGCGGCGATGTTGAGCGCGCGTCGTGGGTCGTAGGTGAAGTGGGGGTTTCCACCTGGGTGAATATCGCCCTGGCTACGATCAATGGCCTGTGTGGGGACCTGTAAAAGTTTGACCACGCTTGAGGCATCAAGATAACCCTGAGCGCCTGCCTGAATGTTCTTGTTGCGCGCCTGGACCACAAGACCAGGAAGCCAACCCACCTCAAGTTCAAGGCCATTGACCACGAGCAGATCGGCCTTGTTGAGTTTGACGATATGGCTTGGTCTTGGATCGACATAGTGAGGATCTTCGGTATGGCGTGCGAGCGATGTAACCTCGACGTGCTCACCACCGATGGCCATGGTGATGGCGGCAAGATCGGGCGTGCTTGTGACCACACGAATTTTCTTGCCTTTTGCCCATGCGGAGTGAGCAAAGAGCACGATGGCAAGGGTGATGAATGCTGATGTGATATGTTTTAAGTGATTGTATTTCATTTTGTTTTCTCTCTTTTTAGTAGCCATGTGCACCATGTGCTCCGATGAGGACCTCTGCGCCAAGCATGGCGATGAGGATGGGGCGTTCATACCAACCTGGGTTATCGTAGCCTGCCTGAAGACGAAGCCTTGAGAAGTGTGAGGGGTAGAATGTCCACTGTGCCGTGGCGCGTTGTCGGTTCTCGGTCCATTCGGGGTCGATGGTATCGAGTCCTCCTGCAATTCCCTCTACAAAGTCGTAGCGAACGCCCAGCGCATGTCGGAAGTTAATGTCCCAGACGAGCTGTCCGTAGCCGCCATTGTCCACGAGGATATCACCCGCAGTCTGGCGTCGACGGTGCATCGCCTCGACCTGTAGAGAGACGCTTGTGCGCGAGGGGTTATTCAGTGGTCGCCAGCGCAGGTAGAGGTCTGTGGCGTAGATTTCCGTGCGGTTTCCAAGTCCTGTGGGGTTTGGCCCAAACTGAGCGGAGGTTCCCCAGAGCAAGGAGAAGGAATCCGAGAGCGCAAAGAAGTGCTCCATGCGTGTGGTGTAGAGCAAGTCCGTGGGGGAGTTCACGCCAAGATCCTGTCCACCATAAAAGCTGCGTGCGCAGCATGCGCCTGTGGCCATGGTTGAGCTTGCAGTAAGCTCCACAAACCAGGGGAGGGGGGTCAGGTAGGATACCTCCATGCCGAGTCCTCGGCTGCCTTCACCGCCCAGGAATTTCCCATTGACCAGGGGTTGATCAAGGAAGCTCCAGGAGTGAGGGTGTGTGGGGTTAAGTCGCCCCATCTGCGTGAGGAATTGACCTGCCTTGAGTTGGAGGTTTGCGGGCAATGCGAGCGTGCGTGCGTAGGCTTCTTCGACCTCAACGCCAAATTGAGAGAATACGATGTTGGCTTGAAGTTCAAAGAACGGGTCCACGTTGGACTCGATATGCATTTCAAGTTGTTGGAGGTTGAACCCATTTTGATTGGGATCGTGTGCGCCACCCTGGAGAGGTGTGTTTGAGAATCCTGCTGCGGCGACATCAAGAATCAGGGAGATGTCGGGGTTCATGCTCTGGAGCGTGCGCCCCATGGTGGACTGTGAAAATCCCTGTGTGGAGGCTGTCGTGGCCAAGGATGGTGTGTCTTCTTGAGCTTCCAGATCTTCAGCGAGGGCAGCTTCAAGTGCCTTGAGTTCTTCATCCGAGAGCTCTTCCTCTTCCTGAACAGGTGCGCTGTCTTCGGCAGTGACCTCACTTTCTTGTGCGGGATTATCCTGTGTATCCAGTTGCTTGGGCGGGGTGGCGTTGTCGTCTGCCTCCTCAAGCTGGCGCGTGATGACCTCATCATCAGGAGCAGGTTCAGATGGTTGCTGAGCCTGAGCCTGTGTGGAGTACAGGAGAGCAAACAGGACAAGGGTCCAGAGAACGGCCTTGTGTTTGATGAGGATATGAGGTTGAAGCATCATGGAATTTTGACGGGGGCATGTCGGTGTTTTAATTCAAGCATCTTGCTGTTGCAATTGGCTTGCATCAGCAAGATGGTCTGAATCAATAATGCAAGTTGCTTGCAGAATCAAGCAATTTTATTTAGTCTTTTAAGTCAAAGGACCTGTTTGCCTTGAGTACCCTGTAAATAAGAGAGTTTAAGTGATGAATAAGGATGAGGTTAAAACGCTATTAAAGTCCCATGGGCTGAGAGCAACAGCGCCCCGCGTGGCTGTATTAATGGAGCTTGCACATGCAAGTTCACCGCTTTCACACTCCGAGATGTTGGAAAATATGGGGGATGCGGATTGTGATCCTGCGACGATTTATCGAAACCTGGTGAAGCTGACCGAGGTTGGTCTGGCGCGCGTGGTGAGCAAGGCAGAGGGGATGTCCAGGTATGCGATGGCGCATGGTGGCGACGAGGATGATGAGCACCACCACCCGCACTTTGTGTGTGATGATTGCGGCCATGTGTCCTGTTTGCCTGTGGACATTAATCTTGGGGCGGTGATGGACAAGCGGTGGGCAGAGAGCCTGAAGGTTGCGACTGTGCAGTTGCACGGAGAGTGTCCCGAGTGTCTTGAGGCCAAGGCATAAGACATCGTTGATGATGAAGTGGGGAGGAATGTTTGCTAATGTGTGGTATGTTTGCATCCATATAGCATTGTACCGTGCCTTGCCACCGTTGCGTGTGTGAGGGACGGTTCGTTTTACGTCCCAAGAACGTCATGAGAGAAGATAAGTTTATGCAGATCAAGCGTGCATTGTATATTGGTGGATTGGTTGCGCTTTTAGGTGGTTTTTCTGGAGGTTACGACAGCGGCGTTGGGCGTCATTTGGGCCTTGTGTCGGAGGCGTATGCGCAGGATAGCTGGGATGTAAGCAATGACAGCAAGAGGCGCGCCGAGATCCTGCGAAGGTACAAGCAGCTTGTGGAATCGAACCCTGAAGAGGGGTTGGCGTTCAAGAAGATGGTGGAGTACGCAGGCGGTGCAGCGGGGGTTGCGGCGCTGGTAGCCGAGTATGAGAAGAAGACGCAGGATCATCCTGACAAGGTCAAGTACTGGCTTATTCTTGGTCACTTGCGAAAGACGGCGACCGATTATGCCGAGGCCATTCTTGCGTATGATGAGGCCCTCAAGCTCGATGATAAGAGCGCGCCTGGTTACCTTGGGAGGGGTCAGGCGAGAATGATGCTTCAGCAGAATACGGAGGCGACAGAGGATTTCGAGAAGGCGCTTGCGCTGGAGAAGGGCAAGGACAAGAAGCAGGATATTTTGCGTAAGCTTGCGGACCTTTCTTTTGCCCAGCGTGACTGGGAGAAGGCGCAAGAGTATTACGATCGTTTGATCGAGCTTGAGCCACGCAGTGAGTATTTGCGTATGGAGTATGCGCAGGTGCTCGTGAAGTACAAGCGTTATGACAAGGCGCTTGAGCAGTACAATGCATTGCTCAAGCTCTCGGGTCGCGATGTCAAGGCGCGCGCCACGGCGTATCGTGATATGGGCGAGCTTTATGAGCTGATGGGGGACTATGAGAAGGCGCTTGAGACGTACAAGAAGGCGCAGAGTTATGTGAAGTCCAACAACTGGTTATACCGCGAGGTCGAGCAGCGCATCATCGGCGTGTATCGACGTATGGACAAGCTCATTGAGTATGCCAGTGAGCGTGAGAAGCAGTGGCGCAGTCCAAACTACGATCAGGCGATGATGCTGGCCAACTTGTTTGATGAGCTTGGTCAGGAGGACAAGGCATTTGATTATTACAAGATCGCCTCAAGGAAGTCGTCACGTTCGGTTGATCCGCGCTTCAAGATGATTCAGATCCTTCAGCGCAGGGGCGATATTGCAGGCGTCATCAAGGCTTATGACGCGTTGATTCGTGTGGCGCCATCCGAACCACGCTACATCTTTGATCTGGCCAAGATTCACTTCAGGAATGGAGATCAGGAACGTGCCTTGAAGCTCCTGAAGAGGGTGCAGAGCAAGTTCTCCAGACGCTCCGAGGTGATGGTGCAACTTGCTGATATGTACATGCGTTTTGGCAAGAATGACATGGCGCTTGATGTGTATGAGCGCCTGGTCAAGAAGAACCCTCGCAACGAGATGTATATTCTGGGGCTGGGTGAGTATTACTATCAGAGTGGTGACACCACCAAGGCGCTCAAGATCTGGGAGACGTTGCTCAAGTCAAACCTGCCCAAGGCGCAGGCGCATGCTCAGTTTGGGCTAGTGCTTGTGGACCATGGCATGGTGGAGCGAGGTATTGAGCAGTACAAGCTTGCTGCGGATTTACTCCCTGATGATCCTGATGTGCAGCGTGGTCTTGCTGTGGCGTATGAGATGGGTCGATACTGGGAGCGCGCCATTGATGTGTGGCTCAAGTTGATGCGTGGTGAGCCTGATTCTCCGATGGTGAGTGAGGCGCGTTCACGTATCGTGTCGCTGTACAAGCGACAGAACAAGCTGCGCACCAAGATTCGTGAGTTCAAGGATGCGTTTGAAGGCACACCTCCTGATGTGGAAGCGGGTTACTTCCTTGCCGAGGCGTATGGGAAAATTGGTGAGCACGACCGCGCCGAGGTGGTGTGGAACAAGATCATTAACCTTGATAATCAGATCGATAAACAGGACATCGTGGCGTTGCAGGCGCTGGAGAAGATGTACACCTTCAGGGGAGAGACGGAGAAAGCAATTGGCGTGCTGCAAAAGCTTGCCGAGGTGAGGCCCGCACGAGAGCGAGAGTATTATCAGCGCATCGCCGAGCTGTCGTTGAAGAGCTACAATGATAAGCAGGCTGTGGAGTATGCGCAGCTTGCATTGCAGAAGAACCCTGATGATGCGATGGCGCACTCCAAGCTTGGCGATGTGTATGCCAAGATGCAGCAGTCAGAAAAGGCCATTGCGTCGTACCGCGAGAGTCTTGATCTTGATCCTCGCAACTTCGATGTGTACTTCAAACTTGCCCAGTTGCTCGTGGAGAGAGACGAGTTTGAGGAGGCATACAAGCTGTATTTGTATGTCGCCAAGCGCGCCACTGATGAGGTTCAGGTCTTGCGTGCCTCGCGTCGTCTGGTCACGCTTGCGCGTACAGATGATGAGCTCTTTTTGCTTGAGCAGGAGCTTGCTCCCGAGGTCTTTAACTCGGCCTCCATGGGAGGTGCTTACCGTCATGTCTTGATGGAAATTTATGCACGTCTGTCAGGCGTCGCCGTCGCCCGCAGAAATGCAGGAGCGACATTAAGCGAGGCCGATCAGGCTCGCCTGAAGGCCGTCGGCACCCGAGCATATCCCGTGTTGGTGGATGCATTGCAATCACAGGAGGTGGGTCAAAAACAGCGCGCTATCAGTATGTTAGCGGAGCTTGATTTGAAGCAGGCTGGCATGGCTTTGGCGAGGTTGGCTGCGGATGACAAGGAGTCCCTGCGGTTGAATGCGATGGCTGCTGTGGCGATGCTTGGTAGTGAAGATGCCGCCGAGCTGTTGGTGCCCTTGCTTGAGGATGAGGACATTTCAGTCAAGGAGTCCTCGACCTGGGCGCTCGGTGCGCTGGGAAGTAGCAAGGCAATCAAGCCATTGCAAAAACTCCTTGAGCGCGATGATGTGGGATCAAGGCAGAAGGCTCTGGCGGCGATTTCACTTGGCCGCGTGGGAGACAAAAAGGCAGTGCAGCCATTGTTAAAAACGCTGGACGCGCTCAAGAAAGAGGGCATCTACGATGAGCAAAGCATGGCCGTTGTTATGGGGCTTGGTCTTGTGGGGCATCGTGATGGCGTGAATGCGTTGGGGACGATTCTGACAGAGGTTGCAGATGATGATGTGGTGAGCACTGCTGCATGGTCCTTGGGTCAGGTTCAGGACAAGAGCGCAGTGAGCGCCTTGCTTGATGCATACTGGAGTGATGATCCTGGCTTGAGGGAGCGCGCCTGGAGAGGGTTGAACTGGTCGGTGTCGATGGATGCCACAGGCGGATTACACCCTGATTACAGGCAGATGCTCAAGGAGTCGAGCTACATTCATGAGCGTGAGAAGCAGGTAGCAAACAGGTTCGATAGCATGGGGTTGGTGAGACAACTCAAGCAGGAGACGACCCAGTCACCTGTGACCTCACCGTATCCACTTTTTGAGAACTACAGCGATACATTGCTTGCCATGGTCAAGGCCAAGAGCAAGACGAGCTCAAAGGCGCGTCAGATTTTGTGGGGAGACCTGATGCAAGATCAGCTTGTATTGGGTGTGGGGATGGTTAGTGGTGATGAGCAGCAGGCAGGCGTGGAAGAGATGAGGCGAAAGTTAATCGCCGCGATCAAGCCCGAGCTTGAGGCTGCGCTGAAGTTAAGCGATTTGAGCTGGCAGGAGCGCCGCGCAGCGCTCGTCATGCTGGGGATGTTGGGTCAGCAGGCCGATCTTGATTTGGTGGTTGCCAGTTATGGTTCAGACAAGCCCATTGTCAGGTTTGATGCAATGCGAGCGATGGGCATGTTTGCAGGCGTCAGCGATGCGCGCGTCAAGTCGTTGATTCTCAAGGCTGTGGCTGAAGATGATTCACCTGATGTGAGGGCACAGGCAGCAGTTGTGCTTGGGCAGGATGCCTTTGCAGGCCAACCTGACGTTGTTGATACTTTGATCAAGGGTCTGGAGGACGCTTCATTACTTGTGCGTGTGGAGTCGG
>Ga0207913_1000517_pt1 | contig 10985 bp, 8 predicted proteins | sample DeeseametaMP2913_FD_184168 | JGI IMG/M metagenome (GOLD analysis project Ga0207913, IMG submission 184168) | Marine microbial communities from the Deep Atlantic Ocean - MP2913 (SPAdes) | ecosystem: Environmental > Aquatic > Marine > Oceanic | place: West of Santa Cruz de la Palma, Atlantic Ocean...
TCACAATCAGGAATCAACCTGCTGACCTTTTAAAAACCTGCGGTGCAGAGCGCTCAAGCCACTCATCTACCCATTCTTCAGATAACAACCTTTCCTTGTCCAGGACGCTGTGCCTCTTCCGAGCTCCTATTCACTTTTCAAAGAACTAAAATCTTTTTATTGCGGTGTCGTTACCTCCACCGCGTCCAACCTTTATCGCTGAACCGTTTGAGCTTGTCAAGAGTTGTTTTTGATTTTTTTTTCAAAATCGAAATTCTCAACTTCGCTCACTTTTCAACTTGGCAGCGCTGCCGCCTCGTCGAAGGTCGGCGTTTATCGCTGACCCATTTGAGTTTGTCAAGGATTGTTTTGAACTTTTTTCGTTTCCAAAGTCAGCTCAACAACCTCGACTGTCGAAGATGAACTTTACATCCGCTCTGATTTTCGTCAAGAGCGAATTTCAAGTTTTTTTCACCCATCGCATTGAGCAACGAAGCTATCTTCTGTCGTTCTCCGTGTTAGCCTTGTTGGCTTCCCCGTCGAACGAGATGAATCATATTCGTTTGGCTTTTTTTGTCAACCTTTATTTTGAACTTTTTTCAAAATTATTCAAAAGCGACTAGAAACCAAGCACTTGCCTTGAAATGAGCTCTCAAATCACTCTGAAGAGCTTCGCCTTGTGCTTCGAGTTCCTTTTACTTAAAACTCTCGCCAAGGTCAGGCAAGGCGGCGCACACTATGAGGCATCACCTCTACTGTCAACCTTTTATTCCTCCTCACGTCGTATTACTCGGAGTCTAACATGCGTATCATCAGTGGCTATGCTCGAGGCCGCAGGCTACAATCACCCAAGACCTCTCTTATAAGGCCAACCACAGACCGCGTACGAGAAAGCCTGTTTTCTATATTAGGGAGTGTTGAAGGCACGACCATACTGGATGCCTTTGCTGGTTCAGGGGCGCTGGGGTGCGAAGCGCTCTCTCGAGGCGCTTCACTCTGCTTCTTCTGTGACCCCTCCAAGGAAGCACAACAGATCATTCGTCACAACATTGGTGTTCTTGAAGCTGATGAGAGTGCCGTCCTTTTATCAACCTCCCTATATAAGGGGTTGGGTGGTATACATACTCCTCCAGACATCATCTTTATGGATCCTCCATATCATAAGCATGCCTTGATGTCGGAATCACTGGAGCTGCTTGCCAATGCCCCGATCATCACCAAAGATGCCTTGCTTGTAGTGGAGCAAGACATTGACGCCCCCGCTCCTGAGCATGATGCGTTTACTTTTGATGAGGCTCGACTGTATGGAAGGACACGCATCTCATTTCTATACAGAGCATGAATGTCGCTCATGACTTCTTATCAACCCTACTTATCTGTATACTGTAAGACTTAACCTTGAACTGACGAGAGCCCCATGACACGCCCTTCCCCACGTATTGCACTCTATCCAGGAAGCTTTGACCCCATTACACGTGGTCATATCAAGCTCATTTCACGTGCGCTGACGATCTTTGATCGCATTATCATTGGCATTGCGATTAATATCTCCAAACAACCCATGTTCTCCTTTGAGGAGCGTGTTGCATTTATTGAAGATGCATTCCCTGATATGCCTGTGGAGGTGACGCCTCTGGATGGTCTCCTTGTACATGAAGCTCAACGTTTACATTGTAATGCTATATTAAGGGGCCTCAGATCAGGTACGGACTTCGACTACGAATTCCGCATGACGTCCATGAACTCTTCACTTAACCAGGATATTGAGACTGTTTTCCTGATGTCTGATCCTGCTGACACATTTATAAGCTCAAGCCTTATTAAAGAGGTTGCGCGTTTTCAGGGTGATATCACACCATTTGTCACGCCCAAGGTCGCTGATGCGCTCCTTCACAAATTTTCAGAGTCTGTCTAAGTCGTCTCCAGTTCTCTTAAACAACACATTGATCAAGGTACAATCCTCATGAAATTAGCCAATCGAATCTCTCTTGTTCAGCCATCTCCTACTTTGGCTATCACATCCAAGGCCAAATCAATGCAGCAGCAAGGCATTGATATTATTAGCTTTGGCGCTGGCGAGCCCGACTTTAATACGCCTGAAATGATCTGCGATGCAGCCAAAGCTGCGCTTGATGCTGGTCACACACGTTATACACCTGTGCCTGGCATTCCTCCCCTTCGTGAGGCTATTGCCAAGGACTACACACGTCGCGGACGTTCTGTAAGCCCTGATGAAGTGATGGTCAGTGTTGGCGGTAAACATGCCCTTTATAATGCAACACAGGTCCTCTTTGAGAAAGGCGACAAAATCCTGATCCCTTCCCCTTTCTGGGTCAGTTATCCTGCACAAATCTTACTCGCTGGGGCTGATTACATTGATGTGCCCTGTACAGCAGAGCATGATTTCAAGCTCACGCCAGAACGCCTGGAGGCTTTACTTGACGACTCCATCACAGGACTGATCCTTTGCTCGCCCTCAAACCCCACTGGCTCGGTCTACTCCAAGGAAGAGCTTGCAGAGCTTGGTGCCGTGATCGCGCGACATCCACAAGTCGTGGTCTTCTTTGATGCCATGTATGATCGACTTTATTATGAAGGGGAGATCGCACCTGATCTTGTCGCGTCTTGCCCCGAAATTGCAGACCAGGTCCTTACATTTAACGGATTTTCAAAGACTTATGCCATGACAGGTTGGCGTCTTGGATACACGATTGGCCCCAAAAAGGTCATTGATGCCATGAGTAAGCTACAGAGTCAGTCCACATCCAACCCCACAAGCATTACACAATATGCTGCGGTGGCTGCACTGGAGTTAGATGACATGGTCATTGATGAGATGAAACAGGTCTTTAAAGAGAGGCGAGATCTTATCGTGAACGCGCTCGAGAAGATCCCAGGCGTAACCTGCGCCACTCCACACGGTGCGTTCTATGCGTTCCCTGACTTCTCTCATTATATCCCCTCACACTTTGCTGATGATATGGAGCTGGCAAACTTCCTGCTTGATGAGGCAAAAGTTGCGCTCGTCCCGGGAAGTGCATTTGGTGCTCCTGGCTACATGCGTCTCTCCTACGCCACAAGTGATGCGCTCATTGAGGAGGGCGTAGCGCGTATCCATAAAGCACTCTCAAGCCTCGAGAAATAAACAAATTCGATATGAGCATATGACGACTTTTGTGCAGTGCACAAAAGTCGTCATATGCTCATATCGAAAGATGACGATAAAGGAAGGAGGGTGGCTGTGTTGCTTTTGCAACACAGCCACCCTCCTTCCTTTATCGTCATCTGACTATATCAAAACAATTACATGCATCGACCTTGATACCCGCATATTTATTCGCTAGTGTGCTGTCATCACAAGCCAACAGGGCCGCACCACTACCCACATAAATCATTATAAAACAATGAAATGTGGAGAGCGAAGAGAAGGAACGTCGTCGTCATTCACTGATGCATCATGCGATGCATATTTGTTCTGTTAATCAAAAACAGACATGTGTCGATGCCTGCCGTGTTCCAAACAACAAGCACTTTTTCGATCGGTTCAAATTCAATTACTAAAACTCAATCGAGGCATTCATGAAGTTCAAGAACATTTATCCAACAGCTACACTTTTAATCTCATTATCTCTTATTTCTGCATGTGGTTCAGGCAGTGACAACAGTGAAGATGTTGCTGTCACCCCTGGCCTTGTTGTCAAAGCCACTCGTCTGGATGATGGCAACGCCACATGTCCCTCAGGTGGTGCGTTGATCGCAACAGGCACTGATGTAAACAGCAACGGCGAGTTGGACGACTTTGAAAAAGAGCGTGAATTCGAAGTGTGCGATGGTGACACAGGTCTTGAAGGCGAACAGGGTGAGCAAGGTGAGGCGGGCCAAGATGGTGCTGACGGCGCTGATGGCGCTGATGGAATTAGTACTTTGATCTCCCCATCTGATGAACCCGCAGGCGAAAACTGTGTGGCAGGTGGACAACGTTATGACATCGGTTTGGACAATGGTGATGGTGGAGAGACCGCCAATGATGGTGTGCTTGGAGCTGGCGAAATCGACGCTACAAGCTATGTGTGTGATGGCCAACAAGGCGCTGATGGACAGGGATTCAACGCTCTTATTGCGCTCTCACAAGAACCCGCAGGTGCAAACTGTGTAGGCGCAGGACAGCGCATCGACTCTGGCCTCGATAATGGTGATGGTGGTGGCACTGCAAGCGATGGCATCCTTGATGATGGCGAGATTGATGACACGCAATATGTGTGTAACGGTGAGCAAGGTGTGCAAGGCGAGCAAGGTTTCTCGTCGCTTGTACGCGTGACAGCAGAACCTGTAAGCGCGACCTGCCCAAGTGGTGGACAACGCGTAGAATCTGGCCTCGATAATGGTGATGGTGGTGGTACTGCAAGCGATGGCATCCTTGATGATGGTGAAGTCGATCAGTCCTCGGCTGTGTGTAATGGTGTGGATGGCCAGGATGCCTTTACTGCTCTGGCTCGTGTCAGTGATGCACCAGTAGGCTCCTGCACCACAACAGGTAAACTCCTTGAATTCGGTCTGGATAACGGCGATGGCGGTGAAGCTAGCCGTGATGGTACTCTGGGTGCAGGTGAGGTCGATAGCTCCGCAGTGATCTGTGATGGTGTTGATGGCGCAGACGGTTCCGACGGTGCTGACGGTGCTGACGGCGCTGATGGCTTCTCATCACTTGTTACAATTACAGCATCATCACCTGATGTCTTCTGTCCCGATGGAGGACAACGTATTGAAGTAGGTCTGGACAACGGTGATGGCGGTGGCACTGCACGCAACGGATCTCTTGAAGGCGGTGAGGTTGATGTCACGCGCTACGTTTGTAACGGTGCTGATGGGGCTGATGGTGCTGATGGCGCAGACGGCGTGGATGGTACTAACGGCGCTGATGGTGCCGATGGTGCTGACGGTGCAAATGGAGCCGACGGCGCTGATGGATTCTCATCACTTGCCACAGTCACACCTGTCGCTGCAGGAGCAACCTGTGCAACAGGAGGTCAACGTATCGATGTTGGTCTTGATGACGGTTCAGGCGGTGGAACAGCACGTAATGGTTCACTTGAAAGCGGTGAGATCGATACAACACGTTATGTGTGTAATGGCGCAGATGGCGCAGATGGCGCAGATGGCGCTGATGGTTCCGACGGCGCAGATGGCGCAGATGGTACTGACGCATCAAGCTCCACACTTCAGGATGCAGCAGGACGCGTGTTGGGCTCGGTATTGAGTATGTCACGTGACTCGGTCTCAGTGTTGTCCCCCACAGGTTATGCTTATTCGGTGCGCTGGGATGGCTCTTTCCCTGCAACTCAAATCTGGCACACGGGAACAAACTGCTCGGGTTCACAGTACGCAAACTCAGGCTCATCCACACCCCGTACGCACTCCAACAAAATCGCGATCTACTCGGGAGCATCCATGTCGTTCAAGGTTGTCGCAAACGCAGGGGCAGACAACACTGCAACCTCTACCGCAGGGTTTGCCGTTGCAGGCATCTACAATGATAGCTCTGGATGCAGCAACTACGGATCTGGAGCGACAGGAAACGGTTGGCTTCTGACCGATATCACAAACGCCGCAGCTGGTATTCCAACCACTGTGACAACACCTCTCTCGATCCAATAAGCGAGTACGAAAAAGCCAGAGGGCAGGGTTGCTTTTGCAACCCTGCCCTCTGGCTTTTTCGTATGAACTTGAAATGCAAGGCTTTCAGGAAGAGCTCTCCATGAGTCACCTCACATATTCATGTACAAAATAACCGAACTACAGACAGCTCTTGCTCATCGCTTCAGCGGTGTCGTAAGAGCCACCCACACAGGAGATCACAATATCGCATTCACCTGTGGCAATGGAGGGAATCACAACACATTGGTTGGAGGAGCAGCTCCAGCGAGTGTTTGTAGGCAAGCCCTGTGCGGATGGACAATCAGTAATGTTTTCACAGCTGATGGACTCATCGGTTGAACCATTTGTATCGTTATCAAGGCCGTCACAAAGTTCTTTTGCACCTGGGTTACACTCTGCACAATTATCGTCCGCGTCGAGCTCTGGGAACTCGCAATCACGTCGGTCAGTACCCACGCCATAACCATCTTCATCCTGATCCTCACAGGGAGGAGCAGAGCCATCATCAATGGCGCAAAAGCCATTTCGGCAGGTAAAGCCAGGCTCGGAGCAATCCGAGTCCATCTCACAAGGGTATTGGTCTTGAACCTTCAAGAAGTCTTCATCCAGGATGCATCCTGCGCCCGAGCTGAACAAGAGCATGGCTGCCACGGGAGCACCCAAAAGTACGGATGAGAGTATATGTTTCGTCTTCATTCTATTTCCTTCACATCAAGCGGTGCTAACAATTAAAACCTGAAGAATGTACCGATGCTACCACCATTTGCGGTGACGACAGGGGCGACATGGATCTTCTTGACGCGCACATACTCGTCATCTTCAGCGACATCACTACCGAGATCGACGGTAAAGAGCACCGCACTCAACACACCCAGACCAGCACCTAACCCGTAGAACAGGTTTGCACGGCGAGCGACGAGGTTTGCGGAGTTATACTCCTCACGTGCTTGACGTTGTGAGAGCTGACCTGATTCGGAGCGTGCCACAATGTCATCGTAAGATGTCTTTGCCTGATTTCCAAAGACAGCACCACCAGCAAAACATGCCACGGCAAGACCTGCGGATGTGTATGCGAGAGTGGGTTGAATCCACTCATTTTTGGGCTTGTCTTCGACCTCGGGGCCATCTTCCAGATCTTTGATGCCAAAGAGTCGTTTGACAGCACCTTCCACGTTATCAATGGCAGCCGATGGGCTCCCAAGGTTTTCAACGGTCTCATAGTTAATAAAGAGACGACCGTTCACATCGTAGAAGTCCACATCAAGCTTGTAGGTCTCACCGATTTTGGAGACGCGAGCGAGCAAGAGCTTGTCCACGGAGGCGTTACGGCCCACGCTGGCAAGGCAGATGGCTTCACGTACACACTCTGCGCCACGATCGGTGATCTCTGCAAGAACGCCGCTGCTACCCTGGATATCAAAGCCCTTCACCTGCTTCATGGCATCATCAAGAGCATCCTGAAGCTTCTGGCGCTGATCTGCATCAAGGACATCGGTCTTCACCGCGACCACCGCGAGACTGCCTGACTTGTTATCACCAGCTTCGAGAGGCGAAGAACCTTCTTCTTCTACGCTTCCTGATGCTTCCTCTTCCCCAAAACTCAAATCCCCATCTTGTGCGGCTGCTGCCTCTTCTTCACCAAAGGAGAGACCCTCATCATCCTGCGCAAAAACAGCAGTAGGAGAAAGGATAAACAACGCACTCAGGGTACATATCGCAGCTAGTTTGCCGCAGCGTCCGACCATGATTTGCTCTCAATGTAAAAGGTTCTAAGTATATAGTCCAAAATGAATCATTGCCACGTCAGACATCCAGGAGAACCCAGGACAGTTGACGATGATGTACATAGTGCACTGATTTCATGAGGTAGAACATGTCGTAAGGATACAACATACAAGAAACATATGCATATGTCCTACATTGTGTGTAACACACCCCTTGGGGTTACGCAACGAATTGACTTCGTGCAGGTGCCACCTCGTGAACCTCCGCCCTTTTTTTACATGTATGGGTCACAGCCCGTAAGCGCGCTCCACGCGCTCCATTGTTTGACCAAAGAGGTTGGTCATCATCTCATCGAGTGTGTTTGCATCAAGCTTGAACTCGGCATCCTGAGGATCTTCAAATGCAGGTGAGTACAGATCGTTCACAAAGAACGCCTTGTACGCTCCCTCGGTCAGGCCATTCAACTCGCCTGTTTCAGGATCCACATCGAACCATGCAACATCCTCTGACAACACTCGCCCGTCTTGAGAAAAGAACGGAGAGAGATCAAGCGTAAACTCCTGTGAAAAGTGCGGCATTTTTGTGGGTTCATCCAGAGAATAAGACAACGCCTGAAGCACATCACGCACAAGCCTTATCTGATCGCGATCAACACGATCCCAGCGCACCACGGACAGCTCAGAAAAAGAGCTCTCATCCTGGGCTAGCCCCAGCGTGATCGACTGAGCAAAAAGATCCAAACCATCCTGAAACGCTCGACGTGACTCATTTAAATAGCTGGCATCTGATATTTTGCGCAGCAACAACGGATCAAGATAGCTGTACGCCACACCACGCTCGTCGTACTTGCTCAACAGACCTGTTAAACTCCAACGATGCTCATACGCGACAAGAAAGTACAACGCCCCTCTCACACATGAGAGCGCACCGTGCAACAAAGCAAGCTCACTCTTGCTTACTGCAAACGAAAGCTCATCGTCATGGAACACCGACGCAGGCAGATAAAAATACTCAAACCGTGGGTCTTGAAGCGCGATCTGCAACTCACCTTCGATCGCATAAATATCCTGGGCCAGGCTCACCAGATAACTCTCAGAGCCCGAAATAGGCTCATTCAATGGACCCACAAAACGGCTGATGTTGTGGAGTCGACGAGACTCCCAGGGGAACTCATCCACAAGCAGCGTCTTGACGCCCACAAAGATGCCGTCATCTTCCCAGGAAGACCCCTGATGAAAGAGATCAAGCATCCCCTCCCTGCCCCAGACCAGTCGTTGTGTACTGTAGCTTGAGTTTGTCGCATCAAGACTCTGGCTGATGATATTTCTCATGGATTGTCGCTCGGGCAACAGGAAGAGTCCTGTGATCGCCTTGCCTGCGGCGGCGGTCCCCTCGGTCAACGCATCCTCCTGAGCTAGCTCATCGGCATACTCCTGATAAGCCCCCTTGACATCGTGGCGTGTCAAACTCAGCTCCGCAAACTCCAGTGAACCACTCTCGTACGCATCAGGTCTATCCACACCATACCAATCAGCACGAGGGTCAGCCGCTTGATCTGCACACGATGAACACAACATCACACACATGCACACGGCCATCATGAACCACGCTGGCTTTACAATACGCCCTCCCATGTGCTGTGTCTTGTATGTGCTTTTCATCAATCGACCCTACATTCTGTACTGTGGACTCACATGCTTATAAACCGTTACACGCTCCACGTTCTTCACTCTGCAATATTTTCACCAACCAGATCAAGAATTATTATTTTGACCTGAGCACCCCCAACTCACCACACACAACAAACCAAAGCAAAACACAATAAAAACAACACCATAGAACAAACAAAAGAGTTATCATTTGCATTTCATATCAACTGGTGACACACTGACGACCTCCAACAGAGCGCGATGATAATTCGATCAGGATCAAATTATCATGACACTATCTCAGCTTAATGGACACACCACATGGAGCACTTCTACTCCAAAAGTTCTCAAAAAATGGCCAGGCTGCTCTTCCTATCAGGACTGCTCTCCCTCCTTTGCGCCTGCCCCTCTTATGAAGACAGCTTCTCGGGAACCTACGTTGAAGTGCGTGAGAACGCCCTGAGCGAAGAGCTCCTTGTCATCGACTACTTCCGCTTTGGCTACTACTCCAACGCTATCGTGCGATCCTATCGTGTGCCTCAATCTGTGGATCCTGAAGATCTCCTGAACCAACCTATATCCTGTGTCTGGACTCAAACAGGAGATGCCCCAAAAGATGATGGAACCTGGAGACTCTCCCTGGATGAATCCACCATCAAGGGCACATTCCTTGACGATGATAACCTCACCATACAGATCGAAGAGTTCAATGAAGATGGCGTCCTCTCATCTTCAAGTCACACGTTGCGTCGCTACGATACGATCCCCAACAACGCATGTAATGTCGTTCAACCTGTGCCACTTGTCGCCAGCTTTAACCTCAAAGACGCTGTCAACACCATGCCTCAGGGACAGGAGTACACGCTTAGACAACCTGTCTTTGCCATGCTCTGGGCTGGCGTCTCCGAAAAGACGCTCTCCAATGGTACGATCGTGTACGCGGCCACCAACAACCTCGCCAATGAAGTCTACCTTGCTGATGAAACATACGTGGACCGCGAGCAAAACGCACTGCATGGTTCACTCTCCTACTCCATGAATCCTCCACCAACACGTGCACTCGCCACATCAGGTGATACGCGGTATGCGCTGGCACACTTTATTGTGGTGGACGATAACTGTGATGAGGAACCATGCCCCGACACGTCCAATCAACGCTTTGACTGGGATATCAAGTCCGAACCCATCATCGCCTCCAGCATCGAGTTGGGTAATGAACCTGACTCCCCCTTCCCCAACGCCATTGGCCTTGGAAAAGCCTTGCTGTTTGTTGAAGGCTCTCTTGCTGACTTGAACCCCAACTTCAAGAACCTGATCATCAACCTCGATACCTTTGTTGAACAACGCGCAGAATCACATTTCTACGTGCTCGATATCTTCTTTGATGAAGACCTCAAAATTATCGGCCTGCGCCTGCCTCAAGAACCTAACATCGTCAATTATCGCTCGGCCAAACTCAAAATCTCCCCCACATTTCTTGGAAACACTCAGATCCAACTACCGCGACTAAGCCCAAGTTTTCTCCAATAAATCAACACCATATACACCAACCCTAGAAGCGATATCGAACCCCCAGTTCGTTGCTCCATGGTACGTTCACTTCCTCAGACTCCGTACCTGAATACAAATAATAACTCACACCTGTTGATCCTGTGATGTCGAGGCTGGAGTTCAGTCGCCAGGAAAGCACAGGAGATAGATTCACACCCAGCAATATATTGTGCCCCGTATACTCCTGACTTGAAAATTCAGGTGCACACTCACCGCTGCGATTTCTTGGCACACACCCGATCTCTCCCAAAATCTCAAAATCACTCAGGTGTGACACCTCCACCCCCAGACGCACGCCTGGCTTGAAGCGACCTAGCCTCGCCACCAGCTCCGCACCCAAAAAACTTCGTAGCGCAGTTACATCTCTTGCATCAATCAGTCCGCTATGCTCGCGTTGTGACACCCAAAACTGCACCTTGCTGTACA
>Ga0207913_1000518_pt1 | contig 10979 bp, 10 predicted proteins | sample DeeseametaMP2913_FD_184168 | JGI IMG/M metagenome (GOLD analysis project Ga0207913, IMG submission 184168) | Marine microbial communities from the Deep Atlantic Ocean - MP2913 (SPAdes) | ecosystem: Environmental > Aquatic > Marine > Oceanic | place: West of Santa Cruz de la Palma, Atlantic Ocean...
GAGATCAAAAAGTATGATCCCGTTGTGCGTAAGCACGTTATGTTCAAAGAGGCCAAAATCAAGTAATTAGCTTGCTTTTGTCTCCACGAAAACCCAGCCCTTGCTGGGTTTTTTGCTTTTTGAAGAAGATATTTCTACTTCATCACGTCACGATCCCACCAGATCCCATATTCGACTGTCCACGATCCCTTGAGTTTGTCTTGCGATCACTGCTTTCTCCCACTTACTTTTTTCCAGCAGGTCCTAGGTTTTCTTTGAATTGAATTAGCTTATATATTGGCTAGGTATTACTATATTCCTAATTTCAGGACTCATATTTAACGGAAAGTCAGGTGGCTAGAATTTCTCAGCGAGCAATGAATAACGTGGTCATTATTGCCATGCTTATCATGATTGCACTGTTCAACTTAGACAGTCTTGTACCTAAGAAGGACGTTGTTCAATCTCGCAGCCTGCTACCTGAAGACGCTTATGTGTTAAAAATAGAGCACGATGGCCATAGCTTAGAGCGAGTTGGACAGCAGTGGCGCCAGTCAGGTCAAAATACAGTCCTCGCCATCAAGCCGGATGTTCAGTTTTCCCATTGGCAACGGGCAAGGCTTGAGCCGGCCACTGACGTACCCGAAGCGATTACCCACGTACAGCCTTATATCGTCGTAGTATGGCTCGCAGGCAATAATAACGGCAATGTTTACGCCATCTATCCGAATACATCACCTGTTGTGATCAAATTTGAAAATAATTGGTACACATTAACCAACACCGAACTTGATAATCTTTTACCTTGGATACTGTAAATGCCTGAACTACCAGAAGTTGAAGTAAGCCGTTTGGGCGTTTCTCCACATCTTATTGGCAATACCATTACGCAGGTGGTGGTGCGTGAGCGAAGAATGCGCTGGCCCATTCCACAAGAGGTAGCGAACGTTGAAGGGCAGAGCGTTATTGCTGTAAAACGCCGCGCTAAATATCTACTTATTGAAACAGCCAAAGGCACGTTAATTTTACATTTAGGTATGTCGGGTAAATTACGCGTTATCGATGCGTCGACACCAATTATTAAGCATGACCACGTAGACATTGTTTTAAACACCGGTAAGTGCTTACGTTTTAACGACCCAAGACGCTTTGGTGCAGTGTTATTTCAGGCCCCTGATATGCAAATAGCCATGCTTGATAACTTGGGTCCAGAGCCGCTTACAGACGACTTTGACGATAAGCGCTTATTTAAACTATCGCGCAATCGAAAAGGCCCCGTTAAAAACTTCATTATGGATAACGCCATTGTGGTAGGTGTAGGAAACATCTACGCGAACGAAGCACTCTTTTTAGCTGGTATAGACCCGCGAAGAGCCGCAGGCAACATCAGCGCTGCTCGCTATCAGTCGTTAACTGCAACCATTAAGCAAGTATTGGCCAAAGCCATTGAACAAGGCGGCACAACATTAAAAGACTTTGCGCAAACCGACGGTAAGCCTGGGTATTTTGCACAGCACTTGAATGTGTATGGGAGAAAAGGCGAGCCTTGTGAAGTGTGTGGCAAAGCCATTGAAAGTAAGGTTATTGGGCAGCGAAATACCTTTTTCTGTACTCACTGCCAACGCTAATACACTTACTATTGGTGCTTAACCTTTCTTGCTCAGCCGGTCTTTTAAAGCTTTCTCAACTACTGGGTGGCAAAAGCCACTCACTGCACCGCGGTGAAGAGCGACTTCTTTTACTAGGGTGGACGAGATAAATGAATTCTCCTCTGCAGGAGTAAGAAAGACACTTTCTAGTTTGGGATTTAAACGGCGATTCATATTTGCGAGTTGAAACTCGTATTCGAAATCAGAAACTGCGCGTAAACCACGAATGAGAATTGTGGCATTTTGTTCGTCAGCAAAATCAGCCAATAAACCAGTAAACCCCACTACCTCGACATTTGGTAAGTCAGCAGTGACTTTTTTTATCATTTCTACGCGCTCTTCTAACGTAAACAGTGGCTTTTTACTTGGGTTAGAAGCAATCGCTACAATCACATGAGAAAATAACTGAGATGCGCGTTCAATAAGGTCGGCATGACCGTTAGTGATCGGGTCGAAAGTACCAGGGTAAAGTGCTCTAGTGTGCATAAAGTCGAATCTTTTCGTTGTAGAGGGTTTATGTGTTCAACGTGGCTAATGTAACACATTATTAGCTTATACCAATCCGCTTACCACATGTGCTTTTATTACTTCACTGCCTCGCGGTAACCATTCATACACGCTGACCAGTCGCTCTCTTGCCAGTGAAAGACAGGGTTCTTTGCTTTCTCTTTATGTAAAGAGCGCAGCAGCCGGTCTAAATTACCCTGTTTCCAGCTGTTACCTTGACGCTGCTCGCAGCGATCGAAATCGATAAGCCATATTTGCTTATCGCTATCAATCATGATGTTTCGAACGTTGGCATCATGATGGTACACCTGACAATTGTGCATAGCTGCCAGCGCTCGGCCAACCTCATACCACTCATCTTTATCCAGTGGTTTATCGCACAGTGCGTGGTGTAAATCTTTGCTATTTGGAATACTTAAAGTAATTAAATCGCCGCGGTAAATCAGGCCTCGGCGGTGTATACGCGCCGCAACAGGAACAGGCACAAGAAGACCTTGTGCTCGCATATATTCGAGCAGCCTGAACTCTTCAAACGGGCGAGAACGCTCAACACCAATAAACAGATATTGGTCGCTCAGTACTTTGCCCACCAAGCCACCACGTTTGAAATGGCGTAAAACCCAGCGCTGACCCTCATGCTCAATGAAAATGGTTGTACCACGTCCCTTGGCTTGACCTGTTATTTTGTCTTGAAGCTGCCAAAAGTCGGGGGTAAACATCTCCGCGTTGGGATGACTGACTAAAGTGTCGTCGAAAATAAAGTGGTGCCCAGCACCTATGTCTCGTCGTATTGTCGCCATGTCGCCCACAACTTATGGTAAATTCTTTATTCTAATGATTTATTTTGGTTTTTCAGCAACGACCGCGTTTCAGAGGTAAAAAAGTCTGTTTACGCGCTCATAGTTTTTACGTACTAAGATTATTTGTTGAAATAATGAATCTAATTCAACGTCTTAAGTATAAAAACCTAAGTCGTTATGCTCATACGCGAGTATCGTTGACCATATTCATCATTTTAGAATGAGCATGTTAAATTGCGGCGGCCCGGAGAGTTCTATCTGAAAAATAAGCATTTATTTGGCGCGAAAAGGTAATACTTGAGCAAATAGGCTTCACCTAGCGCATGCCAAAAGATACGAACAATAGGAAAAAATACTGTTGATAGACCAGGGCACCATCACAAGCTAATTGTCGCTTAATTTACTTAATTGTAAGGTAAAACTATCAACTATTATCTACACTTAGCGTTGCGAAGTGTTCCTTTGAAATAACAGGGAGTCGTTACTGAATGAAAAAGCCCGCTTTGCGATGGCTATCCACTGTTCTTGCTTATACTCAATTTAGACTGGTGCTATTACTGAATATTGCACTGTTTTCAGGCATGCCTGCGGCACACGCAGCAGAACTAAACGTCATGGTTAATGAGAGTGTCATGGTTTCAGAGCTAAACCGCTCTGAGCTTCGTCAGATATTTACCGGCCATCGTCAATATTGGAGCGATGGCACTAAAATCACGGTATTTGTATTGCAAGATAACGATGAGCTCCACAAGCAGTTTTGTCGTGAAGTACTTCAGATGTTCCCTTATCAATTATCTCGCTTATGGGATCAAATCACCTATTCTGGGCAGGGCGTTACACCCGTTAGGGTCACGTCTTACCAAGCGTTGATAGAGGCGTTAGAAAGTACCACAGGCGCTATCGGCTATGTTGAACATACCGAAATTGTTAAATTAAGACGCGTAGAGGTAGGAACAGAATGAATAAATACATCGCTCTCGCGTTTGGAATGATAAGCATGCCTGTCCTTGCTTCACAAGGAGATTTTTCGTGGCACGGTTATGTCTCTCAAGGTGTTACTCAGTCAAATGGAAGTAACTTTATAACTGACGATAACGCAATAACAGGTGAGCTCACCGAAGTTGGGCTAAATGGTTACTATCGAATAGCGGAAAATATCTCTGTTGCAGGGCAAATTAATTATTTAGACGGCGGGAATCGTTTTGAGCAGGGCGCTCGTTTAGATTATTTGTTTATTGACTGGAAATTGCCTGACTTGCCCGGTAAGTGGCAAGGGCAAGTCCACCTTGGGCGCTTCAAAAACCGCCACTGGCTGCATTCAGTGACCAGAGATGTGCCACAAACACGTTACACGTCTGTTCTTCCCCAGTCTGTGTATTTTGACGGGTTTCGCGACGTTGCTTTGGGAAGCAACGGTATCCAAACCAGTTTGTCACACTATGGTACTCAGAACATCTGGGAATTAAACTGGAGTTACGGTCGCTCTAATATTAACGACTCCCAGCGAGATTTTTTACTTGGCGACGAAGCAAAAGGCGACATTAAGCAAGACTTTGTTCATCAAGCCAGCGTATTCTGGCAACCGGCTACCATGACATGGAAATTAGGTGCCAGCTGGTTGAGTTCTGATTTCAGCTACACACCTTCTCAGGATGACAACCGTGTTGCAGGTAATGCAGATATAGAGCGTATTATGCTGTCTGCGCAATATTTTGCAGAAAACTGGGAAGTGTCGGCTGAGCTAGTTAGGGAAGTCCAGGATGGCAAAGGGCTATTCTTCCCAGGTTTCGCCTTTAAACGCACGAGCGAGGGCGGTTTTGTTCAGTTTAGGTATTTGTTTAATAAAAATATAAGTGGTCTTATTGGCTACGACACATACATTAACGACAAATCAGATCGAGATGGAAAGCAGTTAGAGGCTATGACAGACGGCGTGATCCCCGCCTACTTTGGCTACCAAGATACATATACCCTAGGCTTGCGTTGGGATATTGCACCGAAGTGGCGACTTCAAAGTGAGTATCATTGGGTTGAAGGTGCGACGAGGGTAGTGAGCTTACTGAACTTAGATGTAGCGTCTCATGCCGATAAACATTGGGAAATGTGGTCAGTGCAATTGATGTATTGGTTTTAAGGGCATTAGATGAAGGTTCAGGTATCTTTCACCACTAAAACCATCACAATTTTGTTGGCTATGGTATTAACGGTAACTGTGGTTATATCAACGGTTCTTATTCAGGAGTCTGACGCTCGAATTCTGCTCCAGCAACGGGAAAACCAAGTCAGTAATCAACGACGGGTTCAGCTTTTTGAAGACATTCTGCACGGCAGAATGATCACGCTTATTGATATCATCAGCCATAAGAGTGGAGGCAACGCAGATAGCCTTGAATCGCTACAACAAACGCTTAGCGGTCTTAGTGAATACCTGACCCTTAACTTTCAAGTTGAATCGCTGTATTTGTTTGACGAACACGGCGTTGTTGGCAACCCGCTACAGCCAGTAAATAAAACCATTGAAAAGCTAGTGAATACCACTCGCGCGTCGTTTGAAAGCCGCTCACTATTGTCCTGTGACTCGGTATGCACACACTACATTTCAATTCCAATCATGGCAAACGGTGAAACTCTGCCCGTCATCGTTGTGTCCACGTCGATGAGAGAACTGCTATACCTGTTTAGTCGCGCTACCGATGTGCACAAAGTTGCTGTCGTCCAGCACAAAGAAACCTCATCTGAGTTGTCAGAATTAAGGGTGGCAAGCCAAGTGTCTGCGGCTAATCGACAGTACTTTCAATCTCTATTTGATGCGTTACCCGATAATTGGCGTATTGACGATTTAGTTATTAGAGGCATGAACGTTGCGCTGGAAAATCAGCAGTTGCTGGTTAGTTTATTGCCTTTTAATCACGCATCAGGTGATCATCCTTACTTGCTTATTGTGCAAGACGTGTCGGCCATGGTGCGTCAAAACGAACAATACCAGTACATCGTTATTTCTAGCGCTGTTGCGCTATTTTTTATCTTCTCTTCGCTGCTTTACCTTTTCCTAAATCAATACAGAATACGCTTGTTAGATGTAAGCGAACGTTTGCCTATGCTGGCCGAACACAAGTTTAGCGAGTTTTACACCATTGCAGCTAAACGAAGGAAGTCGCCTATTTTCAAATTCACAGATGAATTGGACGTAGTTGAAGACGCGGCAAATAATCTGGCGCGCCAGCTAGAAAGTTTTGACGGACAAATGGCTATTAACACAGCGAAGCTTGAAAAAATGGCGATGTTCGATGTGTTAACCGGACTTCCCAACCGTAATATGCTGACGTTTCAAATAGAAAAGCAGCTAGCTGGTTCAATTCGCGACGATAGGTTAGTGGCACTGATGTTCATGGACCTTGATGACTTTAAAAAGGTTAACGACAGTCACGGTCATGACGTCGGCGATAAACTCTTAAAAGCTGCTGCTATGCGTATTTCTAAGCCGATTAGAGAGTCGGATATTGCATCTCGATTTGGCGGTGATGAGTTTGTTATTTTACTTTCAAATATAGAAAGCAAAAAGCACGTAGATACGGTAGCCAAAAAGCTGATAGAAGAGTTTAAAGAGCCAATCATTGTAGATGGCGTAACCTTTTACGTTTCTATCAGTATCGGTATTGCTATTACCAACCACTCTCGCGCCACGCCAGTAGAACTGCTGCGGCATGCTGATATTGCGATGTACGAAGCCAAAGCCAAAAAAGGGGCGGAGTATCGCGTGTATGACGCCACCATGAACCTTAAAGTAATGCAGAAGGTTGAGCTGGAGTCAGAGGCGCGTGAAGCCCTTAGAGACAACCAGTTTAGCTTAGCGCTTCAGCCCCAAATTGAGATGCACACGGGAAGGCTGGTGGGCTTTGAAGCGCTATTGCGTTGGCATCACCCTAAAAAGGGTAATATTTCCCCGGCAGATTTCATACCGCTTCTTGAAAACACGTCATTCATGCTTGAGCTTGATTACTGGGTAATTACGCGCTCAACATATCTAATCAGAGAGCTTAAAAATAGCGGCTACCCCGACGTGAAGATGGCGATTAATTTGTCAGCGGGTCAGTTCTTAGACCCGAGTTTGCCTGAATTCTTGCAGCAGCAAATTATCAAAAATGACATAGCGCCCGACCAAGTTTGCTTAGAGTTAACCGAAACGGTATTGGTATCAGATATCAAGCGTGCAACCACCATCATGCAAAATATTCGCGACATGGGGTGCATGCTGGCTATCGACGATTTCGGCACGGGCTATTCGTCGTTGAGTTATCTTAAATCGTTACCCGCCGACTACATCAAAATTGACCGCTCGTTTGTGGCAAATATCGCCAGCAGTGCTGATGATAGAAATATTGTTCACTCTACGATTTCTATGGTGCGCAACATGGGAATGCAAGTGGTGGCAGAAGGAATTGAAACCAGTGAACAGTACGAGTTGCTGTGTCATTTCGACTGCAACCTAGGTCAAGGCTACCTTATCAGCAGACCTATTCCTGAGGTTAACATTTGGGACGTGTTAAGCGACAAAGTAGAGTTTGGTTTTTGGAAAGAATCCGCCTAGGGCTACTTTACCGTTTCAAAAGGGGCACGCTTCAGCAATCTAGTGTGCTGAATAATTTACAAACTTAGTCGACAAACCCATTAAATACAGCGCAAGGGTGTGTACCCTTTACCGCGCTTTCATTAAACTAACGGTTTTAATATACCTACACTCGGAGAATGGCATGTCTGCGGCATTTATTTCTCATTTGCAATCGCAAATTGAAGCCACGAAAGAAGATGGTTTGTACAAAAAAGAGCGTGTTATCACGTCGCAACAACAAGCGGATATTGGTGTTGCTAACGGCGAGCACGTTATTAACTTTTGTGCCAACAACTACCTTGGTCTTGCAAACAATGAAAGCTTGATTGAAGCAGCAAAGAAAGGCCTGGATAGCCATGGTTTTGGTGTAGCATCTGTACGATTCATTTGCGGTACACAAGACATTCACAAGCAGCTGGAAGCCTCTATCAGCGACTTCCTCGGTACAGAAGACACCATTTTGTACCCATCGTGCTTCGACGCGAACGGCGGTTTATTTGAAACGCTATTAGGCCCTGAAGATGCCATTATTTCTGATGCGTTAAACCACGCCAGTATCATTGACGGTGTGCGCCTGTGTAAAGCTAAGCGTTATCGCTACGCCAATAACGATATGGCAGCATTAGAAGAGCAGTTAAAGCAAGCTGATGCCGATGGCGCGCGTTTCAAAATTATTGCCACCGACGGTGTGTTTTCAATGGACGGCGTGATTGCCGATTTAGCCTCTATTTGCGACCTGGCCGACAAGTATGACGCCATGGTAATGGTAGACGATTGTCACGCAACGGGCTTCCTTGGCGAAAACGGCAAAGGCAGCCATGAGTATTGTGGCGTTATGGGTCGTGTAGACATCATCACCGGTACTCTAGGTAAAGCACTAGGCGGCGCGTCTGGCGGTTACACCTCGGGCAAAAAAGAAGTCGTAGAGTGGTTACGTCAACGCTCGCGTCCTTATCTTTTCTCAAACTCGGTTGCGCCACCTATCGTTTCAGCATCGCTTAAAGTGTTTGAAATGATGAAAGAAGGTGACGAGCTTCGCGCTAATCTATGGCGCAACGCCAATCACTTCCGTACGCGTATGGAAGAGGCGGGCTTCACATTAGCTGGTAAAGATCACGCTATTATTCCTGTTATGCTAGGCGATGCCCGTTTAGCTAGCGAAATGGCAGATAAGATGCTTGAGAAAGGCATTTATGTTATCGGTTTCTCTTACCCTGTTGTGCCGAAAGGTCAGGCCCGCATTCGTACGCAAATGTCAGCAGGTCATAGCCTTGAACATGTTGATAAAGCGGTAGATGCATTTATTGAAGTTGGCCGTGAATTGGGAGTAATTTCATGAAGTCGCTAGTTAAAGCGAAAGCAGAAAAAGGCATTTGGCTACAAGACACGCCAGAGCCTGAAGTAGGACACAATGACCTACTGATTAAAATTCGCAAAACCGCCATTTGCGGCACCGACATGCACATTTACAACTGGGACGAATGGTCACAGAAAACCATTCCGGTACCTATGGTTGTAGGCCACGAGTATGTGGGTGAAGTCGTTGGTATGGGTCAAGAAGTGAAAGGGTTTAAGGTTGGCGACCGTGTTTCGGGCGAAGGCCATATTACCTGTGGCCATTGCCGTAACTGTCGTGCAGGTCGCGTACATTTGTGTCGCAACACTGAAGGCGTAGGCGTAAACCGCCCGGGCGCTTTTGCTGAATACTTGGTAATTCCTGCATTTAACGCGTTTAAAATTCCAGACAACATTAGTGACGACCTTGCGTCTATCTTTGACCCGTTTGGCAACGCTGTTCACACTGCACTAAGTTTCGACTTGGTGGGTGAAGACGTACTGATAACAGGTGCCGGCCCAATAGGTATTATGGCTGCTGCAGTTGCAAAGCATGTAGGTGCTCGTCATGTCGTGGTTACCGACATTAATCCTTACCGTCTTGAGCTTGCTAAAAAAATGGGTGCAACCCGCGCCGTTGACGTAAGCAAGGAAGACTTGAAAGACGTAATGAACGAACTTGGTATGACAGAAGGCTTCGATGTGGGTCTGGAAATGTCTGGTGTGCCGGTGGCTTTCAGAGACATGCTGAACAAAATGAACCATGGCGGCAAAATTGCCATGCTGGGAATACCTCCACAAGATGTTGCCATCGATTGGAACCAGGTTATTTTCAAAGGCTTGGTGATAAAAGGTATCTACGGCCGTGAAATGTTCGAAACATGGTACAAAATGGCGAGCTTGCTGCAGAGCGGCTTAGATCTATCGCCTATCATCACACACACCTTTTCTATTGATGACTTTCAGAAAGGGTTTGATACCATGGGGTCTGGACACTCAGGTAAAGTTATTCTGGACTGGCAATAATGACAACATTCTCACACATTAGCGTAAACGACGTTGCAAACTTTCAAGGTGACGTAACCATTGTGGATATTCGCGATCCTCAATCGTTTGCTAATGGACACATGCCTAACGCAGCGCAGCTGAACAACGACAACTTTGCAGCGTTTATCGACCAAACGCCCAAAGATATCCCAGTGGTTGTAGTGTGCTACCACGGCGTAAGCAGCCAGCAGGCGGCCCAAGTGATTGCACAGCAAGGCTTTGAAACCGTTTATAGTATGGACGGTGGCTTCGAAGCATGGCGACTGGCAAATCCGGTAGTCACGGCATAGCGATTTGATAAAGGTGCACAATGTGCACCTTTATTTTTTGCAGCTACTGCAGTATTTCAGTATAAAGAGGTTATATACCGCGCCCTTGGTATATGTCATATCGCATTCATATTCTTCTGCTTCGGGGTAACAACTAGCTTATGGCTCATCCTTTAATTGCGTTCAATCAGCAAAGTCCTGCACATCTTCTCGCCAATTATTTAACCAGTCAGCACATTCAGGCCGCTGTAGTACAGCACGATAAAGAGTTCGTGGTGGTATTAGATAATCACGACCATCTCGACCGCGCAAAAGTTATTGCAGATGGCTTTTTGGCAAACCCTACCGATCCGAAGTACCAGCAAGCAGCATGGGATAATGGCAAGAACGTACGGCTGGCGCCTTCGGGTAATGGCTTTTCCATGGGTAATATCATTGCCGATGCTGTGAAAGCGCCTTTTACCTCGGTGGTATTTATTCTGTGTGTTGCGGTTTATTTACTGTCGTTGTTTGGACTGTTTGCCCCTATCGCACAGCATTTATTGATGCAGCCATTTTCCATTTTGTCGCAAAATCACGAATGGTGGCGATTACTAGGCCCTGCGTTCATTCATTTTTCGGCGCTGCACATTATATTTAACCTACTGTGGTGGGGCATGTTGGGAGCTAAAATTGAACGCATCCTTGGCATGAGCATGCTGCTTATAGTGTTCTTAGTGTCGGCCACTATTTCGAACGCCGCACAAGCCCTATTTAGTGACCCTGTGCAAGGCAATCTGTTCTT
>Ga0207913_1000523_pt1 | contig 10894 bp, 7 predicted proteins | sample DeeseametaMP2913_FD_184168 | JGI IMG/M metagenome (GOLD analysis project Ga0207913, IMG submission 184168) | Marine microbial communities from the Deep Atlantic Ocean - MP2913 (SPAdes) | ecosystem: Environmental > Aquatic > Marine > Oceanic | place: West of Santa Cruz de la Palma, Atlantic Ocean...
TGCCCCCGCCGCTTCTTTTGATCTCCAAACAAAATCAACATCTTATGACACAACACACAAAGACAACCTCCTATATTCTCAATCGACACGCACAAGCTCTTGGCAGCTATCCACACGCACGACGCGTGGGTGATTTCATCTATGTCTCGGGCACATCTTCTCGACGTGAAGACAACACACATGAAGGTGTGGAAATCTCGGCAGACGGCACGGTCACCAAAGATATCGCCACCCAGACACGTGCGGTCATCAAGAATATCGACAAGATCCTCAAGCTCGCAGGCGCTGGCATCGAGGACGTCATCGACATCACAACCTTCCTCGTCGATATGCAAGACTTCAAGGGCTATAACGCGGTCTACAACGAGTTTTTTCATGCCGAAACAGGCCCCACACGCACCACAGTTGCCGTACACCAGCTTCCACACCCCAACCTGCTGATTGAAATCAAAGCTGTTGCCTATAAACCTCTTGAGAGCGCTTGAAATCCCTGGTTTCGCGTGTATGAATAATGGGGCGATGAGAACATGTTCTCATCGCCCCATTATTCTTTGCTTTACCTTGCAAAAAAACATAGCCAAAAAAAATACCGTGATTGCCTCTTTAGAACTTGATGAAGCTCGCCTGGAATCTGCCTTTAACAAAGCAGAAATGCTCAGCAAAAACATACTATTATCGCATCAATTCAAGCTCCATAAAAGCTATGATGCGGCGGCCCTTTATGGCACGCTTTACCACGACCCACCGCCCTCCTTTGCCAGAGCCGCGCGGTTGGCCGAATTCTTCTGGTGTCATGACACGCTCAATCTCGTCGCGTTTGGCCACACTCGCCAGCTTGAATGCACGAGCTTTGATGCGCTTGGCCAACAGCTCACAGCCTGGACCGACGACTGCTCCGATGCCACCTCTGCTGCTGCCATCCGCGTCGTGGGCGGCCTCGCCTTTGATCCTCTGAATCCTCCTGAAGATCCCCTCTACTGGACACACTACGGTCCTGGAAAGTTCTGGATTCCCACGCTGATGGTCCACGGCGCATCGCTTCACAACGATGCCACACTCACTGTCAACTATGATCTCGATCCACAGTTCTCACTGGCTCATCACCGTCAACACCTCCAAAACCTCCTGAATCAGGCGCAAGACTGGCTCATCGGATCGCTTACGCACGATGTTTCACGTGAAACACCCCAACACAACCATGTTGAACTCGTGGAGCCTCAGCGTGAACAATGGGGCGAACTGATCGATCGCTCGGCCAAACACCTGAAGGCAGAAAATGCGCTCAACAAGGTCGTGCATGCACGACAAATTCACCTGAACTTTGAGCAAAAACAACGCCCTGCGCCTATCCTCAAAAACCTTCAGAAGAACTACCCCACCTGCACCACATTCCTCATCCGTCCTCCGTCTCCAGCACCATTTCCCGCCGATATGCCACTCCCTCAACGACATATCGGTGCATCTCCTGAACGCCTTGTGACCTGTCGCAATAACGCGCTCTACATCGATGCGCTGGCAGGCTCCGCGCCCCCCACGACCTCGGATGAAGACTTCCTCAAAAGCGAGAAAGACCAGCAAGAACATCAGATCGTTATCGACTCTATACTCGCCAAGCTCGCGCCATTTGCCACCTTGACGCAGGGCGAAACAAAGGTCGATAAACTCAAGAACGTCAAGCACTTGAGAACAAAGATCACAGGCACACCTAAACCGACAACCTCACTGTGCCAGCTCGCGCAAACGCTCCATCCCACGCCTGCCGTGTGTGGACAGCCTCACCTCCTGGCGCGTGATTACCTCCGTGAATATGAAGAAGGCATCTTCCTCCAACGTGGCTGGTATTCAGGTGTCGTCGGCTGGATCGATCTCGCTCAACAAAGCACCGATCTTAATGTATCACTACGTTGTGGACTTATGTCTGATAAACAGGTCCGCCTCTTTGTGGGCGCTGGCATCATGCCTGACTCCACCGCCGAGCTTGAACTTGAAGAGACACTCAACAAGGCAAATGCGCTGATTCACACCATCATCCCTCCAACACAGGACGCCCCCTGATCATGACCACCTCACCTGAACACGATCCAAACCCAAGCATCTTCTGGGGCCGCGCTATTATTGATGAACTCGTCGCGGCTGGTGTCACACATGTCTGCATCTCCCCTGGCTCGCGTTCAACACCACTGACTCTGGCGGCAGCCTCACACCCCGACATCCACGTTCATAACCATATTGATGAACGTAGCTCCGCCTTCTTTGCTCTCGGGCTAGCCAAGGCATCAGGCACTCCTGTCGCGCTCGTGTGTACGTCGGGATCGGCGGTCGCACACTACCTCCCTGCCTTTATTGAAGCATTCCATGCACGTTACCCCATCGTCGCGCTGAGCGCCGATCGTCCCGTGGAACTCATGGACACTGGCGCAGGGCAAACCATCGCACAGCAGGACATCCTCTCAAGCCACGTCGTCGCAAAAACACACCTTGAAACCCCTGTCCTCAACGCACAGGCCGTACGACGCATGCGCAACACCATTCAACGTGTCATGCTCCGCGCCAAGGGCCTCCCTGGTTCAACCGCTCAACCTGGTCCCGTTCATATCAACGTCCCATTCCAAGAACCCCTCGCCCCTCTTGAAACACATGACCCCCTCCTCAAGGCGCTCACACAAGACCACCCCGAGGTTGTCGCTGGGCGTTCAGACAAAAAACCATGGATTCAAAACCACTTACCACACACACAAACCGACGCAAATACGCTGCATTTGATCGCCAACATGATCAAAAACAGCTCTCGAGGTGTCATCGTGTGTGGCCCAATGGAACCGTCCCACGACACCCTGCTTGAACCTATCCGCAAGCTCATTGAGGCCACAAACTTTGTCCTGATGGCCGATCCCACCAGCACCGCAAGGTTTGGTCTTGAACACGCCAACAATATCTCCACATACGATGCGATCTTGCGCAGCTCTGCACTCAGAGCATCTGACACCTTCAAGCCAGACCTGATCCTGCGCTTTGGCGCTCAGCCCACGTCCAAGGTCTACCGCTTCTGGAGAGAAGCTCACCCCGACACCACCGAGATCCTCATCGACAGCTTCGCGCTCGCCATGGATCACCCCCAACTTGCTCAGCACCTCATCGCTGCGCACCCATCAAGGTTCATTGCACAGCTCCTTGAAACACTCCCTGAAACGCCTCAACCCACCACTTCGAACTGGCAAGAACAGTGGAGCACCGCACACACACTCACCCTTGAGCAACTCCAAAACGCGCTTGAAAACACCCCCATCTGGGAAGGGCAGATCGCACAGACAATCACATCATATCTCCCTGAAGAACATGATATTTTTGTCGCAAGCAGCATGCCCATTCGCGATATGGACACCTTCTCTCAACACTCTCAATCACCCCGTGTTGTGTACGCCAACCGTGGCGCAAATGGTATTGACGGCCTGATCGCGGCTGCGGCAGGTGTCAGCGCGGCCAATCAACGCCTCTGTACGCTCCTTATTGGCGATGTCGCCTTCTTGCATGATGCTAGCAGCCTACTCACCGCCTTGCGCGGCCCATCACCAGATACACCCGTCAAACTACATATCCTCGTGATCAATAACGCAGGCGGCGGGATCTTCTCGTATCTCCCCATCGCCAAAACTCAAAATGAACACTTTGAGACTCACTTTATCACCCCTCATTCCGTTCACATTGAACCGCTCTGCCTTGCCTATGGTGCGCACTATACCTCAACATCCTCGCTTGAAGAGCTCCAAAACCACGTCCAGTCCATCGCGTCGACACACAGTGGTCATGAGGTCCATGTCACCGAGATCAAGGTTGAACGTGAGCACAATGTAAGACAACATCACCTGCTCTGGGAAAACCTCACGGGACAGCTCGAACAGAGGTTCTCTCTGAACCAAACCACTTAAACAGTTGTAAAACAAAGCAATTTAACAGACAAGAAAGACGCAACCCCCGACAAAGGCCAAGATACTCATGGACGTCAAAGACATCCCACACGGAGAACACATCTCCCAGGAAAACGCGCTCCGACCCAGCACGCTCAAAATCTGGCTGCTCGCCACACGCCCCAAAACGCTCACCGCTGCCGCAGTTCCTGTCGTCGTGGGCAGCGCGCTGGCTCACTCCATGGGTAAGTTTGCCCCCGCACAGGCGCTGGCCGCCCTGCTCGTCGCCTTCTTTATCCAGATCGGGACCAACTTCGCCAACGATCTGTTTGACTTCCAAAAAGGCGCTGACACCGAAGAACGCCTCGGACCACTGCGCGTCACAAGCGCAGGACTCGTCACACCAAAACAGATCACCATCGCTTGCGCCGCAGCCTTTGGGCTCGCATTCCTGTGTGGCCTCTTCCTCGTCTACTCCACAAGTTGGATCTTGCTTGTCGTGGGCATCGCCTCCATCCTCAGCGGACTCGCTTACACTGGCGGCCCCTTCCCCCTTGCCTATAACGCGCTCGGCGATCTGTTCGTGTTCATCTTCTTTGGACTCGTCGCCACAGTCGGCACATTCTATGTCCAGACACACTCCCTTGACCCGATCGCATTCTGGTACGCCGTCCCTGTGGGCGCACTCAGCACTGCAATTCTCATCGTGAACAACCTGCGCGATGTACACACCGACAAAAAACACAGCAAAGTCACCACGGCGGTGCTCCTTGGCCCTCCCATGACACGCCTGTTCTACCTCTCAATGATCCTGCTCGCTTACGCTGTGCCCGTGGTCCTCTTTCTCACTGGCAAAGGAACTGCATGGCCCATGCTTGCAATTGGCTCACTCCCTATCGCACTGATTTCACTCAAGAATGTGTGGCAAAAAGAAGGCGCTGAACTCAACCAGGTCCTCGCCCAAACCTCGATCCTCTTGCTCTCCACATGCCTCCTTATGAGCATCGGACTGATCCTGTAATGAACTTCTCCACAACCATCACGCCCTACGCCCTCCCCCTCCAACAGCCGTTCACCACTGCCAAAGGTACATGGACTGAACGCCACGGCTTCTGTGTTCATCTTGAAGCCAACTCAATCACTGGAATCGGGGAGGCCGCCCCTCTGCCAGGCTTCTCTACAGAATCACTGGAAGACACCAGACGCACGCTCGACGCCCTCTGTAAGGCCCTTGAGCAACACACACCACCCACTGATGTTGCCCAGGTTGACGCGCTCCTCTCCACGCTCGCCCCACTTGACACCTGCCCCCCATCAGCACGCTTTGCCATAGAATGTGCCCTGCTCGATTGGCTTGGACAACACACAAAGCGCCCCATTCATGCGCTCCTCACCTCATGGGCAAATCTCCCCGCCGCACAAGCCACAGTGCAGGTCAACGCCACGCTTGGCTCCAAACCAGCACCCGAAAACTTTGCCCAAAGCATGTCATTGAAAGATCAGGGGTTTTCATGCTTTAAAATCAAGGTTGGCGCAAAACCACTCGATGAAGAACTGGCCATGGTTCGTGCTGTACGCGAGGCAATCGGCGACACTGCACACATTAGACTTGATGCCAATGGTGCCTGGAAAACCCCACAACAAGCCACAGAACACATCAAGGCATTTGCCAAATACAACATTGCCCTGGTCGAGCAACCCGTACCTGCTGACGACCTCCACATGCTCGCAGAGGTCACACACAACACCTCACACTTGACCCTGATCGCTGCCGATGAAGCACTCAACACCATGCAGGACCTCCAGACGCTCATCGAACTTCAAGCCGCTCAGGTCATCGTCATCAAGCCCATGATGTGTGGCGGCTTGCTGGAGAGCATCAGGCTTATGGCGCGCGCCAACCAGGCAGGCATCAAGACCATCCTCACCACCATGCTCGAAGGTGTGGTGGGTCGCATCGCCACCACACAGCTCGCCCAGGCAACCTACCAGACTTACATTCACGGACCTTGTGGACTTGCCACCACCAGCTTCCTCGCCAAAGATCTCACGGAAGATCCATCTATAATTCAAGGTGATACACTCTCTCTGGACATTCAACATGGCCTGGGAGTTTCTCTTGAGCGTACACACGCACAACCTCCACAGACATCATCACAGAAGGCTCCGCATCCACCGCTGCTCTCAAGCCGAGGTGTAACCCATGGACCCGCCACGGCGATTGTATATGAAGAGATCACACAGGATCATATCGCTCGCGCCGAGCTCACATACGAGGAGCTTGATTCACGCGTGGCAAAACTTGTGTCATGGCTCATCGCACAGGGTGTACAACCACAAGATCGCGTGGCATTTTGTGCGTACAACAGCCTTGAACTCGCTGTCCTGATCCATGCGCTGGTACAACTTGGTGTATGCATGGTCCCACTTCATCCACGTTACACACTGACTGAGCTACAAGCAGGCATCTCACGAGCTCGCCCAAAGTTGGTGGTGCTGGACCATCCCCTCCACGACGTTGAGGATATTATCCATGACCAGTGCGTGGCGCTGACACAGGCAACACACGAGTCGAAGGCCCTCACAGCAGCCAGTCATGCGCAAATGCAGTCCTATGCGATGGAGGATCGCGCCGCGATCTTATTTACAAGCGGCACCACTGGAGCACCCAAGATGGCGGCGCTCACGTGGTCAAACCTCTACCACAGTGCACTTGGCTCCACGATACGCCTTGGCCACCTCCCTACCGATCGCTGGCTCCTTGCGCTCCCACTCTGCCACATTGGAGGACTCTCCATTGTGATCCGCTGCGTGTTACTTGGCACCTGCGCCGTGGTACACAACCGCTTTGATGCAGCCCAAACCGCAACGTTAATCGAACAGGGTGAGATCACGATCGTGTCTGCTGTCTCGGCGATGCTATGGCAAGTGCTCGAAAAGATGGGGGATCATCAGGCGCACAAATCATTTAGATTTGCCCTGGTGGGCGGAGGACCTGTACCAGAGTCGTTGATCGAGAAGAGCAAGGAGCATGGTATTGAGGTCGCATCAACCTATGGCATGACAGAGGGAAGCTCACAACTGGCGACACGTTCGGCGGATATGTGGTGGATCTTGGCGCAGACGGCTGGACCACCCTTGCTTTTTACCGAGATATCGGGCGAGAATGCGGAGGAAGGCACCGAACTCCGCGTGCGGGGCCAGACAGTCTTTGAAGGCTATCTTGATGAACGTCTGGGCATCCTGGATGTCAAAGATGACCACAGGTGGTTTGCCACAGGGGACTGGGCGAGCATTGGAAAGTACAAAGAAGTGAGGATGAGGGATCGTCGCAGAGACTTGATTGTGACGGGGGGTGAGAACGTGTACCCCACGGAGATCGAGCAAGTTTTATGTGAACAGGATAGCGTTTACGACGCGTGCGTGGTAGGGCTGCCGGATGAACAATGGGGTGAGCGTGTTGTGGCGGTTGTCGTCTTAAAGCCAGAGCACCAACATATACCAGTTGATCATCTCAGTCTTGCGTGCAAAGAGGTTCTTGCAGGGTTTAAAGTCCCGCGCGAGATCCTGATCTGGAAAGATCTCCCACGCGGTTCACTGGGTAAGAAGCAGCGCGCACGTGTGCGCACACAGCTCCTTGAAGAGGGGAGCTAACTCTTTTGGAGACAAGAGGTCAGAGTTGAAGATCGTAAAAATCAAAGCAGGTTATCCCATCAAGCAGGTCAAGCATGAGCTTACCGCTCTTGGCCTATGGACAAGTCCATACACAGGCGCGGTTAAAGAGGATCAAACCATGCTTGTGATAGAATCCCAGTCCAACGCAGTGACGAATGCGAGGCTTCTGGAGATAGAAGGCGTTGAGGATGTACTAAGTAACCCCTCAAAACACCCCCTGATGGACAAGCACCCCAGCGTGATCGACATCAAGGGCGTTCGCATCGGTGATGGCGCAGAGCCCTTGCTGATGGCAGGCCCCTGTAGTGTGGAGAGCGAGGAGCAAATCCACATCGCAGCCCAGATGGTGTATGACTCTGGCGCGAAGATCCTTCGTGGAGGCTGCTTCAAACCAAGAACAAATCCCTATAGTTTTCAGGGTGTTGGCGTGGAAGGTCTCAAGTGGATGCGCGACGCAGCCGACAAGCATGGCTTGTTGACCGTGACAGAAGCCATGGCACCAGGACATGTGGACGTCGTCGCCGAACACTCGGATATTTTCCAGATTGGCGCACGCAACATGCAGAACTTCGACTTGTTGCACGCCGTGGGTCGAGCCAAAAAACCTGTCCTGTTAAAGCGCGGCCTGAGCGCCACCATCTCGGAGTGGTTACAGGCAGCAGAACATCTGCTCCATTATGGCGCCGAGAGCATCATATTGTGTGAGCGTGGTGTGCGTAGCTTTGATGGCAACACACGCTTCCTGTTTGACCTTGCTGTCGTGGCGATGATCCGCCACGTCTACAAGCTCCCTATCATCGCTGACCCTTCACATGCCACAGGTCGCAAGGAGCTTATCGGTCCCATGGGTGCCGCCGCACTCGCCGCAGGAGCGCACGGACTCATCATCGAAACACACCCCGATCCAGGCTCCGCATGCAGCGATGCCGCTCAACAATTGAATAGGGAAGAACTCCTAAGAACCTCGAAAGAATGGGGTTTCTCCAAACCATAACATTTCCTTATATATAACTCATAACAAAAACTTATGAATAAAACACACCACGAAGAAGCAGATCTGGACGGCGCAAAACAGACCGTAAGCGGCGGCACAGGAGAGATGTTCGACGAGATCGCCGAGCGTTACGATCTCCTTAACCGTATCCTCTCCATGGGCCAGGATCAGTACTGGAGGCGCCGCGCGGTGAAGTCTCTCAGGATCAAGCCAGGTGATCACATCCTTGATGTCGCCACAGGCACAGGAGACCTCGCCATGACCATCGCCAAGGTGCACCCTCTGGCAAGCGTGCAGGGCATTGACCCGAGCGCAAACATGGTCGCCGTGGGTAATGAAAAGCTCAAGGGCGGTGACTACGAGCGTCGTGTCACACTGAACATCGGAGATGGCCAGGCCCTCAACTTTGAGGACAACAGCTTTGATGGCGCCATCGTATCCTTTGGCATCCGTAACTTCCCTGACCGACTCAAGGGACTTCAAGAAATGACCCGCGTCACCAAACCTGGTCGACAGGTCGTCATCCTTGAACTGAGCGAGCCTCGTAAAGGCCCCATGGCTATCGCCGCACGCACATACATTCATCATGTTGTGCCTCGCATCGGCAGCGCATTGTCAGGCAAAAAAGAGTACCGCTACCTGCAAGAGTCCATCGCAGCCTTCCCCTCCGCCGAGCAATTCAAGGCGTTGATGGAGACCGCTGGTCTTGAGCGCGTACGTGTCACACCGCTCTCCTTTGGCGCAGTGAACCTCTTTGTAGGCACTGTAAAGAAGTAAGCCTAAGACACTGAAAATGAAAGCAAAAGGGCCAAGATGATAAATCATCTTGGCCCTTTTGCTTTCATTTTCAGTGCTTAGAACGTCACGTTCACGCCCGCTTCACGAAGCGCTGTACGCTGAATATCAGCAAGTTCCTTGACGCCAGCCTCGGCAAGATCAAGCAACGCGTTCAGTTCCTGGCGAGTAAAGGTAGACTCCTCTCCTGTACCCTGAACTTCGATCAATTTAAGGTCGCTGGTCATGATCACGTTCATATCGACCTCTGCTGCGGAATCCTCCACATAAGGAAGATCAAGCACAGGTGTGCCTTCCACAACGCCACAGGAAATTGCGGCCACAGTATGATCAAAGGGCATCTTGTCGAGCTTGCCATCTTTAATCAACTTGTCACAGGCGAGCGCAAGCGCGATGAAGCCACCCGTAATACTTGCTGTACGTGTACCGCCGTCAGCCTGGAGCACTTCGCAATCGAGCGTAATTGTACGCTGGCCAAGAGCTTCCAGATCGACCACAGCACGGAGGCTGCGACCAATGAGGCGTTGAATTTCCATGGTACGACCACCCACACGATTGCGCTCACGACGGCTTCGTGTGTGTGTTGATGCGGGGAGCATGTTGTATTCGGCAGTCACCCAGCCGCGTGCGGGGCCGTCGCCGTACTTCATCCAACGAGGGACATCTTCCTCAACGCTGGCAGTACAAAGAACCATGGTTTTACCTGCGCGAATGAGCGCGCTGCCAAGAGGGTTCTCTGTGAAGTTTGTTTCCACTGTAATTTTGCGAAGTTCGTTATCTTTTCTTCCGTCTGGACGACTCATAGGAATTCCTTATTTAATGATATTAAGATATCAAAATATTAAAATCCCTGACCTTGAAAAAGATCAGGGAGGCAACCGTAGTGGCCTCAACTCTTGAGGCACAGCGTACTTGGGTTGATGAGAAACACAAGCGTCTTAGCGAGCGTTTTGCTCAGCGAGCTTGTCATCAAAGTCTTCAATCGCGAGGATGAGCGCATCGACCACACGTTGGCGGTGGTCTTCTTTGACGACCTGTCTTCCCTCTTTGGGGTGAGTCACAAAGCCTGACTCCACGACGATGGCGGGCATCAACGCGCCACGAAGTACACCGAAGTTGGCTTGTTTCACGCCACGGTTCAGGCTCCTGGTCTTGTTGACGAGTCTTTTTTGCACGATTTCAGCGAGCAAACCGCTGCGCTCGTGCTGTGTTGCACGCGCGAGGTCTCGTTGAAGCGTGAGCATATCGTCGTTAAAGGTGCCTTGTGGCTTGGCAGCTTCCTGCATTGCCTTGTCCACACCATCAGGAAGCCCTGTGGTGTTGAGCTGGGCGCTTGCAATCGGCTCGCTCTTGGCGGGTTCTGCATCGGGGATCGCCTGCTCTGTAGAGAGGAAATACGTCTCAACACCGATCGCTTTTTGGTGCACTGCTGCGTTGTAGTGCAAGGAGAGGAACAGATCTGCGCCCTCTTCATTGGCGAGCGCGATACGATCGGAGAGGCTCATGGATTTGTCCCAGTAGCGGG
>Ga0207913_1000524_pt1 | contig 10865 bp, 7 predicted proteins | sample DeeseametaMP2913_FD_184168 | JGI IMG/M metagenome (GOLD analysis project Ga0207913, IMG submission 184168) | Marine microbial communities from the Deep Atlantic Ocean - MP2913 (SPAdes) | ecosystem: Environmental > Aquatic > Marine > Oceanic | place: West of Santa Cruz de la Palma, Atlantic Ocean...
ACAGTACAAAAATGAACTCCCTCGCTACTTCAAACGCTATCAGATCTCCCCTGTCTGGAGAGCAGATCGCCCTCAAAAAGGACGCTACAGAGAGTTCTATCAATGCGATGTCGACATCGTCGGCTCCTCCTCCATGACCTGCGAGGCAGAGGTCACCAGCGCGCTCGCCATGGTATTGAAAAAGCTCGACTTTTCGGGTGCGACAATTCAGGTCAATCACCGTATGCTCCTGCGTGCGTTCATTGAAGCCGCCGATATTGATGTCTCTCTTGAGACCGATACACTTGTCGCTATCGACAAGCTCGACAAGATCGGCATCGATGGCGTGACCAAGGAATTGCTTGAGCGTGGCATCACTCAGGAGAGCATCGACAAGCTCCTCCCCATGCTTGATATCACCGTGGATGTCGACGACCAGGGGATGCCTGACAACCTCGCGGCACTCAACGCTCTTGGAGAAAAAATCGGCCACCTCGAATCAGGTCAACAGGCGCTCAAGGACCTCGGCGAGCTGTTTACTCTTGGACAACACACCGCGGCAGCGACCATGCTCAGGCTAGATCCTTATCTTGCGCGTGGACTCTCCTACTACACAGGCCCCATCTTCGAGATTCGCAGCAGTGATTTCTCGGGGAGCCTTGGTGGTGGAGGTCGCTACGATGGCCTGATCGGTATGTTTGGCAAGGAGAGCGTACCTGCATGTGGCTTCTCGCTTGGCATTGAGCGTATTCTTGTACTCCTTGAAGAGCGTCAGCAACTTCAGCAGGTCAAACCTCCTGTTGATGTGCTCATCACGCTCTGGAGTCAGGAGGCGCTTCCAACCTGTCTCAAGCTTGCTCAGAAACTGCGTGAGGACGGGCTCAAAGTCGACCTGTATCCCGATCTTGATAAGTATAAAAAGCAGTTCAAGTATGCGGATGAGCGCGATATTCCGTTTGTGATCTTGCTTGGTAAAGACGAGATTGCTCAGGATCTTATCGGGATCAAAAACCTCAAAACAGGTGAGCAAGAAACCGTTGCCTATGATAAAGTAGTTGAGATCATCAAATGCAAAGACAAATAAATTCAAGGACTTAAAATGAGTTTACGTGACCCACTCCCTGGTGAAGAGCTACCACTTGATACACTCGCAGAGTTCCTCTCCACACACGTGCAACCTACTGATGCTGAACACCTTTCAGTGCAACAGTTTGGCTCGGGTCACTCCAACCTCACCTACCTGATCTCAGATCAAAACAACCAGGAGGAGGTCGTCTTGAGACGACCTCCTCCTGGTGCAAATATCAAGTCTGGCCATGACATGAGCCGTGAATACTCCATTATTCACAAGCTCTATCCTCACTGGCCCAAGGTCCCCAAACCCATTGTTCTTCACGAAGACACCGAGTTGATTGGCACGCCCTTCTATCTCATGGAACATGTCAAGGGCACGATTCTACGCGGCGCAAAACCCAAAGGTGTGACGCTTGATGAATCTACCATGCGGGGCATCTGTGATTCTTTTGTGCACACGCTCGCCGAGATACATGGCCTTGACCTTGAGACCACACAGCTCACAGACTTTGGTAAGCCAGAAGGTTATATTCAACGTCAGGTCGAGGGATGGACGCGACGCTGGCAACGCGCCAAAACAGATGACATCCCTGAGCTTGATGCGGCCGCCACATGGCTTGCTGAACATATGCCATCACCTCAATCCACAAGCATTATTCACAACGACTTCAAGTACGATAACCTGATCCTTGACCCCGATGATCTGACCCGTGTGATCGCTGTGTTGGACTGGGAAATGGCCACCATTGGCGATCCACTCATGGATCTGGGCACATCGCTGGCCTACTGGGTTGAGCCCAACGATCCTGAAGCCTTACAACAGCTCCGATTCGGGCCAACCACCCTCCCAGGCAACGACACTCGTCAGGAGCTTGTCGACCACTATGCAGCGCTCTCTGGACTCGATGTGTCAGAGATCCTCTTCTACTACATCTATGGACTGTTTAAAGTCGCTGTTGTGGGCCAGCAAATCTATGCGCGTTACAAACAGGGGCTTAGCAAAGATCCTCGGTTTGCGCACCTGATTCTGGCAGTAAAAACGCTCGCTGTGACCTCACAACGAGCGATTCAATCAGGCAAAATATCTCACTGATATTATTTATCTTTTCTAAATCGATAGGGCTTGAGCATCGTCCTGGCGAGCGAGAGTTTGTGGACCTCATCAGGCCCATCGTAAATGCGCGCTGCGCGCTCATGGCGATACCAGAACGCGATGGGTGTATCATCGGTCATGCCAAGCCCGCCATGTACTTGCAATGCCCTGTCGAGCACGCGCTGTAAGACACCTGCCACATAAAATTTAATCGTGGAGATCTCCTGACGTGCAGCTCTTGCGCCCTGATGATCAATCAGCCATGCGGTGCGCAATACCATCAAGCGAGCCGCGTCAATTTCGGCGCGACTCTCGGCGAGCCAGCTTTGAATGATTTGCTGATCAGCGAGGGTCTGATCGGAGGTGAGCTGACGTTGCGTTGCGTAGGCACAGGTCAGATGAAGCGCGCGTTCACAAATACCAATCCACCTCATGCAGTGGTGAATACGCCCTGGTCCAAGCCTCGTCTGCGCAATCGAAAAGCCCTTGCCACGTTCGCCTAACATGTTGGACACGGGCACACGACAATCATTAAAGCGAACCTCTGCGTGGCTCAGATAATCTTCCCCTCGCTCACCCATGATAGAGAGGTTCTGAACAAGCTCAAAACCAGGCGTGTTGAGAGGCACGATGATCTGGCTGGCTCGGGCATGTGGTTTGATGTCATCGCCTTCCTCGGTCACGACCATCGCAATGGCGAACTGCGCACCATCTGCGGCTGTGGTGAACCATTTGTGCCCGGAAATCACCCATTCATCACCATCAAGCGTGGCGGTCGCACCAAGACGCACAGGATTTGAACCAGCAAACTCTGGCTCAGTCATGGCAAAGCAGCTTCGTACAGAGCCCTGAAGGAGTGGCTCAAGAAACTGTTCTTTTTGAGCATCTGTACCAAACTCGAGCAAGATCTCCATGTTGCCTGCATCGGGGGCCTGGCAGTTAAACACGTAATGCCCAAGGATTGACCCACCAAGCACCTCGCTGACCATGCCAAAGTTCATCAGCGACAGGCCCATTCCGTGGTGATCTTCAGGAAGATGTGGCAACCACCAGCCTCGCTCTTTGACCTCCTGACGTAAAGAGTTCAGACGAGGCTTGATGGCGTTAAACCCCTCCTTGAGGAGAGCTGGTTCAAGCGGATAAAGCTCGCTTTCAACAAACCTTCGAATTGCTGCCAGTTGTGCTTTAAGTTGTGGGGAAATATCAAAATTCATACCTACCTACCTGCCAAAAGGTTATGCATCATTACGAATGTGTTTTAAGAACTTGTTTCAAAACCAGGACCGAGGAGGAGAAGTGAGAGTTGCTCCAGCTCAAGGAGAATGGCCCGAAGCTGTGACAGCGTCACCGCGAGTGGCTCTTCGACGCAGAGATTGGGCAACTCTTACAATCATCCGATGGGAGGGCTTTGAAACAAGTTCTAAGAAGGCCATGGATCAACATTTACAGCACTGGAGATCCAAGGGGTCTCATCTTTCACAGTTGTCAGAAACTCTGTGCGTGCGTCCTCGTCAGGATAATCGTGGTAAGGTGCATCAACAACCACACGTCTGAGCATGGGAAAACTATCCTCGTTAAGATTTTCACCAGCAAAGGTTTCCGCTGGCGTGTACTGACAAACCCAAAGTTCTTCAAGTGTTTGCATCATATCACTTTGAGCCAAATATGTATAAAACTCCCTGGAGAACGTGTTTGTACCGCCGAGCACCAGGGCACGAATATCGTGCCAGCCTTCATGTTGAATGAGCGTTAAGCCGAGGTCGCCATCAAGCTGTAGACCTTCCAGATTGAGGGCTCTGACGAGTTTGTGGCGCTCACTTACCTGGCCGCGAAGGGCCTCAATTAGCCAGAGAGGAGGAGCGACACAAAGCTGCGTCGCGGGGGTTGATCTGGTCCATTGAGGTGGCACGAACTCCTTGATCAGGGCGTTATTCTTTCGGATTTTCCAGCGCACATCCTGGCCCCAATCTGCAAGCTGATGAGAAAGGTAAGCGACGACTTCGGGGAGTCTGTCCTCGTCGCATTTTTCAAGCATTCCCACAAGCGTGGTCCAAGCCGCAGTCGTCGCAGGTTGAGAGAGAAGACTTCTGAGATCGCCAATCATGGACTCAAGATCGAGGTTTTTCTCGACCTCGCGGGTTTGTATCTCAATCTCTCCCTGCTCAAGCAGTTCAACAAACTGATCTTCAGTGATTACCACTACGCCATGTGTCATCGCTGGAATGATTTTGCTACCAGCTCGAACACCCGCAACAAACACAGTCACCTTGTCAGAGAAGTCCTTCTCCAGCTTCGCATGATTTGCAGCGACTTTACGCAACATAGCTTTGTGCGACTTGAATTTGGTGAGCCTTCCCCCTGTGGAAAAGACCTGACGATGGGCTTTAATTTTCAGCACGCTCATAAGTACCTCGTTGTTATAAAAAAGACAAAAAACTGGGCACTTTTACATTTAAAATCAACACATTACACCCAAACACACATGAACATAAAACCCTATTACCGAGCACCTAAAAAAGCCACGGTTCAATCTTGACCTCACTGGAGATCCAGGGGGTCTCATCTCGCATCTTTGTCAGGAACGCCTCACGTGATGCTTTGTTTTTATCGTGTGGGTAGGACACGTTACAGACCACACGTTTGAGCATGGGAAAGCTGTCCTCATTGAGTTCTACCCCCATGAAAATTTCCGATGGTGTATATTGATAAACCCAGAGTTCTTCAATTGTTTGCATTATATCACTCTGAGCCAAATATGTATAAAAGCCTTTGGAGAATCTGTTCTGTATGCCCAACACCAGGGCGCGAATATCTTGCCAGCCCTCATGTTCAAGGAGCTTCTTCCCCAAACCACCATTGAGTTTTAAGCCTTCCAGATTGAGGGCTCTGGCGAGCTTATGGCGTTCACTCATATCGCCACGGAGCGCCTCAAGCATCCAGATGGGGGGAGCGACGCAGAGCTGTGTCGTAGGGTTTGACGTGGTCCAGTAAGCGGGCGCAAAGTCTTTAAACAAGGCATGATCTTTCTTGATTTTCCAGCGCACATCTCGGCCCCAGTCTGTAAGTTGATGAGAAAGGTAAGCGACGACTTCGGGGAGCCTGTCTTCATCACATTTTTCAAGCATCTCCACAATCGCGGTCCAGGCCGAGGAGAGCGCGGGTTGAGAGAGGATGCTCCTGAGCTCGCCGATCACCTTCTCAAGGTTGAGGTCTTTCTCAACCTCGCGGGTTTGAATCTCCACTTCGCCATGTTCAAGAAGCTCCACAAACTGAGCCTCTGTGATAATCAGAGCGCCACGTGTCATGGCCTGCGTGGCTTTACTTCCTGGTCTGACACCTGCGACTAACACGGTCACTTTTTCAGAGATGCTCCTCTCCATGGTTGCGTTATTCGCGGCAACTTTTCGCAAGATCGTATTGTATGACTTGAACTTGGTGAGCCTTCCAGCCATGGCAAAGACCTGACCCTCTGCACTGATTTTACGCACGCTCATTGAACACCTTTGTGAAGACTATAGAAGAGGCAAAAAAAGAAGGCAGGGGGCGGTCTTTTGGCATGCCAAAAGACCGCCCCCTGCCTTCTTTTTTGCCTCTGGAATCAAGGCGTTCAGCTTAAAACAAGCTATTGAGTTTAGCAATCACCTCATCGTCGAGGTCGATTTTGGTAGCTTCAACGTTCTCAGCTAGTTGAGCTTTGCTGCTAGCACCTGTGATAACGCTGCTGACAGTGTCCTTGGTGAGACACCATGCGAGCGCAAGCTGTGAAGGTTTGACTTCAAGAGATTTGGCAATGTTGCAGAACTCTTTGGTGGCCTTGAGGTTCTCCTCGGTGAGGTCTTGCTTGAGCCAGTCAGAGGTTGCTGCGCGACTACCTTCAGGGATGCCATCGTTGTATTTGCCTGTGAGCAAACCTTGCGCAAGTGGGCTCCAGACGACGAGGCCCATACCGAGGTTTTCGCTCATGGGGAGCACGCCTGATTCAATCTCACGGTGAATGAGGTTGTAGCGAGGTTGTTCAACGGTGGGCGCGTAAGCATTGTATTTGCCTGCCAGTTCGTGAGCTTGCTTGAGCTGATCATCGCTCCACATGCTGGTGCCCCAGTAGAGGATCTTGCCCTGGCGCACGAGATCTTCCATGGCACGCACGGTTTCATCAAGGGGCGTGTTTTCGTCGTATCTGTGGCAGAAGTAGATATCGAGATAGTCGGTGTTGAGACGCTTCAAGGATTTCTCAACGCTCTCCATGATGTGTTTTCTGGAGAGGCCCTTATCGTTCACGTCCTCGCTCATGGGCCAGTAGGTTTTGGAGGAGATGACGAGCTTGCTGCGATCCTTGTCCTTGATGAACTCACCTACAACGCGCTCACTTTCGCCCTTGGCGTAGATGTCAGCGACGTCGATGAAGTTAATGCCATGCTCAAGCGCAAGCTCAAGGATATCATGTGCAGTTTCATCGTGGACGCTGCTACCAAATGTAAGCCAACCTCCGATGGAGATCTCACTGACTCTCAGACCACTCTTACCAACTTGACGGTATTGCATACTATTTTTCATCCTTAAAAAGAGAACAGAGCATCATGTAACCATTTCAATTTTATGGAAAATACGATGCCAACAATTGTGTGCAAGGAACATGGTAACAGGAGACAGGAAGTCAAACGCCAAAAGGGGCGAGATTTGCTGCGCAAATCTCGCCCCTTTTGGCGTTTGACTTCCTGTCAGTGCACTTATTTAAGTGCACCTTCCATCAGAGATGTCACGCGCTTGGCAAAGAGCGCGGGGTTATCAAGCGGGCTGCCTTCTGCGATGAGGGCCTGGTCGTAAAGGAGCTCGATCCACTCCTGTACATTGGCGGACTCATCTTTTTCTGCGAGGCTTTTGAGGTTCTTGATCAAGGCATGCTTGGGGTTGACCTCAAGGATACGCTTGGTGTGAGGCACGTCCTGATCCTGTGCGCGGAGCATGCGCTCGATGTGCGCGTGCATGCCGCCTTCAGGCACGACAAGACAGACAGGGGAATCCTCAAGACGCTCACTGACGCGAACTTCTTTGACGCGAGAATCAAGCACCTCAGTGAAGCGCTCGGTGAGGACCTTCATCTCTTCTTCGCGCTCTTTCTTGGTTTCTTCATCCTCGTTGTCGTTGTCGAGTTCAAGTTCTTCGCTGAGTGCTGAGACAAGTCGTTTGCCATCAAACTCTTTCAAGCCGTGCATGGCCCATTCATCGATGCCATCGGTCATGTAAAGGATCTCATAACCGCGTTTCTTGAGACCTTCGAGGTGAGGAGAGTTCTCAAGGAGCATCTGGCTTGCGCCCTGTGCGTAGTAGATGACGCTCTGATCTTCGGGCATGCGCTCGACATAGCTGGCGAGACTGGTCCACTCATCGTTGGACTTGGAGCTCTTGTAGCGTACGAGCTTGGCGATTTTATCGGCATGCTCGGGAGCAAAGTGAAGACCTTCCTTGAGGACACGACCGAACATATCCCAGAACTTGAGGTAGTCTTCCTCGCTGCCTTTGGCGAGGTCTTCAAGCATGGAGAGGCTCTTCTTGATGACCTGCTTTTCGATGGTGCTGACTGTGCGAGAGTCTTGAAGAAGCTCACGGGAGACGTTCAGAGGGAGGTCATCAGAGTCCACGACACCGCGCACAAACCTGAGCCACTGAGGGAGGAGTTCCTTGCAGTCTTCCATGATGAACACGCGCTTGACGTAAAGGCGAATGCCATGCTTTGCGTCAGGTGTGAACATATCGAACGGAGGTTGACCAGGCACAAACAACAGGCCTGTAAAGAGCTTGGTGCCTTCCACCTTGAAGTGGTTGTAGGCAAGTGGGTTTTCCCAGTCATGGGTGAGGTGCTTGTAGAACTCGTGGTATTGCTCCTCGGTGACCTCGCTTGAGGGACGACGCCAGAGCGCGCTTGCCTTGTTGATCTGCTCAAATGCAGGTGTGTCGTCGGAGGATTCCTCGTCTTCATCCGCAGGAGGTGCGGGGAGTTCAATGGGGTGGCTCACATAATCTGCGTAACGTGCGACAAGCTCGCGCAAGGCCCATGGCTGGAGGTATTTTTCTTGCTCTTCTTTAAGGTGCAGCACCACGGATGTACCGCGACCTTCACGCTCGGCAGGCTCGATCACGTAGCCATCTTTGGCCTCACTGATCCAGCGCCAGGACTCATCGCTGCCAGCAGCACGCGTGATGACCTCAACCTTGTCTGCGACGAGGAAGGAGCTGTAGAAGCCCACACCAAATTGACCAATAAGATCAACATCTTGATCGCTTGCTTCGGCAGCAGCCTTGAGCTGCTCCACGAATGCCTTTGAGCCAGAGTGAGCGATTGTGCCCAGGTTCTCCACGAGCTCTTCTTTGCTCATGCCCACGCCATTATCTTCAATGGTGAGGGTCTTGTTGGCTTCATCAGGAATCAACCTCACATGAAAGGAGGTGTCCTCCCCGAGGAGGTCTTTTTCGGAGATCGCTCTGAAGCGAGCCTTATCAATTGCATCGGAGGAGTTTGATACAAGCTCTCTGAGGAAGATCTCCTTGTTGGAGTAGAGAGAGTTGATCACCAGGCTCAAAACCTGGCTGACTTCTGCTTCAAATTTATACTCGGCCATAACGTATTCTAGCTCCTTGGTTCTCATGAAGTTTCAACGAGAATGTGGTCAAATTTCCCCACGCCATACTTGATATTGGATTGGCGCTCAATGATTGTACATACACACCATGAGCGCGCACGGAGGCAACTCTACGAACCAATGCGTTGATGTCAAGGACGAAGTCTTTCAGACATTATCCGCACGCACAACACCAAGCATATCATGATGTTGCACGATCATCAGATGAGCGTAAATCTGCACCACAACGAACTCATCGTAGCACCCCACAACCGCTCCCGAATCAATATCGATGAACCACACCTTGCCTTCCTGATCGAGGACAGCGAGGTGAGTACCCGTCCAGGAGAGCGCCTGACAGGTCATCTCACCCAGAGGAATGATCTTTGTCACCTGCCATGATGTGGTGTCCAAAATCATAACACCGTCGCGGATCACGCTGCTGTCATGCCAGATCCCCCACACCACAAAGTAGGCATCTTCGATAAACGTCGCGATGCGGTCCCAGTCATCAGAGACCAAAAAGTAAGGATCTTGATTATGTGTTTCATTGTGTCTTGGCTCGCCCTCTAACCACGCAGGCAAACTCCATGCGTTCATCACCCCGACTGGATGCCAGCACCATCCCGAGCTCACCAACCACTGACTCCCTGGCGAGGCATAGAGCCTGCCATAGAAGTAATCGATCCCATCGTTCTCATCGTCATCGTCATCATTGGTGTTTTCGATCACAGGAGGTGTGGTCAAACATACGCAATCCTGAGCAGGATCGTAGACATTGACTCTGTTCCAACTTGAACCACACACGAGCAATTCACGCCCTTCATACATCACAAATTGAGCAGGAAATACGGAATGTTGCACGTGATAATCGCCGCGTAACAACGTCTTGATGAGGGCTCCCGTGGAGGTCTCATACAGATGAAGCAACGAGTCATAGGTTTGAACCACACAGGCGTAACGACCTGATGGCGAGAGCACCAGAGAAAGAGGTTCTCCAGGAAGCTCCACGGTAAAGGTGTTGTCAGAGGAGTGTTGTGGTTTGCTCACATCATGGCGTTGGACGCGGCCATTGTGATGCAGACACCAGAGGGAAACGTGCTCTCCCTGAGACTGGATATCCATGGCGACAACATCGGAGCGCTGGACATGATCGAGCATCGTGGGCTCATCAAAGGTGGTGATGTGCTCCCTGGGCGGCTTGAAGTGCGCGGGCTTTCCCGCGCACTCTTCGAGTTCATGTGCGTTGAAGGCGTGTTTCCAACACTCAGGACACACAACATAAACATGTGAGAAATCTATATTTTTAAAACACTCTGCACACAACAAATCGTGTCGAGGTTGATAGACATCATAACTCAGGTAAAAGTCGATGCCATCAGGCCCCGTGAGGTGAGAGCATATGCCTGGGTTGAGCACAAGCTCCTGCTCGTGCTCAACATGTTGAAGGTGTGGACATTTGCGGTCCAGAGACCAGCGTTTGCGTTTGGGCATAAGATCAACCGTAAAGTCCCATGAGCTCGGGCTTCAGGTCACGAGACATGATATCTTCAACGGCCTGCATCGCGGGTTTGTTTTCATGAACGACCTGGTAGACCTCATGACACAGAGGGAGTTCAAGGCCAAGTTTTTCGGAGAGTTGGTGCACACTACGTGAGGTTTTGACGCCTTCAGCGACCATCTTCATCTCGTCGAGGATTTGTTGCAACGTCATGCCCTGACCAAGCTTCATGCCCACGCGTCGGTTACGAGAGAGGCCACCTGTGCAGGTGAGGACGAGATCTCCCATACCTGCAAGTCCCGAGAGCGTAAGAGGGTTTGCGCCAAGCTTGATGCCGATCTTTGTGATCTCGTGGAGGCCACGTGTGATCATGCCTGCGGTGGAGTTATGACCAAGGTCCATCGCCTGTACAGCGCCAGCAGCGATGGCGATCACGTTCTTGACCGCGCCACCGATTTGCACGCCGACGATGTCGTCCGTGGTGTAGGCACGGAAACCCGCGCCATGCAGCGCCTCGGCAAAAGCGTCCGCAACATCCAGGGAGCGCGCGCCAATGCTCACCGCACTGGGCATGCCCTGGCCGATTTCCTTGGCGAAGGTC
>Ga0207913_1000528_pt1 | contig 10782 bp, 7 predicted proteins | sample DeeseametaMP2913_FD_184168 | JGI IMG/M metagenome (GOLD analysis project Ga0207913, IMG submission 184168) | Marine microbial communities from the Deep Atlantic Ocean - MP2913 (SPAdes) | ecosystem: Environmental > Aquatic > Marine > Oceanic | place: West of Santa Cruz de la Palma, Atlantic Ocean...
CAGCCAATGGACCCAACCTCGGGTGTGTTTCAGCAAGCATTTGAGTATGTCAAGCAGCGTCCTGCTGAGACACTTATCATGAGCGTGCTCTCGCTGATTTTTAACAGCGGTGGTGGCAGCGGCGGCGGCGGTGGTGGTGATAGCAGCAGTAGCTCCTCAGGTAGTTATGATGGTTATGATTATTCGGGAGGGTCGGACTTTGACTATGGTACGTGGTTTGATGGCTCTGACTTGATGGGGATGATTGGTCCTGATGCGATTTTCTCGGGTTCGTCGCCGTTGGTTGCATCCATGGGAGGAGGAGAGGCTGCTGTTTTGGCAGTGATCGCATTTGTTGTTCTTGCGGTTGTTCTTGTGATGGCTGTAATCGGCGTCTTTGTTACGTACGGTTCAACATCCATGTGGCTGCGAATTATACGAAACCAACCAATGGATCTGGGGATGTCTTTCAAGGGGTCGGTGGCGATGTTTCTCCCGCTGGCCTGTACCATGTTCTTTGTCTTCCTGGCTAAACTGACGGGACTTATGCTTTGCATTGTTCCTGGTGTGATCTTGGCGCTTGGGTTTTATTTTACGAGCTTCATGGTGGTGGATAAAAACATTCCTTATGTGGATGCGCTCAAGGCGAGCTGGGAATTAACGGATGGTCACAAGGTGAGCTTGTTTGTGTTTGCCATCCTTGCATTCCTGTTGAACTTTGCAGGTGTGCTTGCGTGTTGTGTGGGCGTTGTGGTCACAAATGCGGTGGTTATGGGCGCGACCGCGATCATTTACGATCGACTTGCGGCACCTGGGAATTCCTATCTTCAAGAGGGAGATGGTGTGAGTTCTGTTTTTGAGTAAGTTTTTGTAATGTAAGTGTTTTGTTGAGGCGTGGCAATGTTTGCCACGCCTCTTTTGTATGAATTGCTTTCCTGTTGATTTGAAGTTGTGCTAGAGTCCTGTCTGATAAATCGAATCACAATGATGTGCCTGGTGGGTTATTTTAAAAGACGAGCAGAGGTGTAGTCCATGGTAGCAAAGAAGAAGATTGCAGTGCTGGGCGGCGGCACAGGTTCATTGGCCTCGGTGTGGGCCTTGACCACGCTTCCTGATTGGCAAGATAAGTATGATATCACCGTGTATCAGATGGGCTGGCGTCTGGGAGGGAAGGGGGCCAGTGGTCGTAATGCGGCGCACGGACAGCGTATTGAAGAGCACGGTCTGCATGTGTGGGCGGGCTTTTATGATAATGCGTTTCGCATGATCAGAAAGGTGTATGAGGAGTGGGATATTCAGCCTGATAACCCCATTCAGGATTGGACCGATGCGTTCAAGCCACAGAGTCATGTGATTGTGGAAGAGTTTATCAAGGGGCAATGGGAGCACTGGCAGGTCGATTGGCCGCCAGCACCAGGGGAGCCTGGCGATGACGAGGATAATGCTACCGATGTGTGGGGTTACATCCTCAAGATTCTTGATTGGTTGGTGGATTATCTTGCTGATTCAGATCTGTATGATGGCAAGGCCGATGAGTATGGTGGGGCTTCTGGCATCTGGGCTGCGCTCAAGGGCGCGGGCGCGATCGCTGCGTCTTACTTGCCAGGTGTGCTCAGGAGGTTTGATCCCACGCAGTTGATTCGTGCGGCACGTGATTTTGCAAGAGAGCTTGATCGCGATGTCTTTCAGCACAAGCGCACCGAGCACATTCGTCTTATTGCCTTGCTTGAGATGATCTTCAAGGAGGTGGATGAGGAATTTGGCGAGCAACTTGATGATAATAAAGTGGCGAGGCGACTGTATTATCTGATGGATATGAGCCTTGGTACAATCAAGGGGTTGTTGCTTGACGGCGTGATTTTCAGGGGTTGGGATTCCATCGATTTTTGGGAGTGGCGAGCATGGATGAAGCGCTGGGGTGTGAGTGATTACACGCTTGATGGTGTGCTTGCGCGTGGCGTGTATGACTACGTGTTTGGTTATCCAAACGGAAACACACATTATGCGCGAAGTGGTGCAGGCACGGCTATTCACGGTGCATTGCGACTTGTGTTCACATACCGTGGCGCGATGTTCTATTACATGCAGGCGGGAATGGGGGATATTATCTTCTCTCCGCTTTATGAGGTGCTCAAGGCGCGAGGTGTGAAGTTCAAGTTCTTCCACAAGGTCAAGAACCTTGGGCTTGATGGTCAGGGTGAGCTCATTGACAGGATTACCATTGAGCAGCAGGCGACCTTGAAGCCAGGGTTGACCGAGTATGATCCTCTGGTCAAGGTGAAGGGGTTTCCATCATGGCCAAGCACGCCATTGTTTGACCAGCTTGTGGAGGGTAACACGCTGCAACAGCAGGGCGTTAATCTTGAGAGCAACTGGACCGCTTGGCAGGGTGTCAGTGAGTTTGATCTTGTCAAAGGTGTTGATTTTGATGAGGTCTTGCTGGGGATTCCATGCACAAGCTTCCCCCATATTGCCAAGGAGTTGATGGAGGCAAGCGAGCCTTTTGATCAGATGGTGCGAGGCATTCAGTCCACGCAAACACAGGCTGTGCAGCTATGGATTGATCAGGATGCCATCTCGATCGGTGCCCCTGATAGACCTGTGGTGGCGACCGCCTATGTGGACCCGATTAACACCTGGGCAGATATGACCCACTTGCTCAAGCGTGAGGTGTGGCCTGCTACAGGTCCCGAGCCAAAGTTTGTCGCGTATTTCTGTGGTCCAATGGAGGATGCGCTTCATATTCCAGGCTTTGAGGATCATGACTTCCCACGACGAGAGCTTGAGCGTGTCAAGCAGACGGCGGTGACCTGGTTGACGGGTCATACCGGGCACATCTGGAACAAGTGTGGCACGCCCACCAACCCTGCGGGGCTCAACTGGGATCTTCTTCATGGGCCAGGGCAGGGGATTCAAAAGATGGAGTCGCAGTACTTCAGGGCGAATATTGATCCAAGTGAGCGCTATATTCTCTCGGTGCCTGGCTCCGTGCAGCTACGTCTGAAAGCAAGAGGTTCAGACTTCAAGAACCTCATTGTTGCTGGTGACTGGGTGTATACCTCGTTGAGCGCAGGTTGCATTGAGTGCTGTGCGATGTCGGGATTACATGCAGCAGAAGCGATCAGTGGAGAGCAGTTTTACATTTCGGACAGGGGCTATGACTCCTGGAAACAGGAGGACGATCAGGTATGAGTGGAACAAAGAAGAAGATTATCATTCTTGGTGGCGGCATCTCTGCGCTCAGCGCCGCGTATTATCTCACCAGCGAGTCGGGTTGGCAGAACAAGTATGATGTCACCGTGTATCAGCGTGGCTGGCGTCTTGGTGGCAAGGCTGCCAGTGGTCGCAACATGGAGCAAGGCGCACGCATCGAAGGGCTTGGTGCAACGCATGTGTGGGGCGGTAGTTATGAGAACGCATTCAGGCTTATCAGGTCATGTTATGAGGAGCTTGGTCGTCCTGCGGGCGCGCCTCTGCGAGATTGGGATGATGCGTTCTCCAAACAGCCCATGGTGTACTTTGAAGAAGAGCTCTCCAATGGCGCGACCTCTCTGTGGCCGCTTGATTTCCCCGTGACCTCGGATTTACCAGGTGAGGGTAAGGAGTATCCTTCAATCTGGAGCATCATTGAGCGTTTGACTGGATGGCTTGTCGAGGCGATGCGTGACTTCCCGTTGACGACAGCGCGTGACTCTTCAAGACAGTCACTCCAGAAGCATGAGAACAAGATCCTTCCTGCATGGCTTGCTGAGCTTAGTCGCGATGCAGTGCGTGTGGTGGGGAAGGTCTTTGATAACTCTCCGTTTTGGCTGCTACGAGAGGCGTGGGGGCTGAGTAAGAGATTACTCACCAATGATCAGGGGTTTGCCTCTGATATGGTGATGCTTGTGGATTATTTGAGTAAGTTTTTGGACTGGCTCGAAGAAGGTTTTCTTGATGAAATTAAAGGGGATACGAGCGCACGACGAGCATACATTTTGATGGTGCTTGCCATTACTGTGGTCAAGGGTCTGATTACAGACAACATTCTTGATGAGAACTTTTATGTCATTGATGACTACGATCTCAGGGAGTGGTTAAGGCGTCATGGTGCAGAGGACATCGTGGTGGATAGCGCGCCAGTGAAAGGGGTCTATGATTTCTTCTTTGCTTACCAGCAGGGCGACCCATCAGAGCCAAGGCTCAGCGCAGGCGTAGCGCTCAATCACATGACCAAGCTCGTGGGGGCTTACAAGGGGTCTATTTTCTGGAAGCTCAACGCGGGCACAGGAGATGTGATCTTTGCGCCATTGTATGAGGTATTGCTTGCACGCGGTGTAGAGTTCAAGTTCTTTGCGCAGGTCAATGCGATCCGACTTGATGCAAACTACGAGGACATTGATGAGGTTGAAGTCGCGTTCCAGGCCGAGGTTCAGGGTGGGCAGAGTTATGATCCTCTGGTCGAGGTCAAGGATCTTAAGTGCTGGCCTTCATCGCCAAATTGGGACCAGCTTGTGGATGGGCAGCAGCTCAAGGCGCATGGTGTCGACTTTGAAGCTCGTCAGGGTGGATGGACGCCTGTCAGTCAGAAGATCCTGAAAAAGGGTGTGGACTTCGACGTGGTGATTTCGGGTATCAGCATCGGTGAGCTTCCTGTGGTCGCCGAGGCAATCATCGAGAACAAGCGTGGCTGGGGCTCCATGATTGATCAGGTTGAGGCCGTGCCCACCGTGTCCATGAGGCTTGATTTCAACGAGGACAGGCTACAGCTTGGATGGCGACAGACCAACGCGTTGCTCTCTGGTTTCAGGCCGTTGTTTACAAGTTGGGAAGACTGTACCGCATGGATTGTGCGTGAGGACTGGCCCTCCGCCGAGGTACCAAAGAACATCTCAACCTACTGTGGTGTGTTGAACTTGGCGCAGTCAGGTGCAGGCATCAAGAGCGAAATCAATCACTGGTTAAACCATGATATGGATCAGCTCTTTCCCAACAGCGTGGACAGTGCCACACATACGTTTGAGTACAGCAAGTTGATTGCTCCAGCACAGGCGCAAGGTGCAGATAGGCTTGATTATCAGTGGGTTTACAGCAGTAAGTCGCCATCTGATTATGTGGCGCTGTCACTCCCAAGGAGATCTCGCTTCAGGATCTCGCCAAATTCTTCCACATATGCCAGCCTTGTCTTGACGGGAGACTGGTTGTACACAGGCTTTGGTGGGACAATGGAGGCTGCTGTTATGACAGGGATGATGGCATCTCGTGCATTGTGCGGCTTCCCCGAAAAAATCGCGTGGGAGGTGGATGTATATCCCTGGCAGAGGGAATCTTCCGTGGAACGCCTCTGATGCACTGATATGAGGCAAGCATGAATCAATCCTTGAGTGTACTGGGGACTCTGATCAAGATGAGATGGGCCGCGATCGTCGGTCAGGTGAGCGTTATTCTCGTCGCTTACTTCGTCTTTCAGATTGTCCTCGTGCCCTGGGTGCTGGGTGTGATGCTCACGTTGGAGGCGCTCTCCAACGTGGGCCTCCACGTCTGGATTCAGAGATACTCGGAGAAAGATACGCCAACATCGTGGGTTGTGTTCTCTGTGCTTGCTGCCGATATTATTTTTCTGACAAGCTTACTTTCCATGACGGGGGGAGTGAACAACCCATTTGCGTTGCTGTATGTGGTGCACGTGACACTTGCCACGGTCATGATGTCGCGTAGGTGGACGTGGGCATTGAGTATTTTGGCCACGTTCAGTTACGGATCCTTGTTTTTTGTCAGCGATCATCTCGTCGTGGCTTATCCTCGTCAGGTGCTTCTTGCCAGTCAGGTCATGAGGATGCAACGCGAGGGGATGTGGGTCGCGTTTGTGGTGACCTCGATCTTCATCGTCTATTTTGTGAACGTAACACGTGAACAGCTCGCCATGAGAGAGCGTGAACTTGAAGGCATGAACGAGATCAAGCGGCGTCAAGAACACCTCGCAAGCCTCGCGACGTTGACTGCGGGCGCAGCACATGAATTAAGCACGCCCCTGTCGACCATCGCTCTTGTGGCCCGTGAGCTTGAGCGCAGCGTGACCCATTACAGCCGACTTGGAAAATCGATGGAGTCAGAGCTTCTGCTTGAAGATGCTCAGTTGATTCGCGCCGAGGTGATGCGCTGTCAAAACATCTTGCAGCATATGTCCAGCGAGGCTGGTGCGAGCATGGGTGAGATGGTTCAGGTCTTGAGGATCTCGACGCTTGTGAGTGATGTGTTGAGCGAGGTCAAGTGGGCCGACGAGATTCGTTACACTGAAGATCCCGAGTATCAGCGTGTCTGTGTGCGCGTGACACCGCGCGCGATGAGTTTTGCATTGCAGGGGATTTTGAGGAATGCACGTGAGGCCGCGCTGGAGCAGGGGCTTCCTGTGGATATCTCGTTGACCGCAGAATCACACGGTAAGTTTGTGCATCTCAAGGTTGAGGATCGCAGTGGTGGGATGAGCGATGAGGTCCTTCGGCGAGCGACAGAACCGTTCTTCTCCACGAAGGAGACGGGAAAGGGGATGGGGCTTGGTTTGTTTCTTGCGACCACGCTGTGTGAACGACTCAATGGTACACTTGAAATTGCCATGAATGATACGGGTGATGGCACGCGTGTCTCTGTGGTTTTGCCTACATGTGATCCAGAGGCGTCTGTATCGGACGCCTGATACATTTTTTGAGGTTTATTAAATGATAGATGAAACAACAGGTTATGAACAGGAAGCGATGCTTATCGTCGATGACGATGATGTATGGCGCAGGCGACTTGCGCGCGCGATGGGAATGCGTGGCTATGATGTGTGCGAAGCCTCATGTTATGAAGATGCAATGCAGCAGGCGCGTCAAAAGGACTTTGAGCTGGCTGTGGTAGATTTGCGTATGCCAGGTAAGGGCGGGCTTGAAGTTGTGGGTGCATTAAACAAGTTGCAGTCCGAGATGAAGATCCTCGTGTTGACAGGGTACGGGAGCATTACCACGGCGGTGGATGCGGTGAAGCTTGGTGCGACAAGTTATCTTCAAAAGCCAGCAGATGCTGATGATATCTTGCATGCGTTTGAGCGTGCTGAGTATTCACCGCTTGAGCAACCTCCTGAGCTTTCATATGAAACAACACCTTCTCTGGCGCGAGCGGAGTGGGAGCATATTAACCGTGTATTGGCAGATTGTAATAACAATATCACCATGGCAGCGAGGGTGCTCGGGATACATCGTCGTTCGTTGCAGAGGAAGCTTCAGAAATATCCTCCAAAGGAGTAGGAGAAGTGTGGCTATGACTGGACTTTTGCGCGGTGCTGGGGCAGAATACGCAGGCGTAAAAAATTCAGAGTACATATATCTCTCAACTAGAGTTTCATCATGACGACGATCTGTGATCCGAAGAAGCTGAAGTTTCCCAAGTTCCCCTCCAAGGCGATTGGTTCTTATGCCTCGCGTGTGGTGGTCTGGCCCTATCCCACGGAGGTTCTTCAGAACCTCCTTCCTGAACGCCTGGAGCTTGCGCCCCAGACCATTACAGGTCCAGGCGCACACCCTGTGGTGATGCTCTTTGGGCGTCAATCGCATGTGCGTCCTGACTTCATTCCTTTTGGCGGGATGAACTATTACGAGTTTATCTTTGCGATCCCATTTGTGCAGTGGAAAGATCCAGATGCCTACAAGTTTCGTGGGCCCTTTGCATATATGCCTCGCCTTTACCTCGACAAGGCATGGGCGACCTTGCTTGGGTACATGTATGGTTACCCCAAGCTTCTTGGCAGAATTCAGGGTGGAGACACATACCGTGTGCGCGAGCTGTTGCTTGATCGGCCCTTGATTCGTGGTGAGTTTACAAGTCATGGTGATCGCAAGCCACCATCAGACTTTCCAAATTTCGAGGCGCTCAAGCCTATTTTTGAGATTCCTTTTGTGGGCAAGCTTGATGTGTCTCCTTACATCTGCTCGCGGTTGACCTTCCATCTTGATGATGCGTTGATGCGATCTTGTGAATCAACCGTGGAAATTCAGTATGAGTTTTTGCCAGGTGTGTTCCCTGACACACGCGCCTCACTTGGTCTTGCAGAGTCTCCTCTTGGGAGCTTTGAGCTTGATGTGCCATGGGATCTGACCTTGCCATTTGGGTGCGATTGTCTGGAGTGTAGCTCCTGAATAATTTGGTTGTCTTCGGGTTTTGAACGAAAAAGAGGCGAAATTTGCTGCGCAAATTTCGCCTCTTTTTCGTTCTGTTAGGTGCTGTGTGTGGTGTGTTTTGAAATAAATTTTATGAAAAACGTTTGGCCATCCACTGCGGTGCAATATGTTTGGTATCGTCGCTGCTGGTTGTCGTTATTTATTTACTGGAGACTGGCAAAGTGACTTGTTTACAATGACTTATAATTATTTATTTTAGAGGTTTTTACGATGCTTAATATGCATAATTTGACAATGAAAGGTGCTCTGGTTGGTTCAATGTTGATGTTCGCTGCTTGCACAGGCGAAGCTGGCGAAGCAGTGGATAACACTGTCGCGGAACCAAGCCTTGATACACGAGTGCAGTTGATCGCCACCGAAGCATGTGAGCGTTTTGAGGAATGTGGAAACATCGGCGAAGGCGATGGCAACGCATACAAGACCATGGAAGAGTGCAGGACCGAGATGGAAGGTGACTTCTACGACCTCTGGCCTCAGGATGAATGTAGCGATGGCAGGGTGGATGCTACTGCATATGATAGCTGCCTGATGCGCGCTGAAACATACTCCTGCGATGATAACATCTTTGACTTCATTGCTTACTACAGTGAGTGCAACGCAGACGATGTCTGTACTGATCCAGCACAATAATCAGTGATGAGCTTGTACACCAGACAGGGGCGGCCTTTTGATATATCAAAAGGCCGCCCCTGTCTGGTGTACAAGCTCATGATACATGGGGGCGATGCGATCATCATAATGAGGTGCATCCGCTGTCTCTGGTCTGAGTAGTTTGAGTTGGTGGCTCCACGATGCTTTTGAGATAAGTTCTTGCTTGATGAACTCTTTGGGTGGGTTTCCTTTGCTCACAAGAAGCTCTTGCAAGTGTGTAAACGGTGTTGCAGCAAGCTCCTGAAAAGAATCATGATTCCAGGTTAGTGGAGGCAAGGATAGCGCGCCGAGCTGTGGGAGCCACTGCGCCGAGAGGAGCTGGCGCGTCTGGCGTTGCTCGCTGAGTGGGTCCTGAATTGTGTTGTGTACATCAAGTAGCTCCTCGGCAAGGAATGTGCGAAGAGCAGGGAACTCGCTTCGCGTGAGGTTATAGAACGCCATCTCGGAGACATTGCATGATGAGATGACAAGCTTTTGAAGCGCGGGAAACAGTGGGCGACCGTGCTCATCCTCAAGATAAGATGTCTCGGGCATGGTCAGTGCTGTACTAGCAAGGATCAGGTTTTCGAGCTTGGGCCAGGGGAGGGCGTCATGAAACAGGTTTTGATGAATATCATGTTGAGCCAGCAACGGATTCGCTGTGAGATTAAGTGTCTTGAGGTTCAAACGGATATCGAGTTCATCAAGCACACGTTTGACTCCTCGCCAGGTCACTCTGCAACTGACCACATGCAGGTGTTCAAGGGGGGAATCTTTGAGCGCGCGCATGATGCCAAGGAACGCCTCGTCGTCAAGGACACACGATTCAAGACGTAGCGTGTGAAGTTCTGGGAGGTCAAACTGTCTCCAGGATGATGAAAAAGATGATGGGATATTCCACTCTCGAAGGGTGAGCGTGTGCAGTGATTTCCACTGGCGTTCAAGCAGATGTTGCTGGTTTAACTGAAGGCGATCAAAATGTTCGCGGTGATAACGTTGCCCCAGTGATGTCCAGGGTGTGGGACCTGTGATTTCGAGCTTTTTCAGTCGCTTGTGGAGGTTTGTGTCATGATGCAAGATGTCGATGGTTGTGCGTGCGTCCTCTTCATGACCAGGGAGACCAAGCGCGAGTGTGTGAAGTGTGGGTGTCTGGATGAAACGTGCAAACTGACCTGGTGTGAGGTTGGGTTCGTGGAGTGAAAGCGAATGAAGATGAGAGCACCATGGTGTGATGTGGTCAGGATGCAGTGCGTTCAGGATATGCGTATTGTTGAGCTTCAGGGTGTTGAGGTTCTCCTGTTGTGAGATCAGCGCGTTGATATCCGTGGCGCTCTCTTGAAAAATGGGACCTCTGAAGCCAAGGGCCTGTGTTTGTGTGGGGTGATGTTGGAGGTATGTGAGCAGGTCTGGGATGACATGATGTGCGAGCTGTTCGGCGTCGAGTGAGAAGATATTGATCAGCGAGAGCTGTGGGAGGTTGTCGAGATGTTTTGTACGGCGAGCCCAGAGTCGTGGAAGTGGTCTAGGTTGGTGTGATGATGCGCGTGCGGTCATGGTGCGAATGTAGGGGAGCACTTCATGCTCAAGCTCTGTAAGAGGGAGCTGATCCATGAGCGTACAGAGCGTGGCCCACATATACCTGTGATCCTGGGGTGATGTGCCTGTATGGAAGAGGCTGCGAATCGTGCCAAAGATGGACATGGTAAGTGTTCTTTTGTTGTGTAAGTGATTGTATTTGAGATTTAATTTTCGTTTTTGTCGTCTTTGTGACAAGTCAATGACAATGGCGTTGAACGCTTGAAATTTGCGTTGTTGACAAGTTATAGAGCCATCGTCTGCATATGTATGGCAGACAATTTAACCCCCCTAATTTTGAGGAAGGTATCATGAGAAGATATGTCGTCTGGAGCGTTCTTTGTTGTTTGACTTTGAATACTGTTGCCTGTGGTGACAATGACAATGCTGAGCCCAACAACAATAG